>Ga0126326_1000339_pt1 | contig 14931 bp, 13 predicted proteins | sample InaspJWI67metaG_FD_94485 | JGI IMG/M metagenome (GOLD analysis project Ga0126326, IMG submission 94485) | Marine gutless worms symbiont microbial communities from Oahu, Hawaii - Inanidrilus sp. 1 OAHU.JWI-67 metaG | ecosystem: Host-associated > Annelida > Digestive system > Unclassified | place... | reverse complement strand
TAGTTTTGCGAAGGTACCGGTTAATCGGCTTGGATGTCGGTACAGCATGTAGCGATTAGATAGCCATCCACACGGCGTGATGGTTTAATATCTTCTTTGGCTGCTCTTTGCGGCTTGGGATAAAGAAGAGCCGTTTCATGTGTTGGTACACAGACAGTATTTTCAAAGAACATACGCTTTTTTGCATAAAAAAAATAATATAGCGGTTGTCACAAACTACTTTTACCTGGAAATGTCATAAGAACCTCCTTATTTTGTAATGGCTCAAACAGAACGTATCTATGACAACCGCTATAACTATTAGAAATTAATTTGACAAAAGAGTTAAAGGGCACATTTACCTCCAGGCATTTTGAACCTCGGCTAAAAGGCGAGTCTGTTGGGCCCACAGATCCAATGCTTCCTGATATTCGATAAAGCGAAATCGGATCTGGTCGCCGGGCATGAGTTGGCCGGCTCGGTCCAGATCAACCCTGGCCAACACGGCGATTTTGGAATATCCGCCGGTCACTTGAGCGTCGCGATGGAGAATGATCGGCAGTCCATTGCCAGGTACCTGGATACCTCCTAATGGAATTGGATCGGTGATGATATCGGGGCCGTGTAACCTTTCCACGGGTGTTCCTTCGGTTCGGATTCCCTGACGATCCGACATAGTTGACACCGTATACATAGATTCGGTGAAGGTTGCCAATCCGACATCCGAGAAGTGGTCGATTTGAGGACCGGGCAACACCCTAAAGGATTTACTCGTATCCAAATCGGGATAATGGCTTGGGGCGACTTTTCGTCCGGTATCGGGGAGTGGTGTTGGTGGTGCCAAACTTGTGATGATGTCCCCTTGTTTAAGCGCCGAACCCAAATGGCCTTTAAGGTAAACCGAACATGAACCCAATATTTGGGGGCCGTTGAAGCCACCGGCCACGCCGAGATAGGCTCGTAGTCCTTTTTGGGGCAATTTAAAACTGACAACATCTTCTTTCTCGAGGTGATGCACAGTCCAAAGCGCGGCCTTTCGGCCGTTTATTTCAAATCCCAGATCAGCTCCCCCCACCGCAATGAGGGCTTCGTCCATGGATTTTAACTTCAAACCCAGGAGAGTGACCTCCAGAGCGGCAGCACCCGGCGGGTTGTTTAACAGGCAATTGATGATTTGCAAAGAAGTTTGATCCATAGCCCCTGATATGGAAAGGGCGTATTGGAGCATCTCGGGCCGCCCCAAATCTTGATAAGTGGTCAACATACCAGGATTTATAATTTCAAAGCGGCTCAATGAACTCCTCCATTGGACACTTACCGGCTTCCAAGGCTATTTTCAGTTCACAAGAGTAGCATTGAATATAATCGCCCGGCCGGATCGCCGTGGGCGGAAGTTGCGAGGGATTAAACATCTTGACGAAGGTTCGCCCCACATAATTGAGACCAGATGGAGAATCAACAGCCAGCACGTTGGCCTGAGGTCCGCCGAAGCCAAAGGAGCCACCGGGCACCAATGGCCTGGGATTGAGAAGCCTGGGAACCTGCAATTCTTCGGGGATCGCTCCCAAATAAGCTTGGGAACAGATGTATCCCAAGAAAAATACCGGTAGTTTGAGTTGGGAAGCGAGCTTTATCACTTGGTCCGGGGTGATACCGGAGAAATTTGCAATACGCTCTATATCCGGCCCATGTTCGTCATCGTACACGGCGGGAAGTTTGAACAACCTAGAAGGCACCTCCGTGAATCCATTCAACCCCATGCAGGCCGCTTCGATACTTTCAAGAAAAGTGTCCGGTTTGACTGTCCAAGGATCGAAATAGATCAAAAGGGATCGGTATGCCGGCAAGGCCAACTTAAACCCCGGTGGTGAAAGTCTCTTCAGGCCATGGAGCAGTCTTCTCACTTTGGTGTTCACCTGCCAGCTCACCACCGGCTCAAATTCGACCAGAAAGGAATCTTCACCGATCAGCCGGATTAAAGGCTTTTTAGGATCACCAGGAGACATTTAGCCTCCTAAAATCTCTCTCATTGGTCTGATATCCACGCTGTTTTCCGCCAGTACGGAACGTACTTGCTTGACAAAATCCACTGCTCCTGGGGTGTCTCCGTGAACACAGATTGATTGGCAGTTCATTTCCAATACCGTTCCGTCCCTGGCGGTAACGGTTCCTTCTGCAAACAATTGGGTCATACGGTCCTTTACCTCTGCGGGATCCTTGATAACCGCGCCCTCGATCTTTCGAGAAACCAAGGTCCGGTCGGCATTATAGGCCCGGTCAACGTAAAACTCTTCGACAACGGTCAAACCCAGACTTTCGGCTATATCCCGGGTTTTGGTACCAGCGTATGTAAGCCAGATCAGATTTGTGTCCACCATGGCAATGGCTCGGCAGATAGCAGTCGCCACGTCCAAATCAGCCTCGGCCATGCCGCTCAGCACGCCATGGGCTTTAACATGCTGCAGTTGAATATCGGCGGCCGCGCAAAACGCTTTTAAAGCACCTATCTGGTAGACAAAAAAATCTTCCAGTTCCTGGGGGGAGATATCCATTTTACGGCGGCCGAATCCCAGCATATCGGGCAAACCAGGATGGGCCCCAACACCAACGCCGTTTTCCTTGGCCATGGCTACAGTCGTGCGCATCACATGGGGATCGCCGCCATGAAAACCACAGCCTACGTTGGCAGAGCTTATCAACCGGATTAGCGTTTCATCCTGACCGAGTTTATAAGGTCCGTAACTCTCTCCCATATCACAGTTAAGGTCAATGGTTGTGATTTTCATGCGTATCCTCCCGATGCTTTGTCATCCAAATAATCCGCCACAATGTTTTGGATGATGAGTGTTAAGGCAACTTCCCCGATTTTCGACAGAAAATTTCACCTGTCTGAATGACCATGACAGGACATATTCTACAGGTGAAAACTTGGCTTGGAAATGTGAATTTTATTAAGGCTTAGTGTGCCTGACGGCATTCAAGGTGCGGCTTTCTCCATTTTCAAGATGGACCATTACAGATGCTTTTGCTTGTTCCGGGTTTCGGTCGAGGATTGCTTCCACGATCTGGAGGTGCTCTTTGGTCACTTTATGTATCAAATGATTGGGCCCTGGATTGTCTGCGTTTACCAGCTCGGCGTAACTACGGATGCGCAATGACCTCTCGGTTACAGTTTCCATGAGCTCACCCAGCAGCTCCTCACGAACGTCTTCTCTCAACAGTTCGCTAATCTTTCTGTCAAGCTCGAGATATAGGGAAAAATCCACCTCCTCCGGCTTGGTTTCAATTATCTTGCGAGCCTGGCTTTGGATATCCCGGGCAGCGTCCATAAGTTGCGGATGACGGTCCACGCGGGCAGCCACCTTAGCCGCAAGGAAGGGTTCCAATAGCTTGCGAGCACGGTAAACTTGCTTGACGAATTCCTGAGTGATGGTCGAAATACGTAATTTTTTGTGAGCTTCTTGCTCGATGTAGCCCTCGGCACTGAGCCTTGCCACCGCCTCCCTAACCGGGGTCTGACTGATGTTCAAGATTTCTGTAAGGCGAATAATGGACACCTCCTGGCCCGGAAACAATTGATTATTCCTGACTAAATCTTTAATCACCTGGTAGGCCCACTGGCCCAAAGTTATTTGTGGCGGCTTCTGAACTTCCATATCACTCAACTTTCTTTAATTGATATTATAATATAGATTATATAGTTTATCTGGTCAAACATGATGATTTTTCAGTTGTAACCTCGTTTTAAAATAGATAATAAAAGGCAACATTAGCATTCATATAGGTGCCCCGCCAATATCCTCAGACCAAGAAAAGACTCTTGGATCCACAGGGTAATTAGCTGATCAATGCGTTCTCGATTATCTGATCCACCGAAAAGGAATGCGCCTGAAGATAGTGCCTGAAAACCTCCATAAGAGCACTCAAGGGTATCGGTCCATTGATCTCGCTCCCAGCCACATTCACCCCATACCGTGCTGCCTCAGAACGAATTGTTTCGAGCAATCTTGGGATCGGAGTGTTTAAATAACGAGTGGTCATCATCGAAACCTGTACCATACCCCTGTCTTCCATCGCTAGCCCGATGGCTTTTACATCACGATATCCGCCGCTGCTGTGTCGCACGGCTTTGGCAATCCTTTTTGCGATCGAAAGATCCGTTGTATGCAGATCCACGTTAAAACAGATCAGATGGGTACGGGCCCCGACAGTTACTGCTCCGGATTTAGGATTGAAAATTGGCGGACCTTCATCAGGTAACCAATCAGGATCCTCAAGCCTTTCCTCTAAGCTCTCATACTGCCCCAAACGATCCTGCATCAGCTTCCCGGAATCATTTTTAGCGCGAGAGCGCTCAGGATTGGGATCAGCTTCACCATAATAATAGACCGGAATCCCCAAATTTCCCATAAAACGGCCGAAGCGATGGGCAACCTGCACCACTTCTTCCATTTCCAAATTTTTAACCGGAATGAAAGGCACAGCATCAACAGCGCCCACTCTGGGATGGGCACCTTTATGTTGGGTCATATCAATCAAGGCTAAAGTCTTTGCGGCCATCTTTTCAGTAGCCTGCAAAACGGGCTCAATTTCACCAAGGTAGGTCAGCACGGAGCGGTTATGGTTCGCATCCGAGGAGACATCCATCACCTTCACACCCTCTGCATTCCTGATCACATCGGCAATATTCGCCACTATCTCCAGGTTGGTACCTTCACAGATATTAGGTGTACACATCAAAACCTTCACTTTTTACTCCTCTTTGTAGTGATACTGGTCCTGTTCTTTTTACGAAATTTTACAAAATTTGAACTGAAAAAATATAGTATCAGCTACTATCAACATCGGTCACATTTTTAAGTACCGAGCTGAATATTTCAATAAACCGATCGATGTGATCTTGCTCTATGATCAAGGGTGGCGTCAGACGTAAGGTCGATTCTCCATAGACTGTAAGTAAATACCCTCTTTCTATCATCATATGTTTTATCTGTTGCGACATTTGATGTGCCGGTTTAACATTGTCCCTTTCTACAATCTCAATGCCAATGAATAATCCCTTTCCCCGTACCTCGCCTACCACCTCAAAGATGTCTTCCAGATTTCTTAACTCTTTGATCAGGTAATCACCAACTCTAGCCGCTTTCTCGCACAAGGCCTCTTTCTCAATAAGTTCGATCGTCGCCAAACTCGCTGTGCATGAGATTGGATTTCCCCCGAGCGCTGAAGAAGCGTCCTCGAATTCAAAGACCGATGCAACATTGTCTGAGACGACGAAAGCACCAAGCGGGAATTCTCCGCCAATGGCCTTCCCCAGGGTAATGATCTCCGGTTCAAGCCCCCAGTGTTCAACGGCAAACATCTTTCCCGTTTTTCCGAATCCTGTCAAGGTCTCGTCCGCCACGACCGCTATCCCATGTCGCCGGCAAATCGCCCCCATCCTCGAGAAATAGCCATCAGGGGGAACAACCACTCCAGCATGGCCCATAATGGGTTCAATTACCAATCCGGCCACTTCACCCGAGGTGCCGAATTTTAAAAAATCCTCGACATAATCAGCACATGCCACATTGCAGCCCGGGTAGGTATGACCGAGACTGCATCTGAAACAATACGGTGCCGGGATATGGTATACACCAGGAAGAAGCGGACCAATCTTTCTTTTGTCTTTGCTTCGGCCAGTCAGGCTCACCGCTCCCATTGTGTGGCCCATAAACCCCTGTTGTAGGCCCAGTAGTTCGAATCTATTCTTGTATTTTCTTACCGTCCGGATCGCCCCCTCAACAGCCTCGCTACCGCTATTGCAGAAAAACGTTTTTTTCAAAGCCCCCGGTGAAATCTCTGCCAGTTTCTCTGCCAATGCAATCGCGGGTTCAGAATAATATAGATAGTGGGGAACATGTTTAATCCGTCTCATTTGGCTCTGAATAGCCTCATTAACATAATCCGTGTATTCATTATTATACCCGAGCAATGAGACACCAAACCCGCTCGTGAAATCAAAATATTCTTTTCCCGAGGAATCAATTAATTTTATACCTTTTCCCTCTTTTATTGCGATTCCATCCATCACGGGTTTAAGAAGGAAGTTTTCATATCTTTTCTTGATCGAATTCGTCTCCATAATTTTCGGTTCACTCCATTATTAAGCATCTATAAACCATGCAAATGAAGAGCAGTGATAAGTCCATTATGTGCTTATTTCAAAATCTCCCCGCATATATCTGGTCGAAGCAGGAGGAGGCAACATTCTGAAAACTCAGAATATGATGCTCCTCCCCTATTCAATAGCCTCTAATTTATTTAAATATGCTCCGAATTGGATCTTGGGGATGCGGGTCGTAGCCGATCAATTCCTTGGTGATCTTTGCGTAGGTACCATCAGCGGTCATTTCGGCAAGGGCTTTGTTCACTGCTTTGACTAAATTCGGTTTGTTCATCTTGAATGCAAAACCCTTTTGACTCCGGTTGAGATAACCCGGCACAAACCTTAACGGTTCACCCGATTTCTTGATTGCATAGGCCACGGCAATCGCATCCTGCACTACGCCATCAATGTTTCCGTTGATAAGGTCCTGAATTGCATCCGTCTCGGATTTGTAATACTTGACCTGTTTAGCGCCAAGACCTTCTGCGGCTTTCGCCATGGTTGAGGCCACCAGTGCGCCGACCACCTTCCCCTTTAAGTTATTTAGATCTTTAATGTCACTATTGTCCCGTACGACAAGCCGACCTCCCGACTCAAGCCACCCATCTGAAAATGTAACCTTTTTCTGCCGTTCTGGAGTGATGTCCATGCCGGCGCTAATCACATCATATTTATCTGCAAACAGAGCAACCAGAAGGGAGTCCCATTTCATGATAACCGGCTCGTACTTCAAACCAATGCGCTTGCATATCTCTTTCATCACACCGATTTCCAATCCGTAAAGCTTGCCTTTTTCATCCACCATGCTAAAGGGCGGATAAGTACCCTCAGTCGCAACAGAAAGCTCACCAGGAACGAGCAATTCTAATTCCTCGGCCGCTGCCGGGAAGGGATTTACAAACAAGAAGCAAAAAACTAATAAAAATGAAAGAGGTGCCATAAGAAATTTTGAGTGCCAAAATATCGATATTTTCATTGTTTTACCTCCTTTTTTGATTCCGGAATAATCAATGAGTTGAAAAGAAATAATGTGGTATGTTTTACGATCGGTTTTTCACCCCCTTCCCACACCAGAATACGACTCTCACCAGCGGGCCTTTTACTTTTCCAGACGGCATGTGAAACGTGGATGTCCGAAGCATCGACGATTCTTGTCATAGCCTAGTTGCATATGAAGGCCAAAGCGCATAAAATCATAGTGTAAATACCTCAATAAGTTCACTAATATTTTCGAGTTTTTCTATATGTAGAATGCTATTCGTAACCTCTGTTATTTCCTCCTGCCTTAAATGAGTGCTTGCCAGCCTGGCAAACTTTTCCTCGACGAATTTTTCCGTAATTTTCGGCCAGTCTTCCTCAAAAATAGTATAGTCTTTCTTCCTTGTCGTTATAGTCATTCTGGTCCCAACTTTCCCAGGAAAAGCTCTGTCTATTTCCGGGTCTATATAAACGTCGGTCTTACGGCCGAGCAGGGCTACGGTCGGATCATTATAATTCTCGAAAAATTCCTTAAAGAAAATGCGTCCCTTTACCAATGCGATAGCGGTGGCCACTGCTGGATGGTTTTGGGCATCCAACGGCGTGCGTGCCACTTTGAGATCATTTTCAGCCGTCGTTCTGTTTGTACCTATAGCAATCTTTTCTATTTCTTCCGGCTTGATTTTATACTTTTTATGTATTTCTAGGGCAAGGCGAATTGGGCCGCCTAACTCGTGGCAACACGCAAAAGGCTTTATTTTGCAGTTCATTATTTCAAATCGCTTTCCAAGTTGTTCGATCAATCTGTCTTCGAAATACGTCCCGGAATGCGTTTTAAAAAATCCGTACTTACCTTCAAAAACCGTGGCAGGTCCGGTTAAACCTTCTTGGGCCAAAAGCGCGGATAGTATACCGTTCATGGCTGCCTTACCTGCGTGTATTCGCTTGCTCATATCTCCAGTATAAATCCATTCCTCCAAGCCGGCGGCTTGAGTTCCTGCAAGTCCAAAGGCATTGACCATTTGAACCTCATTCAATCCAAGAATCTTTGCAGCAGCAGCAGCACCGAATGTCCCGGCGAGACCAGTTGCATGAAAACCCCTTTTTCGAAGCCCTGGAAAGGTGGCTGCATCTACCCGACCGCTTACCTCATACCCAATAACAAGTGCTGTTATTAAATCTTTTGGGCTGCATTGTGAAGCCTCAGCCATGGCCAGGGCCGACGCAACCGAAGAAGTTCCAGTATGTGCCCAACCAGAACCGGAAGTGTCATCCATATCGCTGCCGTGTGAGAGGGTCCCGTTTGCCAATGCTGCCAAGATCGATGAAGTTTTTGCTCCATCCCCAATAATGGTTGATTCTTTGCTTCCTCCCAGCTTTTTCACCGTTTTTATCACACTTTTAGACCAAGGCATGTGAACAGCAGCTAAGCTTACTCCGATGGTATCGAGTAAGTGTACCTTCGCTCTCTTGATTACTTCTTTGTGCAAATCATCATATTGAAGGCCTGCAACAAATTCTGCCAGAATACTTGAGTATTCATTCATCAGAATTTCCTCCACTTTCGACACATTTCTAGAATCCTTCAACCTGTTTTGGGAAGTAGTCTTCACAGGTACCTTCACGATAAATATCCGTGGTCGAACAGTGCAGACCGCCTCCAAATGGGGCGACATCGTAGAATGGGACCGGAATGACTTCAAATCCAAGCTTATCGAGCTGCTCCATCTGAGCGGTCTCACTGGCTTCAACACAGACTGTTTTCGGATCTAATACGAGCAGATTAATGGAAAGCCAGATACTGCAATAGCTCAGGCGCCGTTTTTTATTATGTGCCGGTTGCACACATTCGACGATCTCCCAGTCATTTAACTCGTACATCTTCAGCTGTTCAGGGACAGCATCCCGCTCCCGATTATGCAGGATTAGACCGGGTCGAAGCGGGATCCAGGTGGAATCAATGTGCACCTGCGCCTTTTCTTTGAAGTTCATTATATGTATGCGGTGATTGGGAAAGTGCCTCCGAAGCCATTCAGCTCCGGCCATATTGGAGACCATCGATGGTTGAAAGATAATATCTTTCCCAAAACGCATAATGTCCGCAGCATCGAATAGCGGCTCAACTTCAGTAAGCGCCCAATCTAGATTCTTTGCCCGTTCGAATTGCTCTGATTCACTCAAGGTCTTCCATTTTTTCCAAAAATCCTTTTTGTAGGTTCGCTCCGTTAGTCGTGGTTTGGGAGCTGCTTCCCACCGCATGTTAGGATCTTCCTTAAAGTATTTTTCAAGCAAGGGCCGATAACAAAGATATTCATACCATCGACTACGATAAGACATCGTCGCTTCCAGTATTTCATTGCCAATGATCAGGAGCACATCTCGTGGTGGCATACAGCCGAACATCGACTCTTGCTTCCAGTCGGGAGTCTGAACTGTCTGACTGAAATCAAGCGGAGTGGGCCGGTCCACACGAACGCCACGGCTTTCAAGGATTTTTCTGAAATTATCCAGCTGTTCGTTCGCCTTGTCGGCCATTTCTTGGGGCAAAGGTCCGTAAGTCCCCAAGGGGAAACCATCATCAGGCCAATCGCGTTCAACCGCGGGTTCAGGTGCCTGGACCATAGCCCCATCAGCCCGGCCGAGAATGACATGTTTCAGCGGGTCCCATTCATTCCAGCAATTGACAGTCGTCTGTCGGGTTTCTTGCATTTTTATTTCCCTCCACTAATAACATTTAATAATAGATTAAGCCTCCAAACAATTTTGATATGGACACAGGATATATTATGGTTTTCTTCAATATATTTTTAAATCCTTAAATCATGATTCCTGTTCATATGCCAGTCCAAACCTCTTCTCCATTTTATTGGATAGAGTAGTGAGAATTGACACCATAGTAAGATAGAGGATTGCCGCAATAATATAAAAATCAAACGGTCTAAAAGTTCTAGCAATGAGGACTTGGGCATACAACGTCAGTTCATAAACTGTAATCGTGGACAGAAGTGATGTGTTCTTTAACATCGTAATCGCTTCGTTTGTTATCGGAGGTATGATAATCCTTACCACCTGAGGCAAAATGATTCTTCTCATAGCCAGAAAATAAGACATGCCAAGGGCGCGGGCTGACTCCATTTGTCCGAAATGGATGGCGCTAAGGCCGGCTCTTATTATCTCAGCCACATAGGCCCCGCTGTTGACACCCAAAGCCAAGACACCAGCTACAAATGGTGAAAATTTTAAGCCTAATTGCGGGAACCCGAAATAGACGATGAATATCTGAATCAATGTAGGTGTGCCCCTTATAAACCAGATATAGAATCTGCTCGGGTATTGTAAAATTTTAAAGCGGGAAGACTTGCACAAGGCTGCTATCATCCCACAAACCCAGCTGAGCAAAACCGTACCTACTGTCAGCTCGAGAACAATGAGGGATGCCTTAAGGAATCCGGGTATGTAGGTGTTAATAGTGGACCAATAATTCATTGCTAAATTAAAAAATTCTGACACTGATCCCCCCTTCCTTCAATAATAGAATTAGTCAGATACTGATCAGGAAAACTTTCTCAAAGCCATCTAATAGTATTATATTATCCGCCGAAGGAATGTCTTGGTTCTCTCTTTCCTTGGGTTCGTCAAAACCTGCTCGGATGGCCCTTCTTCTTCAATAATCCCCCCGTCTATAAAAAGTGTTCGATGGCTGCAATCTCTGGCAAATTTAACCTCGTGGGTTACGACAAGCATTGTCATGCCACCCCGGGCGAGCACCGTCATTGCTTCCAGGACCTCTCCAACCAGCTCGGGATCCAGTGCGGATGTGACTTCGTCAAAAAGCATCACCTTGGGAGACATTGCTAATGCTCTGATGATTGCAACGCGCTGCTGCTGGCCTCCGGATAGTCTTGAAGGATACTCATCTCTTTTTTCTTCCAGTCCAAACTGTTGCAGGAGTTCTTCTGCTTCGGCAATTGCGGCCTGCTTTGAGACCCCCCTGACATGGATGGGAGATTCTATAACGTTTTCGATAACCTTCTTGTGAGGCCATAGATTGAAACTCTGGAAAACCATGCCTATTTCTGAACGCAGTTTGGTAATTTCACGTATGACTTTTAATCTCCCCCAAAACGAATTCGAACGGTATACAATGGGCCTGCCCTGAAAAATAATATCACCACTCGTCGGTCCCTCTAAGAAATTGATACACCTTAAAAACGTACTTTTACCCGAACCACTAGGACCTAATATAGAAATTACCTCTCCTTTTTTAACTCTCAGAGAAATACCTTTTAGAACCTCCAATTCGCCGAAACGCTTGTTAAGGTCCTTGATTTCCAAGATTGCTTCCACTTCAGCAGTAACATTGTTGTGAAGCTCTTTTGGGTCTGACAGGGACATATTCTCTCCTATTTTACCGATCAAATAAAAATGGGTCCGGAACTTCGACACCATAACCTAATTTTTTCGCATTTTCATAAACTGTTCGGGCTACCGCAGCATCCTGCAGGGTAACACCCGGGGAATGAAAGATTGTGATTTCATCCTCTCGCTCTCTTCCGGATTTGATTCCGGCGATGATCTCTCCAATAGTCCCATAGACGTCCTTTTCATTTATGATGCCTGCCGCTATCGGGATACGCATCTGCCCTGCCATGTAACAGTCTTCTGCAGCAATCACCAGCTTGTCCGCCCTCTTCAAGGCAGCTCCTTCAACCTCAATTTTAGGGGGATCATCAGCACCAACTATGTTAACGTGAACACCGGGCGGGAGCCATTCCGACATGACAATGGGACGCATGGCCGGAGTTGCAGTTACGAGGATATCGGCCATCCTCACTACGTCTTCTATATCCTGTGATGCTTGCACTTTGATTCCCAATTCCGCACTCATTTCTTTACAGAACCTTTTTGTTTCCTGTGGCGCAAGGTCGTAAGCAAATACACTCTCGATCGACCTTACCTGCAACAGAAATCTGAGCTGGATTCTGCTTTGACGCCCGGCTCCCACAATACCGACAACACTACTGCTTTTTCTTGCCAGAAATTTTGCACCCACAGCCCCTGCGGCTCCAGTACGCATACCCAGGATATTTAATGAATCAATTATGGCAAGAACACTTCCATCACCGACATCAATCAGATATTTTACAACTCTCATTGGAGGAGTCCTGCGGTCAGGAAAACTGAAGATATGATCGATGACCACAACACTTGACTCTTCCAAAAAGGCCAAACCCTGTGCAATCCTAACCATTCGAGGGTCAGCGTGCGGCAGCTCCTTGCCACGAATACGAACTTCTCGACGCGGGAGAGTCTGGGCCAGACCAAGTCCATGTTGTCTAAAAGCGTCTTCCAATCCCTTGACCACGTCACTGAGAGAAATGGATCTTGTCACATCTTCCTCGTCTATGAGCAGTGGCATCAATGCCTCCTTCCGTATCATTGAACAGGTTCATATCCCTGATTTACAGATTTCCCGGAAGTTGATTTAGCAGTTCCAATAAATCAAGATCCTCAAGAACCTTCAATTCGGGTAAGCCTTGTCGACTCCAACCGTGTATCGCATAATTCTGATCCAGCATCCGGTCGAACTCCTTTTTATCCATCACCTCTCCTGCGAACGGTCCCGATTTGATCGGCTCGCGAAAGAACCTAAGGGAAGGGTAATCATTTTTTCGGTCGAATCCGGCATGAAGCGCATTAAAAAGTCGTTCAAGTGTGTGAATTCTTTCACCGATTTTCATTAGTTCGTGCGCATCAATATCCCATCCGGTCGCAAGGGCGACCAGGTCGGAGAAATCTCTCTCATCCAGCAAGTCGGGGCTTTCCGAAATGCTCACGAAATAGCATACGCCTAGGCTGTTCAGCACCGCATGCAGTTTTTCATGAAATGCTACAAGTTTTGCCTTGCCTTCATAGGCGGCTGGATCCACAGCTGTTCTGTCACCCCATTTCTTTTTCGCCAATTCACCCGTCAAAGGTGTCCCGCCCGCCGTATGACCAAAAAATTCCACAATCGGCGAACCGCTGCAATGACCGCCTCCACGCGTCGAAAGTGCTGATCCCAATGCATACCCTTTCGGGATCCGCAAGTCCTCATACAGATCCTGCCCCTTCATGCTGGCTGCGAATTCATGGGATCCCCTGCCTATTATGCCAGAGGCCGTCTGGACCCCTTCAGCCAAAATATCTCCAAAACCCAGTCGATATGCAATTTGATGTATTAACTTCATGAGGGTTTCATGGTCGCCCCAGTTCAGCCGAACGTTACCCGTCTCCCTTTTCGTGAGCAGACCTTTCTGAAAGCACTCGATCGCCCAACCGACAGATTCTGCCACGGTATCTATATCTAATCCTAGATCGTTGCACAACAAGGTAGCCTTGATGCTGGCAGGCGCATACCTGATATCCAACTTGGCACCAATGTCCTGTACCGAATTTCCTTGAATGGCTTCTCCTTCAGCTCCCGCGTAGGGACCGTCGTCGATCCGGAAAATCTGGCGGCAAGCGATAGGACAACCCGTGCAACCAAACCGCTTTTTTTCATATGGCGCAAAAGCCTGCTCATCGATGCCGTCCAAAGATTCCAGGTGGCCGTCCTGAAAATGCCTAAATGCGATTCCGCAAACGGCGTTTTTTCCTCTAATGGATTTCGTTCCCCATTTGGAAAGCCATTTTGCAGCACCTGACCGGGTGATCTTAGACGTAAGATCTTTGCAAAGCAGATCAAACTCCTTTGGTTTGGCAACCTGGATGACCCTGCTCCCCCGCAGGGCGACGGCCTTCAGATTTTTAGACCCCATGATAGCGCCAAGTCCGCATTTAGCCGCTACCCTGCTTTTGTTCACAATTACAGAGGCGCCTCTTACACGATTCTCTCCGGCCGGGCCAATACATGCGACATGCACATCTTCCCCAAGCAAGCTTCTTAGCCCGTTCACCGTTTCTGAAGTGGTTCGGCCCCAAAGGTATGTGGCTTGTTCAATGCGAACCACGTCGTTTTCAATCCACAAATAGACGGGTTTTTTTGCCTTGCCCGTCACGATAAGTGTTTCAAAACCGGCACGCTTGAGTGCAGGTGAAAAGCCTTCAGCAGCGCTCGCCGATCCAACACCACTTGAGAAAGTGTTCTTCGCATCGATACTAATTCGGGTGGCACCGGGAACCGAGGTGCCGCTCAAAAGTCCTGTCCCAAAGATAATTATACTCTCCGGGTCCAAGGGTGAAATCTTGGTTGGCAAAAGCTGGTACAGGTAAAACTGGTTCAGCCCGCGTCCCCCCAGAAAATGCCGATATAGTTCTTGGGGTTTTTCCTGGATGGACACCTCTCCAGTGGTAAGGTTTACTTTGAGAACACTTCCGAATAGACTGTTCGAATGTTGCATAAATCACCACCAACATCGGCGCGACTGTTGCGGTTTATCTTTCAGTGGACGGGCATTCGCCCTCTCAGAGCTGCCTTCGATGGATTCAAACGCTCTTCTTTATAATGAGGTATTCATGCGATAAAAAGCCTTATTATAGGAAGGTAATCACTAAGATTAATACGTGCGGTTGAAAGTTTTCTCTTGCCATGCAAGCCGGTCAAACGCTATCTTCCACCATTTCGGAAACGTAAAACTTTTTGTTTTACTATTACTGCATCAATCCCTTTGCATGGGGTATTTTCAAAGTTTTTCTATAAAGTGTTTGACTGATAGCCAATGAGGTTGTCACAAAATTATGGAGATAAACTCGCCCGGCATAAATTGGTTTTGCACAATCATTTGCGTGATTTTTGGATAAATTTGCTCAAGGAGTGCATTGGTTTCTATTAAATCAACCCGCAT
>Ga0126326_1000337_pt1 | contig 15009 bp, 17 predicted proteins | sample InaspJWI67metaG_FD_94485 | JGI IMG/M metagenome (GOLD analysis project Ga0126326, IMG submission 94485) | Marine gutless worms symbiont microbial communities from Oahu, Hawaii - Inanidrilus sp. 1 OAHU.JWI-67 metaG | ecosystem: Host-associated > Annelida > Digestive system > Unclassified | place... | reverse complement strand
TATCCTGGTTCATGGGTGGTGTATCCTTTCCTTTTTAGTGTGGCCGGTTGACTGCTGCTAACAATCTACCGGTGGATACACCGCCTTTTCCTTTAAACACAACTTTTAAATATAACTCACATGGTTTTACGGGCGCCAAAACGGTCGATGAGTGGGCCAATGATAATCGCCAGCACGCTGAACGTCATCCAGTTGGCAGCCCAGATGAGAGAGGTCTGACCGCGATCCCACTGGAAGCTTTGTACCAACGGCTTAAAAAAAACGGCCAGAGAGGAAGTGATACCGTAAACGATCATGGTAATGATAAAACCGGCAACCACCACGACCCAGCCATAGGAGGATTCCCGTTCTCCGAATAATTTACTGTCTTGGATTTCCATTTTTGTCCTTTTTATGTTGGTTTAACCCTATAACGGATGGAGCATATCAGTCAGCGGTAGTTTTGTTCCACGGTCGGGCACCTAATTTAGAATTAGTTTAAATCCCTCATGCGTGGCTTTGAAACCAAGTCCTTCATAAAACCTAATTGCATCAGGGCGTTGTTTGTCAGAGGTTAGCTGAACCAGTTTACACCCTTTTGCTCTAGCTTTATCTATTGCCCATTCAAAAAATTGAGATCCAAGGCCTTGTCCCCGAAAATCTCTATGGATCCTCACACCCTCAATGAGACAACGCCATGAGCCTGTATGCGTTAGATAAGGAATGAACGTTAGCTGCAACATTCCAACCAACTTCCCAGAGTGTTCCACTACGACTAATTCATTATTAGGATCTGAATTAATCGCACTGAATGCAACCGAATATTTTATGTTGACAGGCTCTGAAGCATCTTCTCTATCTGCACCCAGCACATCATCTGCCAACAAATGGATGAGTTGCTTTAAATCCGCTTCCACTGCCATACGAAACTCTAAATTCAAATTACATTCTCCCCGGATGCTAATCATTATACTCAGCAGAATGATCAGTGATTCGACGGGGTTCGAGTTGTTTATACATGACCAAGGCATCAACAAATCCCAGCTGCACATGCCGGAACGCCTTCGGCAGGCGACCGATGACATCAAATCCGTGCCTCTTCCACAGCCTGATTGCTCCCTCGTTCGTGGAGACCACCAGGTTGTACTGCATCGCCCGAAAACCTCTCGCCACAGCCTCCGTCTGCGAATGTTCACACATTGAGGAGGCGATTCCCCTTCCTCGGGCCTTGCCGGCGACAATATATCCGCAGTTGCATACGTGAGATCCCAGTCCGGGCTGGTTGGGTTTTATATAGTAGGTTCCGAGGATCTTGTCGTTTTCGTCAACAGCAACGAAGGTGGCCACTGGTATCCCGATCCAGACGTGATGCGCTTCCTTTTCAGAAATATCGGTGGCGAACGCATAAGTCTCACCCGCCCGGAATACCGGTTCAATAATCCGCCAAACCAAAATCCAATCTTGTTCTTTATAAGGCCTTATAACGATCATTTGCTAATACATATTGGTAAAATGAGACTGGATCAATGATACTCGACGACTCATCGGTATGGATAGATTAGTTCAATGTGTAGCGAACTTGGCAGACGAATCTGCTGGATAGTCTGCAGTCGGATGTTCCCATCATTATCGGTGATTTAATTCTGGCCGAAATATTGGAGGGATTTCGATCGGATAATGACTATGAATCAGCAATACCCGTTCATGTTAATAGAAGTTTGGAAATTAAATCTTTATTCAAACTGAATTGTTCCGATCAGCTTTCCCAGGGAAATTTCCTTTTCCAAAACATTTTTTAGTTTTTTTCCGCATTCTTCAGAACAAAGTAAAAACATACAGTCCTTACCGTCCTTTTTAGCTGCTGATCCTTGAGCTGTTACCATCATGTAGAGAGGCTTTTCTTCAGAAACCAGTTCGATCTGGATACAATGGCTTTCGTATTCAGATAAATCAACATCTGGATTCAGCTTTGCACCGGCTCCAAAAACTTCCATGTCGTCACTAATAGAGTCATGGCACCAAGCACATTTACTCAGGGCTTCCTTGTCTGGTATAATATTAAATTCCATGGCATCCTCATGCTTCAATAAAAGTTATTTACGGTTACTTATTCCCTTGATGACTATAGCCGCTCCAACAATCATAACAATCGTACCTATGAGAGGTAATTTCCCATATGTTGCGATCCAACCACCCAATAGAATTATAATTACCGACAACATCTTATTTTTCTTAAGCTAATCTCAGTCATAAATGATGGTCGGCAGATACATACAAGGATTACAAATCACACTTTCAGCAAAAGTACCAGAGAATTAAAAAAAACCCCAAAATATAGCCAGTTGCCTCTGATCCCTGATTGCGGAAGATTTCATTGTTTGACTAAAGGTTAGCCTTTTCTGCGCCTTGTCGATATACCCACATGGCGGTTGTCGGGCAGCCCCATACTCGCGAAGGAGGATAACCAATTTTCTCCTTTGAGGTAATGTGTCGCCTGACGTTAACGCTGTAAGATCGCGAGAGAATCGATCCCCAGCAAAAGCCTTGTCTTAAAAAAACCTGGTCAACAATATTAACCGGGTGGCCCCACGGTCTTTACCAGTGTGTTGTTATGTGTTATGCGCGATAAGCACATTTTCCACCAAAGCCGTTAATAATATACTGGATTGTAATGGGACTATTGCGTGGTCCGCGCTGCGGGGTACGGGTCCTCAATCGGATGGTTTCTTTTTGACGCGCAACCCGCAGCTCGTAACAATATTTTTCAATCCAAAAAAAACATTCTGTCTGAGATCGACAACAAATTGTCAACATGAAGTTATTAAGCGCTTAACTATAAACATAGCAACAGCACCGGGCCACTTCGAAACGGCGTCCATCCCCAAGCAGACGGGCCAGGGACCGATATGAAAACGCAGCGACAACAAATAATCGAACTTCTAAAAAGCAACGAGCTGTGCGCCAGGGAAATATCCGCATCTTTGGGAATTGAGGAAAAAGACGTTTACGTTCATCTGACTCATATTGAGCGGTCGGTGGCCGCACGCGGTAAAAAAATCCGCATCCGGGCAAGCCGCTGCCGAAAATGCGACTATATTTTCAAAGAGCGGCGCCGTTTTACCCGGCCCGGACGCTGCCCCCGCTGCAAAGGAAGTTATATAGAGGAACCTGCATTTAAAATTCTATAGGCATATTTGCGCGCTGCCGGCGCAACCATTTTACTTTCCTGATTCCGCCCATTCACCGGACCCTTAAACGTTGAAGCGAATTTGAACAATATCTCCATCCTGAACTTCATAACTTTTGCCCTCGAGCCGGACGGTACCTTTTTTTCTAGCCGCGGCGTAGGTACCGGCGGACACCAGGTCTTCAAAGGCCAGTACCTCGGCCCGTATAAATCCCTTTTTCATGTCTGAGTGAATTACCTCGGCCGCATCGACCGCCGGCGTGCCTTTTTTGATAGTCCAGGCCCTTACTTCGTCGTCGCCTATAGTAAAAAAAGAGATCAGCCCTAACAGTTCATAGGATTTGGTGATCACTCTGTCCATGGCCGAGGCTTTAATATTAAATTCTTTCAAAAATTCGTCTGCCTCTTCGGCTGACATTTGCGCCAGCTCTTGTTCCAATTTTCCCCTGATGATCATACACATTTCCCGCGAGGTTAAATCTTTTACCTCCGGCAGCTGATCGTCGTCATCGGTATTGTTGAACAGAACCAGCATCGGCTTGGCTGATAAAAAGGCAAAACCTTTGAGTCGATGAGCCTCGGCTATATGCGGCATTTTTCTCAGCGGTGTTTCGTTTTCAAGGTTTGCGACGCACTCTTGCAACAAAGATTGTTCTTTCGGGTCGATTTTTTTCCCTCTTTTCTGATCAAGTGTGAGTCTTTCCAGGCGTTTTTCAGCCACCATTAGATCGGCCAGAATCAGTTCCTGGTCAGTTTTCACAAAGTGTTCGTAAGGACTCGGTGTCTCATATCCATAAACGCTGAAATTGCGAATCACATGAATCAGCGCATCACAGTCGCGTACCGGCGTCCAGACCGTCTGATCTTTACCGCTTTCCTCGCCCCGTCGGCCGGGCAGGAAATATTCCACCTGGGCGTGGATCGGTTTTCGCGGGTGATACATATCACTTAATATATCCACCCGGCTGTCTGGTACCCGGATGGTGCCGATCCGATTTTTTCCCGTTCGCCCGGTTGCCTCAAAATTGAGGGTCAAGGCTTCGAAAACTGTATTTTTCCCGGCGCCGGAAAGCCCGATTATCCCTGATTTCATAATGTGTATTCTCCATATTCTATTTTACGTGTTTTACAAAACTTTTAGCAACTTAGCAACAGCGCTCCTAGAACAATTCACAAGTAAATTCAAATCCCCGGCTGCGTGTAAAATTACCAGGCCCCGGCCCTGATGAGCCGATTTGACACGGCTGCCTCTCTTTATAATCGAGGAAGCCGTTTTTTTTGCGTGACGGGATTTAAATTCGGCCTAAAGTATTCAAATCCGGCCAGTAAAAGTTTTTCACCACAAGACGCCAAGGGCACAAAGGTGTTTTTTGCTTCTTCTAAAATTTTGTTTTCCTAAAGTTTCGTGGTTTAAATAGTTTTATTAATTCTCTGCTAGGCTGACGCGAGCAGTCATACCTCACAGTTTAATTCTCCTCAGCGCTTCTTGTTTATTGTTGATCTCACCTATATATTAAAATAGGATCATTTAATAGATTCAAGACTCGGAGAGGAGAGCAAAAAAATCGGTATCAAGCAGGTAAAAGACAGATTGCTGGCAAAGCTGTTTACAAAATATCCAGCGCTGGTCGAAAACTGGGCCCGCAAAGCGGATATCATCGAATTCACCGACACTCCCTGGACACCGCTCAAGGGCAGTATCTCCGCAAGCCGGCTGGCGCTGATTACCACCGGTGGTGTGCATGTAAAAACACAGACGCCTTTTGATATGCAAGACCCGTTCGGGGATCCATCTTATAGAGAAATCCCCGGTAATATGCCGGCAGGAAATCTTATCATCACCCATAATTATTATGATCATGCCGATGCCGACAAGGACATCAACCTTGTTTTTCCAATCGATCGGCTGCGTTCGCTTGAACAATCCGGTGAAATCGGTGCGGTGAACCACCGGCATTTCTCTTTCATGGGGCACATTACCAACTGCCACGTGGACACACTGGTCCGGGAAACAGCCCCCCGAGTTGCAGACGCACTGACACAGGACAAAGTCGATGCAGTGCTGCTCACACCGGCTTGAGGGATCTGCAATCAGTCCGTGGGACTGATCCAGCGCACGGTGGAAGACGCAGGCATTGCGACAATATCCATCTCCCTGTCAAAAGAGATCACCCGCAAGGTTTACCCGCCCAGGGCTATTTATCCGGGACTACCCCTGGGACATCCGCTGGGATTGCCGGGACAGAACTTCAGACAGTTGCAAATACTTCGGACGCTTCTGCAGTATTTACAGCAGATCGACACACCCGGAACAATTGTCGATCTGGATCTCAGCCATAGTGACGATCCCGAGGTCCACTGCGCCACTTGCGGATTGTAGGCGAGCGAACTTTGCTGCCGCTCCCCGATCCCCGGCAAAGTTCATATTCATATTAAGACGAGGACATGAAGGCACAGGAAATGGGTGAGAGGTGATAGGTGTGGGGTTAATGATTTCAAACTATTTTATAAAATGACAGAATGCCTTCACCTATTACCTATGACACATTACCTACAACCTGCTTTTATTGCATAACCGCTATTCCTAGGCTCCTGAATTCCCGTTACAATAGATTACACTTTTAATTTACCATTACTTATTGGCAATGTTTTTCAAACGAATATCTGAAAATCAAAAAGCGTCGATCCTTTCAATAGACAAACAGATTCAGGGCTGGCGTAAAGCCAATCGCAAAATGCGATGGGATATCCATAACGAAGACTTTGAGCGCATTCCACCGCCGCCTCAATTAACCGCGACCGACCAAAAAGACAGTTTCAGCGGAGTGATTTTATGTTATGGATTTGGGAATGATGGATCTGGAAATTCGGATAGTGTGCTGTCCGGCAAGCTGGCCTGGGAGTACGCTTGTCGACGGAGAAAACCCAAAACGTGGCAGTGTCAATATATCGATTTTAATAAGTCCGACAATATCCGGCTGCGCCCTGGTGCACCGCCCCGCCCCCGGGGCTTTTATAATGCAAAGATTCAGACCGGGAAAAAATTCCTTTCGCTGACGGTCTCCAAGCTCCGTACAATATTTAATGCGGAAACAGGCTGCGGACCGGAAGGCATCCAGTTTTTAACCATCACCCATCCCCATTTTCCGATCCTGATGAATGCCCGAAAATTTCCTTTCATGGCTTTTGCCGATTATGATGTCGCACCCTATGGATTCAACGATTTTTTTGACGCGGTGCAGATGTTCTGCAGCATCGACACCCTGGGACTGGGTATCGGAAATGTGGATCGTAATTATCCACAGTTTGGAATTCCCACCATTCGCTTCGCCGATTAAGATCCCTTCTTGCGATACACCAGCTGATTACCGCTCCGCACCCAGTCAATCATCCCCCCCTCGAAGTGCAGCACATTTTTATAACCCAGTTTGACCAGTTTGTCGACAGCCGCATATCCCATGGGTCCTGTCAGGCAATAAACCACGATCTTAGCGCTTCGATCAGCCGGAAGTTCTTCCTGCCGGAGATCAATCGAATGGTAGGGAATTAACCGATCGGTTCCGGGAATCTCCCCTTGATAGGGAACGTGCACGTTTATCAGGATAAAGTCTTTGTTTTGTATCATCCCCATAAATTTTTCGACGGAGATATTTTTGTACCCGACCGTTCGGCCCTCGGTGTTATTGAATACCAAAAGAACGGTTCCGAGAAACAGCAGAAACACTCCGAGTCGCAAGGCTATTTTTTGCATCATTGTTACCTGAAATTTATCTGTAAAAGGCGTGAATCAACACATGTGATTCACTTAAGTTTTAGCGTGACGCTGCAGGAAGTTATTGACTAATTATTGCACGTTTTCAAGCTTTTTGCTTGCAGAAAGTGCGTAATTATTACCCACCTCTTCATAGCCCATTTTGATTATGTCGCTGTCCATTATATAAAATCTATTAAATCCCATATAGTTATAAACATTGCCATAAATATTGGCACCAACCTTGCTATGCTACGTAGTGGTAATATAATAATATTATCAACAAATGCGAACCGAAATAGTGGTGCCATTCATATAAAGGATTGCGAAATGCCATATAAAAAAGGTTTTGTCGTCAAAACCGGCACGGATGGGTGGGCCGAAGTGATCACAGATAAACTTGATGCATGCGCTGCATGCGCCACAGCCCGCAACTGCCCTTCGTCCTGTAAAAGTACGCGGATGGTCACCCGGGTATTCAATCGGGCCGGTGCCCGCGAAGGCGATATGGTATCCATTTATCAGAGCACTAGGTCGGTGCTGCAGAGTGCTGCATTGCTTTATCTGATACCGGTTGCCTGTCTCATCATCGGCGCCCTGATTGGCGCGGGACTCAGTAATTGGCTGGCCATGGACGAGTCGAGCTCGGCTGTGCTGTTTGGCCTGGCCGGACTCGGCTTTGGATTCTTATCACTGGCGCGGTTTTCAAAAAGGATATCAACCAAAAGCCGGCTTACACCGAGCATCGTTAATATAATCGCTTCCGAACCAGCAAGTAGGACCAATCCATAATATATATAGACCAAAGCTATAAGGAGCAAATCATGAATCTAACAGAAACAATCAAACCTAGTTATAAAATGATTATCTTTTCAATCGCTATTTTAACCGCAGTTGCCATATTAACACTGCCGGCAATCGGACATGGACCCAAAGGACACGGGGGTATGGCCTTCACACCGCTACAGGCCGCCAAAAAGGGAATAACGCTCTATGACAAACTGGTCGCCAAAGGGAAGCTGGGAGAAGCCTGGGAAATCGAACTGACCGAAATAAAAGTTATCCCAAGAATCAACAACAATAAAGAAGAATTCGTCGTCCAGTTTAAACGTACAAAAGGTGATCCCCGCTCGGTTTACATTTTTTTCAATGAAAAAGGTGAATACAGCGGTTCGAATTTCACGGGTAAATAACAATTCCGGGAGGCAAGAAATATGAATGCGATCGGTATTCATCCCACAAACGAACTCGGTCCGCGTCTAAAAGAGTGGCCGCTGCCGGGGAAGGTTCTTGTGACGATGATTGTCCTGATGATGTCCCTCGGTATGGGGGGAGCCCTGGGACAAATTATCGTGCACGATATTGTACCCACATTCTGGGGTAAGGAGGCCGGCACTGAGCAAGAAACGGGGTCGGCGGAGGAGACAGACACAGCACGCGGTGATCTCTTCGGGGAATCCACCGAAGTCGAAAAAAAGGCGGTACCGTTTCACGAGACCGACGAATTCATCTTTGCCCTTAAGTTTACCCACATTCACATCTTTGGTATGAGCGGTATCTTCATTGTCATGGGAATTATCGTTCTTTTTCTGGACGCCAGCATCCAGATGCGGACCTGGCTGATCGGGCTACCCTTTATCGGAATTGTCATCGACCTGGCTTCCGTCTGGCTGAAGATATTTATCCATCCGGTATTTTTCTGGCTGCACATACCCGGCGGGCTGCTGTTCGGTGTAATCTTCGCCATCGAGGTCGTTATGATTGTCAGAGATATGTGGTTCAGCCCAGCGGCCGAGCATCGGTAGTACATTACATGAACAGCAGCAATCCTTCATTAACAGAAGAGGAAAGCCAATGCGAATTCGTTGGAAGTTACTAATTGTGCTATTGAGCATCGCCCTGGTTCCCATCATGCTGATGCGCTGGAACGCACAGCGCAGTATGCAGAAAATGGGCAACGATCTGGCTTCCATAGCCCGGGATGCACTTGTCCATAAAGCCAGTCTCGAGCTGAGAATCATTGTGGAAGAGCATTCACGGGTTCTGCGTCGTGAGAAAGATTTAATCGAAATGGCTTTGCGGGTTCAGGTGTCGGAACTTGAAAAACGGTTTGCCGGCGCTCACCACTTGGAAACGTTCAATAACAGGACTCAAGCTTCAACCAGCATGCCGAATCAAACGTTTTACCGGCCGCCGGCCAAACGCTTCAAGATTATGGGTAATGGAGGGATCAGACCCTTGTCGGTTAGCTACGATCGTCAGAGTTTTAGAATGCCATCTGAATCTCAAAAGAAACCGGCAGATGTTTATAAATTGATTTCATCCATGGTCCCGGTGTACCGCTCATTGGCCACCATGCATCCGGATCTTATTTTCTGGCAGTTAACCGCATTGGAAGACGGCACCCAGACGGTCTACCCGGCTCTGGCAACACCACACCTGCCGATGATGTATGATTCCCTGGCAACCCAATGGTATCAACAGACTCGTGACAATAACCGCATGACCTGGTCTCTGCCCATACCGGATGCGTTCACCCGCCAATTTATATTCGTTGTATCGGCGCCAATTCACGCACCGGACGGCAGTTTTCTCGGAGCGACCGCCATTACCGTACCGGTCAGCGTACTTCTGCAGGAAGACGAACATTTTCAATATTTGTCGGATAATATCCAATCTGTATTGATCCGCCCTGAATCGAAATCCCGTGATAAAAATCCGGGCTTCAGGATTATCGCCCGCCAACACACACTCGAAGAGCGTCACCATCATTGGTGGGCTGGTTTATCGGATGATTGGCTGAAGACCGACGATGAGATGTTGCTCAATACAATGGCCAAGGATCTTCAAAACCAGCGAACAGGTGTTATCGAGATGGTGTACGAAGGCAAAGAGAGCTTGATGGCCTATGGGTGCATCGATGAATACTGCACCGCCCTGCTGCTCATCGTGCCCAAAGCCGACCTGGTTGCCGAGGCTGTCTCAATGGAGAATTATGTCCACACACGTGTTGACGAACAAATCAAAATTACCGGCCTCTTGCTGGCCGGAGTGATTGCGGTTGTCAGTCTGCTTGCATTTTTAATCTCCGGCTCGATTACAGGCAACATCCGCAAACTGGTTGCCGCCGCCCGCGGCATCGCCGCAGGAAATTTTCGGACCAGAACCGGTATTACCTCCGGTGATGAGATGGGCGAACTCGGCCGAACCTTTGATCAAATGGTCCCGGCCCTTGAAGAACGCGTGAAAATAAAGCAGGCCCTGGATGTGGCCATGGAGGTCCAGCAAAACTTACTGCCCCAGGAAATACCGCGAACCGCCGGCCTGGATATCGCCGCCCGAAGTATTTACTGCGACGAAACCGGCGGCGATTTTTACGATTTCATGGATTTCTGCTGTGAAGAAAACCAAGTTGTCGGCCTAGCTGTCGGGGATGTCACGGGACACGGCATATCGGCTGCCCTTCTCATGGCGACCACCCGCGCATTTCTAAGAAGCCGGGTCATGCAGCCCGGTACAATTACGGATGTTATCACTGACGTCAACAATCTTATCGCCAAAGACACCGAAGAAACCAATCAGTTCGTAACGCTTTTCTATCTCGAAATCAACCGCAGGGAAAACACGATGACCTGGATCAGGGCCGGTCATGATCCGGCCATAATTTATAATCCGATTACGGACCGTTTCGATGAACTGCGAGGTCGAGGGCTTTCGCTGGGAATAGACCGAACGTACCAGTATACGGCCAACACCACAAATAGTCTCGCTGCAGGGCAGGTAATGGTCATCGGAACCGACGGGGTCTGGGAGGCACATAATTCGTCGGGTGAGATGTTCGGAAAAGAGCGATTGAAGGAACTGGTCCGCCGGAAGCATCAGGCCCGGTCGGAAGAAATCCTGTCCTCAATTGTTGAATCGATAACAGAATTTCAGGCAGAAACACGTCCGGCCGACGATGTGACACTGGCAATCGTAAAGGTTGGAGCGGAAACAACCAAACTTTAAATAATTTACCCGGCGCCGTCCGCCGATGGGTATGATGCACGGCGGAATGCAGCGACGCTGGTCGTATGGCCCGGTCGAAGGTCCGCTCTGGGAGCCGGTTTATGACGGATCCGCTGACGGTCAGCGAAGGTGAGCGTGTTCGTCTGAGCTACGGCAATCACAGTATGATGTCGCACCCCATGCACTTGCACGGTCGTTTTTTTAAAGTCGTCAACTCGGCATTGCCGCAGCAACGCTGGATTCTAAAAGACACCTTCGTGATCGATCACATGCAGCGCATCGATGTGGAGTTTCTGGCCGATAATCCCGGTCGGTGGATTCACCACTGCCACAACCTGTATCACATGAAGGCCGGAATGGCCAACCTGGTCGTTTATGACGACTATAATCAATCAATAGAATTATAAGATGTCACGGCTGATACAAAATATCGCATTTATCTCTTATAGGATTGATGGTCGCTCGACATTTTGACTCCCTGTTGCAAATCGGCTATAATCTTTAAATGTAAAATCATTTGAAGGATCAGCCGCGTGCACCCAACCGGTAAGCCTCAAAAGATAACCATCAGTGCCTCATTCGTCGCCGTTTTAGCCGGCTTGCTTGTCGCTCAGGCTCTGGCAACGGCGCATGTCTACTCATCCAATCTACATCTCCATAATAAAATTACTATCCTTAACAATAGTGGATATTTTATTGTGCCGAATATACAAACGGCGGTCGATCTGCAAGGCATCGATACGGCCCTGGGGGGTGGTCTATTCTTTACCTTGAGTGTCGGTGCGGGATTATCCATGCTCTCGTTTGCCGCAGCCTGGCTATGGATTCATCGATTTATTCGCCACAAATTTGTTTTTATATTGTTTACCCTGTTACTCATCGGCATCATTTATGGCGTCAATCATACCGGTTTTGTCCCTTTCGTCACCCTTTATTTCATTTTGATTCCGGCTATTGTTTTTCTTCTTTACGTAAAATTGCAACCACCCGCTACCACCAGCCGAAACCAGCTGGTGAAACTGGTACCGGTCTGCTCGCTCATCATTTTGGCATTAGTTTGGCTGACACAACTGGAAAGCCGTCTGTTTGTCAACATCAGAGATTACTTCCTGCTGTCCAACCCGGTCGGGATGAAGATCAATGATTTTTACTACCGCTATACCCTCTATGCAGCTGAAGTGTTCAAACCCCTGGACCAAAAAACGCTGTGCACAGTAAATCTGTCTCATATCAATGATCCGGTGCTATCCAATCGCCTTGAACAGAAGCTTAAGCAATATGACTATTTAAGTATTGCTACTGAAAACAAAACGGATCTAACGATTAATCAGGTGCAGAACGGTTTGACGCTAACGGACGGAAATAGCGCTGTATTGCAAACATCGGCAACAAAATTTTTTACCGACACCAAATCACTGCTCAGCGAGTATTCGCAAAAAACCGACCGATATGCCTTCTTTCGCCATTTAACCTTTTATGGCATTCTGTTTGGATTTCCGACATTGCTCTATTTTCTCTTTTACAGCATACTGCGGTTAATTACAGGTTTGTTCATGCAACCGTCATTTGCAACCATCGCCTCTGCTGCTGTATGTCTTGTGATAGGTGCCACAGCGATGATTCCGGTTCAGCAAGGAGGCGACGTTGAGGTTACCGGCGGCAATTTACCCAAGGCGATCGCCTCTAAAAACTGGAAGGAGCGGGTCTCGGCGGTAAAGTATATCGAAGAACAAAGACTGGAAATCAGTCGATTCCCAGCCTATAGAAAAATGCTGACGAGCCCGCATGTACCGGAACGTTACTGGGTAATGAGAGCTTTGGCGGCAAGTCGCGACAGCGACACCTTCAACGAATTGCTATTGCTTTTAAAGGATCCCCACCCGAATGTTTTGTCACAAACATTGTATGCCCTGGGGAAAAGAGGTAGTAGAAAGGCAATACCGGCAATCATCGCAACAATAAATGCTTCCAACAGCTGGTATGTCCAGCGCTATGGTTACAATGCTTTAAAATCACTCGGATGGAATCAACACGGATCAAAATAAGCACCCTGCTGACAGTACTTCTGGCCATTATTGGCATCGAGGCACTGATGGTTACCGTCCACCTGCACCTGCAGCTCTATCCGCTGATTATCACCGGGATGGCGCGAACAGTGCAAGCACTTGTCATATTTTGGATCGTCAGCGAAAGGGATGTGGGAATCGCCGCCATTGGTCTTTCAAAGGCGACACTGCTTCAAGGCCTGAAAAAGGGGCTGCTGTGGTCGGCCGGTTTCGGACTGGTCGTGGCCTTGGCAGGTACAGTCATTTATTTGGCCGGAATAAATCCTGCTAAATTGATACAATCCAGCATGCCGGTTAAACCGGTTCAAATTGCCCTGCTTTTCTGCATCGGGGGTATCATCGGGCCGGTTGCCGAAGAAATATTTTTCAGGGGAATCCTTTACAGTTTTTTCAGACGCTGGGGGATTTTTTCTGCGCTTTTGGTCAGCACCCTGGTATTCGTAATGATTCACCCCGTTCGGGGACCGGCTGTAACTCAAGCGATCGGTGGGATACTTTTTGGCATCGCGTTTGAAGTTGAGAAGAATTTAATGGTCCTGATCACTATTCACGCCCTGGGAAATATGGCTATATTCACCATTTCTGCGGTGTTTTAGGGTTGGTGGCAAAATTTTTTAGGAAGCAACTAAACGGAGAATTATCCTTTCAATTATGTACCAAAAGCCTGAATTGATATTTTATCTTTATGTGATTTTCAATCAATTTAAATTTAGCAATAGATTGTTCAAGATATACTTTTTCTACCATAATCAATCCCCAGTTTTTTCATCCGATTCCTTAGCGTGCTTGGATTTATTCCAAGGAGGGCGGCAGCACCATCCGGCCCATTAACCTTACCCTTTGTCCTGGATAATACTCGGCGAATATGCCGGGAAACTACCTCATCAAGATTACCTGCTTCTTCGCTCTGTCCCTGTAATTCTAAAGTTCTTTTTGGACTTCTTAGATTCAGATGTTCAAAGGTCAGGGGTCCCTTGGGATTGAGAATCAAGGCTCGCTCAATAACATTCTCCAACTCTCGCACATTGCCCGGCCAGTGGTATTCCATTAGAGGGTCAATAGCGCCAGATGCCAGAGTGGGGATAGCGGGCAATTTCAATTCCCTTGATTTCAAATTGATAAAATGTTGTACCAATGCCGGTGTATCAGATATTCTTTCCCTTAGCGGTGGTATCCAGATTGGAAAAACATTCAACCGGAACCATAAGTCTTCCCGAAATTGATGATTGGCTACCATGTCTTCCAGATTGCGATTTGTGGCAGCAATGATTCTTATATCCAATGGAATTGTTTTGACGCCGCCAACCCTTTCAATTTCTTTGCTCTGCAATACTTTTAATAATCGCACCTGGGCCTGGAGTGGAAGTTCACCAATTTCATCCAAAAATATCGTTCCTTGGTTAGCTCGTTCAAAGCGCCCCCTTTTCTGGGCCAGTGCTCCGGTAAAGGCGCCTTTTTCATGACCAAAAAGTTCACTGTCTATCAGGGTATCGGGAATAGCGCCGCAATTCACACTGACACAAGGACCATCACTGCGCGAGGAGGAATAATGGATGGCATTGGCAATTACATCTTTTCCTGTGCCTGTTTCGCCTAAAAGCAATACCGGGCTATCCAATGCAGCCACTTGCCGAACTTTTTGCATCACATCTCTAAGCCCAAAATTTGCTCCGACGATTTCATCGCCTGACAATCGTCTCAGTTCGCCGTGCAGATAGCGGTTATCATCAGTCAGCAATTCATTCAATTTGAGAACTTCCCTGTGTTTCAGCGTATTTGACATTGCGATGACAAGCGGCTCCTTCAACAAGACTACCCAATCTAGATCTTCATCCTTAAATTTATCTTCTCCTTCGGATACAAGAACCAGGTAACCTAGGGTATTATCTTTTGTCCTTGAGTTATATTTAAAAGTTGTGTTTAAAGGAAAAGGCGGTGTATCCACCGGTAGATTGTTAGCAGCAGTCAACCGGCCACACTAAAAAGGAAAGGATACACCACCCATGAACCAGGATAAT
>Ga0126326_1000336_pt1 | contig 15026 bp, 18 predicted proteins | sample InaspJWI67metaG_FD_94485 | JGI IMG/M metagenome (GOLD analysis project Ga0126326, IMG submission 94485) | Marine gutless worms symbiont microbial communities from Oahu, Hawaii - Inanidrilus sp. 1 OAHU.JWI-67 metaG | ecosystem: Host-associated > Annelida > Digestive system > Unclassified | place... | reverse complement strand
GACTGACTGCGTCCAGTTTGAATTCTTTCGAATATTTCTTTCTCGTTGTCATTAATCGTTACCTCAGTTAAGTTTCATTATCTCTTAACTGGGTGGTATCAATCTATTGGACCATGTCAGGCTGAACGGTATCTATGATCGGGCCGCTATGCATCGAGTTCCCGAATGACGGTTACTACTGATGGCGAGAATATGGGGTCAAGGTTGTGTTTTCGGGCTTGTGTTTTTAGGTATTCCGCAAGGGTCGAGTCACACACTGATCGGCAGCTCATCGGGGCTATTACATGCGCGGTGAAAATCACAGGATGAGGTCGTTTTGCGCGGAATCTTAATGAAAGCTTCGAATGCGGCAAGCAATGTCATATAATCCATCTGCCGGAATTCGCGAATAATAAAAAGCAGTCCAAACTAATAAACCAGGGGCCCTGGACATGGGCGATGTATCGCAAATAAGGGGTCAGTTTGACGAAAACGGTGACAGGGGTTTCATCGTTTACGACGACTTCAACTGTCCTTTCAGCTACGCGTTAAACCAACGTCTATGCGCGATGGGCCTGGATCATCGGGTCGAATTTCGTGCGGTCCAGCACGCGCCTACAATCTCGAGTAATCAGGCCGATTTTGAAATTCTCAGTGCGCTTATCAGCGAAGTCGCCGAAATGCGTCGGCGCGCGCCGCGAATCCAGATCAACGTGCCCCTGTTCCGACCAAATTCGGCCGCCGCCTCGGCTTTGGTTAACAGCGTCACTCGGATCGATCCGATCAAGGGTAGGCAGTTACGCCACCGAATTTACCATTCGCTGTGGATCGAAGGGTTTGATATTTCCGATCCTGAACTCCTGGATAGCCTGTTGCGGGAACTCGAAATCGAGGCACCTGATGATGCCACGCTGCAGCGCGAGGAATGGCAAACCTGGCAGGACGAGTGGGACAGCAACCCGGAATTCGATCGCAGCCTGCCCATCGTCATCAGCGACACCGGCGAGACCGTCGTCGGGTTTCCGCTCGAGCCCGAGCTCGAGGCGTTTTTGCAAACCGGCTCGATGGTTTCGGATACTCTTGTGCGCGGCATCGGCGATCAGGAAGAACTCCAGCGGATACTGGTGCTGGACGATGATGTTGCGAGCCTGCAAATGATCGTCACCCAGATGCAGGATGCACAGGTCGAGGTCGTCAGGGATTTCGCCCGCTTGGTGGATTCCGCGGTGAATTTCGGTATGCCGGACCTGGTCATCGTCAATACTGCGCTATTGGGTGGCGTCGATAGCACCGACTGGTGGCGCAATTCGACCGATTCCGATCTGGAAACAGCCGTGCCGGTGATCTTCATCAGCGATGACAAGACCACCGAAGCCGAGGTCGCCGCGTTTGAAGCGGGTGCGGCCGACTTCATCGCCCGGCCATTTCATCCCAGGGTATTGCGGGCTCGACTCAACATGCATTTACAGGCGCGGCGTTCGCAGCAGCAACTCAATAATATAGCACGCGTCGACGCGTTGACTTCGGTGTGTAACCGGCGCGAATTCGACATGCGGCTGCTGGCTGAATGGGGCCGCGGTGCGCGCACCGGACAGTCCGTGGCGCTATTGATGATCGATGTCGACAAATTCAAGCAATATAACGATCAGCACGGTCATTTGCGCGGCGATGAATGCCTGGTCGAAGTGGCGCGGATACTCGAAAACTGCATGCAACGTTCAGGTGATCTGATCGCGCGTTATGGCGGCGAAGAATTTGTTGTGCTCTTGCCACAGGCCGAAATGACCGGCGCCATGAAAGTCGCGCAAGATTGTCTCGACGCGGTGATCGACGCTCAGATCCCGCATGTGTCGTCGCCGATCTCGCGCTTTGTAACCGTTAGCATTGGCGTTGCGGCGATGTTGCCGATTTTCGATAAAAGCAGCACGCTGTTAATCGAGCAGGCCGACATCGCGCTGTACCAGGCCAAGCATAGCGGGCGCAACCGCATCTGTACTTTCAATAACGTCGTTTAACCAAGGGCAGTGTCATCCCCGCGCAGGCTTGCGCGGGAATCACAAAAAGGGCGCGGGGGATGAACTTAAAGCAGGCGTTCCAACAGGTAGTCCGCGATCCAGCTGCCGAGGCGCGGTTGCGCCAGATAGCCATAGGACTTGTGCGGATTGCGCTTTTCCTTTTTGCGGTTGCCGGCGTGGGTCACCACCTCGAAGGGATTGTGTAAATCGGCATAATCGATGCTGCGGAACTTTTTATTGGACGGGAACAGTTTTAGCTTACGCATCGGCCGGTAAAATATTTCATCAAAGTTTTTTTGATGCGAAACCACGTCGCCGAGGCAGGCGTAGTTGTGCCAGCGCTCGATATTGGTCGGAAACTGGCGCCGGCTGTGATCCTGGTGATGCGTCGCAAACAGCAGGTTTCTGATGCTGGCATCGCCGAGCGGCGAACCCATGAACCCATGGTGACAAACATTCTGACGCGTCGGCTATTGTATTGCCTGAAGCCCGCGGTCTTGCGATGGCCGAAGCGCCATAATACGTCATAACCGATGAAACTACCCATGCTGTGGCATAGGACGATGGGTTCCTGTCCCGCGTCCCAGGCCTTGCGCAAGGCGGATTCCAGCGGTGCGCGAATCTGGTCGGCGATGTATTGATCTTGATCGTAAAGTTCAGTTTCGCGCAGCAATCCGGTCATGACGTCGTCCTTGACGGTAAGCGCGCCGGCCAGTAGCTTGACGACGTCGATGCCGCGATCCTTGAAAAAGCTGCCGAGTTTTTCGCCCATGCCGACGTGAAACCCGTCCCTGGCCGCGCGCCGTTCGTCGATCACCTTGTCGACTTGGATCGCCAGTTTGCGGCAGTAGCCGGCGTCGTCGGGTATATGGTGCGGCACGGCATCGGCCCAGTAGGCGGACTCGAACAGCTGCGGATTGGTGTCGAGGTGCTGCGCCAGCCCGCGATGGCTGACGCGGATGTTCTCGATCAGGGTTTTACACCACAGCGCATGGGTCACGTCTCGCGGCGGCTTCGACCCCAGGCCATGGATCATAATTATTTTTTTATTGCTCAGATCAATCGCCATGGCAGTCCCCCTGGATGCTCAGGCAAATGTTTATACGATAGTTTTCAGGCGTAATCAATCGCCCGCGCGGCGCGGCACATATTGTCGAGTTTGGTCATTGCGAGTTCGCGCCCCGGCATCGTCAAGCCGCTTGCCGGATAAAGGGCAAACTAACCCGGCGCAACTGATAAGATATCGCCCATGTTTTCCGCCTTAGTCGATTTCATCGCCCGCCACGAGCGCCTCTTCGTACTAACCGGGGCCGGGGTGAGCACCGCGTCCGGGATTCCGGATTATCGCGATGAAACGGGTGAATGGAAACACCAAAAGCCAATGGAGTTCCGCGAATTCGTCTCCTCGCATCGCTCCCGGCAGCGCTACTGGGCACGCTCGTTGATCGGCTGGCAACGCTTTCGGCAGGCGCAACCAAACCCGGCGCATCGAGCGTTGGCCCGCTTCGAGCAACAGCAGCGCTTGGTGCGCACCGTCACCCAGAATGTCGATGGCCTGCATCAGCGTGCCGGCAGCCAAAATGTCACCGAATTGCACGGCTCCCTGGCCACAGTCGAATGCCTGGGCTGCGCCGCGGTCATGCCGCGCGCGATCCTGCAGCAGCAATTACTTGCGGCTAATCCGCTGCTCGCTTATTGGAGCAATTACTTGCGGCTAATCCGCTGCTCGCTTATTGGTCGGCGCCGGCGGCGCCGGACGGCGATGCCGTATTGAGCGGATACGATGAAACCGAGGTTCGGGTGCCCGACTGCAAGGCTTGTGGCGGCATCCTAAAACCCGCGGTTGTGTTTTTTGGCGAAACCGTGCCCGCGGCGAGGGTCGCATCCTGCTACGATGATCTGCGACAGGCCGATGCCATGCTGGTGGTCGGTTCTTCGTTGATGGTTTACTCGGGATTTCGCTTCGCTCGCGCGGCGGCGCAGGCGGGGCTGCCGATAGCGGCGATCAACCGCGGTAAAACCCGCGCCGACGAATTCATCGAGCTGAAGCTCGAAATCGACTGCGCCACCGCGCTGGCAGCGGTACTCTAAGGCGGCGCGAGTGGGAAAATGGCATTGCTTAAACCGAACTGTGACGCAGTGCCCAAATAAAAACCGAAGCGCGTCACAACTTCGCTACAGTGACCGTCTATCAGTGAAGAACTTCACAATCGGAGCGGAATTGAGTCACGGATAATGGCCGGATCGGCTTCTATATACCTTTTACAGTTTTCAAGTTGAGGTATCCCATGAGCCAGACAAATATCCACATCGATCCATTGTCGACGAACTGTGTATTGAAATATCTCGGCCTCGCGATCGATGAAATCAAATTGGTACGATCGATAGACAGTCTTAACGAACAGATAAAAATGAGCAAGGCCCGGCGCATCGAACCCGGCCGCAAGCGTTACCTGGTTTCCGAACTGCGATTCCTCAATCAACGGCTACGTTCGATACGTGAAAAGGCGAATAGCAACTAGTCATTTCTCTCAACCCTATATCCCCGGTTGCCGGGGACGGCGGTTCTAACGACATTATCTCCACGTCCCGTTGGTATTCGCGGCCGCAGGCGCGACCATTTTTTATCGCCGCTGCCAGGCCTCGACCTTTGTCGGCGGCGGCGATGTTTTCCGGCCATTTAATTCGTCTGCCGATTGGATTAAAGTTGGCCGATGCCGATTCCTCGCCCATGAAATTGTTGCGTTACCTCGAGCTGCTGCTGCTGCGCCTGGTTGATTTCTGCTTCATGCTGATACCGCGCGCGCGACCCTCGCATGAGGTCTTACGCGAGTGTCGCATCGTTTCGCATCGCGGAGAGCACGATAATCGGCGGATCAGGGAAAATACGCTGGCAGCCTTTAGGGCGGTGGCGGCGGCCGGTATCTGGGGGATCGAATTCGACGTCAACTGGACCCGTGATTTGCATCCGGTGGTGATCCACGATGCGCGCACGGACCGGGTATTCGACCTCGATCTGGCGGTATCCGAGGTCAGTCTGACGGAGCTGCGTCGGCAAATACCGGAAATACCTACCCTGCAGGAGGTCGTCTCCGAGTTTGGCGGCCGTACGCATTTGATGGCCGAGCTGAAGCGCGATCAATTGCAGCAGGACGAGGCCAAGGCAGTGCAGCTGGCCGCGATCTTTAGTGGGCTTCGTGCGGGGCGGGATTTCCATATTCTGGCGCTGCAGGCGGATCTGTTGCGGCCGGCCGCGTTTGCCGGAAACGCTGCCTGCCTGCTGGTAGCAGAGTTCGAGATCAGCGCCTTCAGCCGGCAGGTTAGCGAACGCGGTTATGGTGGATTATGCGGCCACTTCTTGTTGTTGGACGCAGACCTGCTGCGACAGCATCACACACAGGGGCGCAAATTGGGCACCGGTTTCGTGGCCTCGCGCCATTGTTTTTATCGCGAACTTAATCGGGGCGTGGACTGGGTTTTTACCAATCACGCTTTAAAACTGGCGGCCATCCGCGCGCGACTGCTAGGCGAGTGCTAGTCCGTATATCTCATTCGACGCGCTAGAAATACCATGCAAATCGAAAATTTTCGTGTCAGTATCGGGCCTTTGCAAGCGACCGAATTACCCTGAGGAAGGATTTTGGAATCTCAGAGCATTGTTGAAGCCTTGTGCAGCTGCGTCATGTTTTCGGAACTCACCGAAGCCCAGCTGGATCGAGTGCGGCGCCATTCACATATGATCGATATGGTGGAAGGCGAATCGTTGTTTTTCCAGGGTGACGATGCGGTTAGCTTTTACCTGGTGCTGTCGGGGCGCATCAAGCTCTACCGCGTGTCGCCGGAAGGTAAGGAAAAAGTCGTCGAAATCATGGAAACGGGTGCGACCTTCGCCGAAGCCTTGATGTTCATGGACCAGCCGCATTATCCGGTGACTGCGGCCGCGTTGGCGCCGAGCCGCGTGATCGGCATCAACAGCAAGGATTTCAAGTCGATGCTGCGCGAATCGGTCGATACCTGTTTTCAACTGCTGGGAACGATGTGTTTCCGCCTGCGCGGTCTGATTCACGAAATTGACGCTTTGAGCCTCGATACCGGTACCGTGCGCACGGTTTCATACCTGCTGCGTAACGCTCCGGCCGATCACGACAGCTTCGAGCTGCAGGTTGCCAAGAGCGTCATCGCCTCGAGATTGTCGGTCAAGCCGGAAACCTTTTCACGCATCCTGAAAAATCTGCACGAACAGGGAATTGTCAGCATCGAAGGTCGTAACGTCACGATTCACGATCGCGATGCCATGGTCACCCTGTGCTCGGGATAGACGCAGGCTAGCGCGAACGCAATTCCTTGTGCGCTTCGGCCGACCGCCGATAGGGCGTTACGGCGACCCGCTGCGGCATATTGGCCACGCCGATTTCTTCATCGTTGAGATAGCAGCCGGGATCTTCCGCCCAGGGATTACCGGTTAATTGCCAAGCACGGGTGCGCGAATTACCGCCGCAGATGGCGAGATAAGTGCATTCGGCGCAACGCCCCTCCAGCGGGCGCTGTTTCGCCTTGAGCCCGGCCATCAGCGGATCGGAAGTGTCTTGCCAGATTTCGGAAAACGGGCGCTGCTTGACGCTGCCGATGCTGTAATCCCACCACATGGTATCCGGATGCACGGTGCCCAGATTGTCGATGTTGGCGATGTTGATGCCGGAAGCATTGCCGCCCCAGCGCAGCAGCTGCTTGCGCAGGGTTTCGACGTGCTCCGGGATGTGTCGTTCGGCCCAGTGCAGCAGGTAAACGCCGTCGGCGTCGTTGTTACCGGTGACAAACTCGCGCCGGACCCCGTTTTGAACGTCCTGCCAGCAGGTTGCGAACAGCAGATCCATTGCCTTGCGCGTCATGCGGTGATGCAGATCGCTGTCACGGTTACGATTGCCGCGGCCGGCGTAGTTCAGATGCGACAGATAAAACTTGTCGATTTCTTCCTGCCGCATCAATTGCAGTAACTCCGGCAGTTCGAGCGCGTTGTCCTGGGTCAGGGTAAAACGCAGGCCGACCTTGATGCCGATATCCTGGCACAGGCGGATGCCGCGCAAGGATTCGTCGAATGCCCCCTGTTTGCGCCGGAAGCAGTCGTGCGTGGCGCGCATGCCGTCGAGGCTGACACCGACGTAGTCATAACCGATGGCGTCGATCGCGGCGATATTGTCCTCGGTAATCAGAGTGCCGTTACTCGACAGCCCGACGTAGAATCCCATGTCCTTGGCGCGGCGCGAAATCTCGAATATATCGGGGCGCAGCAACGGCTCGCCCCCCGACAGTATCAGTACCGACACGCCGAAGGCTTTCAAATCGTCCATCACGGCGAACACCTGTTCGGTATCGAGCTCGCCGGGAAAATCGATATCCGCCGAGGTCGCGTAACAGTGTTTGCAGGTCAGGTTGCAGCGCCTGATCAGATTCCAGATTACCACCGGACCGCTGCCTAGCATCACGGGTTTCGGTTTCGGCGGCACCAGGGCACCCTGTTTCAAGGCGTGCATATAGCGGCTTAATCTAAACATTAATCTAACAACCTCAATCCGGTTTTCTTGAGTATTCTGGTACTGAAAAGTACCTCGTGCCGGCGGCAGTCGGACCCCAGCAGGTCGGCGATTTGGGGCAGTTTGGCATTCACTTCGTCACGGTCGTTGCCGTGCACCATCGCAAACAGGTTATAGGGCCAGCGCGGCAGATGGCGCGGCCGTTCGTAGCAGTGGCTGACAAAATCAAGGCGGCCGACGCGGGCGCCCAGTTCCTGGAGTTTGTCGTCGTTAACATCCCACACCGACATGCCGTTGCCATGCAGGCCGAGGCGATAGTGATTCGGTATCGCGCCGATGCGCCGAATCACGCCGCGGTCCAGCATGCGGCGCATGCGCCGCAATACGGTAGTGGTATCGCAGCCGCAGGCCGCGGCGACCTCGGTATAGGGCGCTTTTTGCAAGCTCAGGCCCCCCTGGGTCGCCCGCACGATGCTGCGATCCATTTCGTCGATAATCATGCCGCCCTGCTTCAGCGGACCGGGAATCGGTTGCGTGCTGACACTGCCCGACTCGTCCAGCATTATCTGCAGGCCGAGATAAAAGGTCTGCAGTTTGGGAAAGTTGTAAACCGGCAGGTTGGCGCCCTGTTCGATCCGGGCGATCGTTTGTTGCAGTAATTCCGCGGTCTCGGTCGCGAGCACGAACCACATGTTGAGTAAATGCTCGCGCTGATAGTTATGCGCCACCTCGTCCATGGCATTGACCATTTCCGCGACTTCGTCGAAGCGATCTTGCGGCACCGACATGGCCGCCAGGGTAATGCTGCCGCCCATGCTGGCGGCGTCGTAAAGCGGGCCGAAACGGCTCAGGCTGCCGTCATCCACCAATTGCTTGATGCTGGCGATTAGCGTATCGGTGTCGACGTCGAATTCGCCGGCTATGCTGGCAAAAGGTTGTTCCTCGATCGGGAATCCGCCCTGATAACGATTCAGGAACTGGTGCGCCAGTTCATCCATTGACGGCGATTCCGCGTCGGGCGGCGCTGCCGTCGGATTGCTTTCGGCTGTAATTGGCGCCGCGCTGCTTGAAGCAACGGTTGCTGAACAGGATTTTGTGGTCGACGCTGTGTAGACCGCATTGACCGATGATGTGCCGCACCTGCGCTGCGACTGCATCCCGATCCTGCCCATGGATCATGCTGAACAGGTTGTAACGCCACTCCGGCAGCCGCCGCGGGCGCTGGTAGCAGAGGGTAACGAAGGCGTACTGACCGAGGCAATGACCCACTTCCTTGACACGTTTGTCCGGAATATCCCAAACCACCATGCCGTTGGCGCGGTAGCCCAGCTGACGATGCCTGACGACCACGCCGAAGCGTTTCAGATCGCCGCGCATCATGATGCGCTGGATGCCTCCGACGACATCGCTTTCAGCGCAGCCGAGCTGCTCGGCGATAACCCGGTAGGGTTGTTTGACCAGGGGCAGGCCGTGACTGATGATTTCGATCAGCGCGGTCTCGAAGGCCGTGTCTTTCATCATGTCCATTTCAGGTCAAACCCCAGGTCGATAAAAAATTCATCCAGTAGCGGCAGATCCAGCAGCGGGTAACCGCAGGTCGCTTCGATCTCCGACAGCACTTGTTGCAAGCGCTCTTCGTCGCTGGCGACCACGACGAACCAGAGATTGATGCGATGCTCGCGTTCGTAGTTGTGATTAACTTCGTCGAAGCCGCTAATGATCTCGGCGACATCTTCGATCTCGTCTTGCGGCACCGCCATCGCCGCCAGCGTGCTGGCGCCTACGCGATTGGGCCGGAATACCGCGCCGACTCGGCTGACGACGCCCTCGGTTTGCAGTCGCTGCAGGGTTTCCAGCACGGTGGTTTCGTAAACGCCCAGTTGGCGGGCGATATCCGCATAAGGATTCGACGTCAGCGGCATGCCTTGCTGAAATTCGTTCAGCAGCCGTTGTTCGAGTTTGGAAAACTGTCTCATAAGCCGATCCGGTGCGCGCGCGCGGTAAAGAAAATACCGCTGGGTTTGGTGGCCGGAATCGAGCCGCGGCGCTCGAAGCTGCGGGTATCGTAGACCTCGACCCGGTTTTCGTCGCGGACCGATAACCAGACTTCCTCACCGCGCGGTTCGAATTCCATATGCAGTACGCCCTTGCCCGGTTTGAGCTGTTTGACGATACTTAGCGATTGGGTGTCGATGATCTGGATAGTATCGTTATCGGGGATCGCGAAATTAACCCAAACCTGGCGGCCGTCCGGGCGCGCCATGACAAAAATCGGTTGGCCGTGGACCTTGATGCGGCCGGCCTGCCGCCAGTTGCGCATATCGATGACCAGGACTTCGTGGCTACCGACCGCCGGTACGAAAGCCAGGTCGCCGGCGACCGCCCAGCCTTCCAGGTGCGGCATCTTGTAAACCGGCAGTTTCTTTTCACCCTTGCCGTAGTTCGGCAGGATGCGCTTGACGCCGGCCGGCAGGTTCCACAGGTCGAGCATCGCCATGCCGTCTTCGCCGAACAGGCCGGCGATGTAGTAACGACCATCGCCGGTAATCAGTGCGTCATAAGGATTGAGCCCGATGTTGCTGAATTTTTGGAGCGCGGGTTTAGCTCGATCGGACATGTCGAGCACCCAGATTTCCCCGGCGTCCCACAGCGCGAACACAAACTTGCCGTCCGGAGCATCGACCAGGCCGATGACCTTGGAACGCTGCTGCTTGTCGCCGTAGGTGGCGGGGATGTCGGCCACCAATTCGAGCGTTTCTGCGTCGAACACCTTGACTCCGCCGGGTTTATAGTTGGAAACCGCGACCAGGCGTCCATCCTGCGAAATCGCGCCGCCGATACTGTTGCCCGATTGCAGCTTGCGCTGGCTTATTTCGGCTTTCAGGATATCGATTTTGGACAGCCCGCCGTCGCGGCCGAAAACATAGGCGTAACGCTGGTCGCGCGAATAAACCACCGAGGCGTGCGACAGATCGCCGAGGTCTTCGACCCGCCCGATGCTGGTGTTATTGCTGGTTTCGACGATTTGCACGCTACTACTGGCGCGCTCGATAAACAAACCGAGATCGCCGGTACCGCGCGCCAGCGCGCTAGCGCTGATCGACAATAGGAATAGCAGGCAACCGATTTTCCTGATCATCGCGCCACCCCCTGCAATAGGCGCTCAGCTATCCAGCGGGCTTCCGCGGGCGATAATAGCGCACTCCAGGGCGGCATCGCCGTGCCGCTGCGGCCATGTAAAATTACGCTGCTCAGGTAGTTGGCGTTTTTGCCCCGCAATACTTCCGGCAACAGTGCCGGACCCAGCCCGCCTTTCATTTGCAACCCGTGGCAGGAACCACAGTCCTGGATCAGGAGGTTTTGCAATTCTCCCGCGCGCGCGCGCGAAACACCGTCATCGCCGATAAGCGAGGTCGACACCAGGAGGCTAAGCGCGAGCCAGATTATGCGTTTCATAGTTCGCGAGCGCCACGTCTGCGGGAGTGTCGGAACCGAACCAGTCGAGTTCGTCACTGAGCGCTACCACTTCGCCGATGATGGTGGTAACCGGTGACTTAAGGCCGGCGATTCCCACCGCCGTGGGGAGCTCGGCCAGGTTCGAAACGACCTTTTGCTGATTGCGGGTAGTGCCACCGTGTATCGCGGCCGCGGGTGTGTTCGAGGGCAAGCCCGCGCACACCAGTTGATCGCAAATGGTCTGCAGGTTGGCGAGACCCATGTAGATCACCAGGGTGCAGTCGGGATCGGCCAATTTGCGCCAATCGACATCCAGCGATTCGTCGTTGTGCAAGTGACCGGTAATAAAGCGCACCCCATGATTGAGCCCGCGATGCGTCAGCGGTATGCCGCTATAGCTGCTGCAGCCCGCCGCGGCGGTAACCCCGGGCACGACTTCGAATGCAATGCCGTGTTGACGCAATACTAGCGCCTCTTCGCCGCCGCGACCGAAAATATAGGGATCGCCGCCCTTGAGCCGCACCACGCGCCGCCCTGACGCCGCCAGGCTGACGATGATTTCATTGATCTGGTCCTGCGGCACGCAATGTTTGCCGGGGGATTTGCCGACTGAAATCTGGCTGATGCCGTGGGGTACCAGCGCCATAATCTCGGGGCTTACCAATCGGTCGTAAACCACGACATCGGCTTGCTCGATCAGGCGCAGCGCCTTCAGCGTCAGCAGTTCGGGGTCTCCGGGACCGGAGCCCACCAGTGAAACAAAACCTTTCGTCGTCATAGAATTTACCTGCAGCATCGGCCCGGTGAACAAGACCTTTATTATCGAATCGCCGTTATCTATATCGTTACCCTGATAATTGAGCGTTATTATTAGATATCCGCCCCATTTTTGTATTTGATAAATGTCAACCACAGGGGGCGGTGGAGTCGGCTAGAATCCTGCTGTCACGCATCTATTCTGGGCGACTACGAGGTCGGTTCAATGAACAACAAAATACGAATGTTTGGTGTTGCCGTATTAATACTGGCATTGGTTACCGCAGCCATCCTAGGGGTATTAAGCGCACCGGCCAACCCGCTGACCTGGTTGTTGGTGGCGGCGCTGGTGGCGCTGCCGTTCCTGCATCGCAAGCTGAAGGCACGGCAATATGTCGAATGGAAACCGCAATACAGCGTCGGTATCGATTCCATCGATCGGCAACACAAGAAACTGATTGCCTTGATCAATAGCCTGCAGACCGCGGTCGATTATTCGGCCGGCGCGGAATACGAGCGCGAAGCGCTGAACGAACTGGTGGACTACACCAAAACCCATTTCGGCTACGAAGAAGATTTGATGGAAAAATTCGGGTATCCCGATTTTACTTTGCACCGGGCTGAGCATGAGTTGATGATTTCCAGGGTCGAGCAGGTACTAGCCGAGTATCAGGTAAACCCCGACACCGCGATGCAAAATGCGATCGATTTTCTGCGCGATTGGTTGATCAACCACATCAACGGCACCGATAAGCAGTACAGCAGCTTCCTGATCGACCGCGGCGCAACCTAGGAACCTTGGTGGTCTTAGTTATATTTCGTTGGCGGCATCGACTGATCCCCTCGAAGCCGCCACGGAACTCAATCACTACTGCCGCCATTGCACAACACCCGCTTGTGCGGGAGTGACAATCGTGAACGGAGATGACAGGATTTGCGTGGATTGACAATATCTAACGGGGTTAACAGCAAATGAGTGAACTGGATCGACAGAAATGGGATCAACGCTATACCGAAGATAGTTATCGCAAGAACAATCCGGTGACCCTGGTGCAGGACTGGTTGCCCGAAATACCGATCGGCAAGGCCCTGGACGTGGCCTGCGGCGCCGGGCGGAACGCGATTCACCTGGCGCAGGCCGGTTTCAAGGTCGATGCCATCGACATTTCACCCGAGGGTTTGAAAAAGGCGCAACTAACAGCGGCCGAACAAGGTCTTGGGGTTAATTGGATAGAGCATGATCTGGACCGGTCGTTCGCCTTCAATTCCGACTACGACCTGATTTTGGTGATGTGGTTCGTGAATCTCGGATTGGTAAAACAGCTGTGCGATTGCCTGGCGCCGGGCGGTTACCTGATATGCGAAGAGCATCTAATCACTGCCGAGGACGTCATCGGTCCGACCAGCGACGATTATCGCGTCGCGCCGGGTGCCTTGCGCGCGGCCGTTAGCGGGCTCGAAGTGTTGCTTTACCAGGAATCGATCGAAACCGGGGAAGACGACGGCGAGCGCGTAGCCAGCGCGCGCGTAGTCGCCCGAAACGGTTAATCCGAACAAGCTATCACGGGATGTACAAAGCCTGATGAAATCCACGCAGTCTAAAGCTGGTGCGTCTAATAATTCCGCTGTGGGGGATAACGAAGAAAACGCGCGGGTGACGAGGGGCGGGGACCTTTAAATCGCGGCGCGTTTCGAGGGCGGCGAATTATGCTCGTTAAGACGCGGCAGCCCGGTTGCCGCGTTTCATCGCGAGGTAGACCAGTACCAGGAACATAATACCGCCGACGATCGAAACCAGCCCGCCGAAGCCCATCAAGCCGAGGCCCAGGGTCTGTTCGAGGCCGCCTTCGACCTCGGTGGATTTCCGCGCGACGTTATAGCCGCCGGACCAGGCCAGCCCGACGATGTGCATCAGCTGGCCGCTGCCGTAGATGCCGGGCTGCCAGCGCGCCGCGCGGCCGCTGACCGTTGCGAAGCCGAGTTGCGGCAGCAGGTGATAGGTAATGCCCATGAAGGCGATGGTGATACCGACGATGGAGCCGTGGTAATGCGCCGGCACGGTGACCGTGCTGCCGCTGATCATGAATCCGATCACGCCGCCGACGCCGAACAGCAGAATCGAATACAGCAGGGCATTACGCTCGACTTCGGATCCCGGCGCTGGGCGCCACTTCTCGAGGATTGCGAGCGTGACGGCAAGGCCGATCGGCACCGCGGCGATGGCGCCGCCGTATTTCATCAACTGGATGAACCAAAACAGGTGATCGCCCGCGCTGACCTCGAAAACGATGTATATTATCGGCGCCGCCAGTACCGGTTGCAGCCCGAGAATGAATAAAAACAATGCCACGCGCGGCGAGATGCGCAAGCTGGCGGCGCTTATCGTGGCGAGCCACAACCAGGCCACCAGCATCAGCTGGGTGTGGCTGAACTGGATGATATGGCCGCTGCCCCAGAACAGGCGGTCGAAATAGGCGAGTCCCTCGAAACCGTCATCGATGCCGAGGTAGGATGCCAGCAGCGCGCCCAGTGCGAATAGCGACGCCACCACCGCGACGAACAGCCCGAAGCGCAGGCTGGTTTCGCCGCTGGTCCGGTTGTCGCTGTCGAAGGCGGTTAGGCAACCGCGGATCACCAGCAGGCAAAAGCCGAGGCCGAATACGATCAGGCCGGTAAAAAACACCGGGTTTTGCAACACCGGGACGTAGTTGTTCATCAGCGGATAGCTTTCCCCGGTAAACGGGGATATGACGATCACCAGTGTACCGAGGCAACACAGCGCCAATGCGACCCAGCCGCAGGCCAGGCAGCGGGTCGAGCTTGTATAGCTCCAGAATACGCCGGTAAACGCCAGGAACCAGACCAGCACCGTGAGATTGACGTGCACCACCAGCGCGGTGCGAAAAAAGTCTACCCGGGGGATGATTTCCTGAAAATAGGGCGTGCGCGCCAGCAACACCAAGATAGTGAACAAGCCGCCGACGACGAGCGCGGCCAGGCCGAGCAGCAGCCAGCCCGTGGTTAATTTGCGGGCATTGCTATCGGGCGCAGGTAGCGTAAACTGGTTTAACAGCATTGATTCTCTTCGTTAAACGCCTTGAATAAAGAAACCGTCGCCTATACCGAGCAACCCGTTGCCGCCAATCCGCCTGAGCAAAAAGACCCGCTGATCGTGTTTTTCGGGATCGGTATAGTTATCAATCTGGTGCTGATTACAGCGTATTTTATCTGGGCTTACAAGCAATGGAATAAAACCGACAAACCCGGCGAATAAAGAGCGCTGCCGTCG
>Ga0126326_1000334_pt1 | contig 15069 bp, 14 predicted proteins | sample InaspJWI67metaG_FD_94485 | JGI IMG/M metagenome (GOLD analysis project Ga0126326, IMG submission 94485) | Marine gutless worms symbiont microbial communities from Oahu, Hawaii - Inanidrilus sp. 1 OAHU.JWI-67 metaG | ecosystem: Host-associated > Annelida > Digestive system > Unclassified | place... | reverse complement strand
TCCTGGTTCATGGGTGGTGTATCCTTTCCTTTTTAGTGTGGCCGGTTGACTGCTGCTAACAATCTACCGGTGGATACACCGCCTTTTCCTTTAAACACAACTTTTAAATATAACTCCTTTTTTAATAATAATTTCAATATGTAACAAGTACTTATTGTTTACCACAATGTCAAAATCTTTCCTATCAATAGTAACCAATTATTCGGACGTGGCGCGATCACTCGGTGTAACCCATATTGCAGCAAGAAGGTCGTTCAGGGCGTTTATTCAACAAAATGATTTTTAATCGTTTACAAATCCCTATTCGGAAATAATTATATGACTTGAACTGCGATAGTGAGCGCATTGCCCGTCCTCCATGGTGAGACGGCATGGTTTGTGAGAATGCAGGGCACGGTTCAATAGAGTGGTTGCCATTCAGAGCCAAAATCCAGTATGAATCATGTTGTTACGCACTAAATATCATTAGGAGTATCTATGAAAACCAAACGATACGAAAAATATAGAATAAAATTGCTGAATGATCTTGAGGAGATGGCCTCAAAGGTCGGCAAAAATTTAAAGTTGCAGGGGAGACATTTAATTATACTGGCAACTGCAACCAGTATGATTATGGCCGCCACGGTTGCTCTTACCGGCTGCAGTACTTCAGGGTCGCCACCAAAATATACTGCCGAAGAGTGGCAAAGTCTAAAATTTAGAGGTCGTAGCGGCGGCCGCAATAGCGGCAATGACGGCAGTGGCGGCGATTAGTCTACAGTTTTGCCCAAAGTACATCGATACCAATTCCAGGTGGTGGATAAACTGGCGACTAGAAAGACGAAACACAGCCATGCTGGACTTGAACCGACATTCTGTAGCCATTTTGATTCCAACTTCCGCCCTAATGAGATTCCTCGGGTATGCTATCTCCGGATTTATATCACCAGATATAATTTCCCGAAACGACCATAATCCTTTCGCTGAATCTGAACTTGAATGAGTAGCAACGGAACGTCCTTAATCGGGATTACCGAAGGGATTACCTCGCTTAGATACTCCCAGGGTTTTGAACTGGGCCATTAGCCGAGGGAGAAATCGCAAAAACGATTTATTCCACCGGATTGTGTCTAAAATCTATTTCTTCAGGATTATCGGCAGAAAAGGCGATATCCGTGCTGATGACTTTTGCACCTTGTTTTTTAAAAAGATCCACCGTGGCAGCACCGATGCCGCTTTCGCCACCGGTAATAAATATCAACTTACCGTCAAAATTGAGCATGTTAATACTCCTTAGCTCGGAGAAAAAATGCTATCTTTTACCAGAAATCAATGTCTGTGTTCGTCTGTGTGGGTCAGTGGCCAATTCAAACCCTGGCTGCCTCGTAAGCCTGAACGAGTTCGTACCAGGGCATGCTTTAGTCGATCCAGAAGTTTAAACGACCCACATATAAAGTTAGCTCTTCGAGCAGCTGAATGAATTCATCTGTAGATTCGATTGCCAATAATTCTTCCGCAACCTCTTTAAAAAATTTTCCGCATCATCAAATAAGACCATTTTGGCAAGCTCGTTTCCAACTCTCATTTTGAGTTCTTTAGACATGTTTTCTTCTCCTTGTATTTATGATTGAGCTTGAAAGTGGGTACCAGGACATTCTTAACCCGAACATTTCATTAAATCTTTCATGTAAATAAATGCCTCGAGCTCCTAAAACAATCGGGCTAAGACAATGATTCTGCTGAGCTATTTCGTAAGGATCGTCAGAAACTGCGCGTTAAGACATGAGGATTTTGTCTGGGCAGGCTTGCCAGGTAAAAAGGATTATTTTCTGTGTATGTCTGTGTGTATCTGTGGGTTAATTAATCCATCCATGCCCCGCCATTCACACTAATTGATTCGCCGGTAATAAAGTCCGCGGCGGGCGAGGAAAGAAAGAGGACGACCTTGGCTACGTCACCAGGCGTCTGTATACGCGCAAGGGGCGTATCGTCCACATACAGCCGCTCGATTTCCTCATGCTTTAGGCCCCTCAGCTTTGCCTCCCAGGCAATTTCGCGTTCCTGCATGGACGTCCGTACATATCCCGGACAGACGGCATTGACGGTGATGGCATGTTCGGCCAGTTCGCCTGCCATGGCTTGGGTCAAACCGACCACTGCAAATTTTGAGGCGACATAATGGGATAGAAAGGGGACATTGCCGCGCTTGCCCGCCATGCTGGCGATATTGATGATTTTGCCCCGAATTTCCTGCCCGGATTCCATGGGTTGTGCGGCCATAGCCCTAGCCGCCGCCTGCGAACACAAAAAGACGCCCTTGGCGTTGACATTCATGTTAGAATCCCATTCATTTTCGCTCAGATCCAGCAGACGGTTCATGGTACTGACGCCTGCATTGTTGCACCAAATGTCCAGCCGGCCCCAGCGGCTGATGACGTCTGCCACGGCAGCTTCGGCATCCGCTTTTCTGGTCACATCCAGTTTCAAGGAGAAAGCTTCACCGCCAAGCGCCTCGATTTCGGCGGCAACTTCCTCGGCACTGCTTTTATCGATATCAGAAACGGCCACCGATATTCCAGCCCCTGCCAGTGTCAAGGCAATCGTGCGCCCAATCCCGATTCCGGCACCCGTTACCGCCGCAATTCTATTTCCCTCTAAAGTCATGGCACGAACTCCCGTATTGGTCATCCTAGAATGTGGATTTTTGCTCTTCTATGAAATGAAAGAGCGAAGCGATACCGAGATCCTGTATTTGGTATCCTGAATCTGGCATCATGCATCTAATAAATTGAAACTTAGGGTTCACGAAGAAATAAATTCACAATTTTTGACGTTGAGGCGCCCGTCGGGCAAGGCGCGAAAACGCAGGAATATCGAGATATTTCGAGTTTTCGCAACGCAGCCAGACGGGATGCATCGGCGTATAAAATGTGAATTTATTTTTGAGTGAGCCCTTAGCTTATAGACTAACCCTGAATAACGGTACATTATTTTGACAACCACTATAAGTTTCCCGCGCATGCAATACCGACGGTCTATACGGCACGCTGCGAGCGTTGCTTTTTCTTTTTTTTCGTTGTCGGAACACGCTTGCCGTAGCCCCAGATTTCTCTGTGATAGTCTGTAAAATGCGGTATATAATCGTGCTTGGCAATATGTACGTCGATGAGCACGGGTTGGTCCCGTCGGTTGGCTCTTACCGCAGCCTTCAATGCTGCATCCACCCTGGCAGGATCCGTTACCTTTATCCCCCTGCAGCCCTGAGCCGTTGCCAGTTTGGCAAAATCGGGCGAAACCTCGAAGTTAGTGGCAACCTGGGCCTGCCCTTCGAGCTTCTGAATATATTGCGGCCAGCCGAGGGACCGGTTGTTGAGTACAACCCAGGTAAGGCCGCATCGCTGCTCGGCGGCCGTAGCAAGCTCCATCATGGCCATCTGCATGGCACCGTCGCCGCTAACGCAAACCACATTTTTCTCGGGCAAGGCCATCTTGACGGCTATGGCGCCGATAACACCCATGCCCATGGCAGTTTGTTCGGCCATGGGCACACAATCACCGGTATCTAATACCTGGTAATAAGGCCAGTAGTACGTCCACAGATCGGCGCCACCGTTTTCGTGAACCATGACCGTATTGCGACCAAAGATACGGTTGATAGCGCCCACCACCTGGCGGGACAGGATCGGCCGGGCCTGCTTGGCGACCTCTTTGGCAACACGTTTTAGCATTTTGTTCCTGGCCGCCGCCACCGACTTTTCGCGCGCAAGCTTGGAGTTCAGGTTATGCCCATTGAGGGCGTCGGAGAGATCGTCCAGCGCCAGCGCCGCATCGCCGAGCAGCGCGACATCGGGCCTCAGATTCATTGCCATTGCCTCGGGCTGGATGTCAACCTGAATGAAGCGCGCTTTACGCGGCCATAACTTCCAACTGCCCGTCGAAAAGTCTTCCAGACGCGAACCCACGGATAGGACCACATCGGCATCGTCAAAATAGCGCTTGCCCGCCTCGGTAAAGTAAAGGCCCACCTGGCCCAGGGCCAGGTCGTGATCTTCGGGAAAAATGCCCCGACCGCCCGGTGTGGTGAACACCGGCATACCGAGCTTTTCGGCAAGGTTATGGATTTGGGTAAAGGCGCCGGCGCTGACTGCACCGGATCCGCATATTGCCAACGGTTGCCTGGCACCGGCCAGAAGTTTTGAGGCAGCAGCCACGGCTTGTTCCTCAGGGCGTGAGCAGTGGCGCGGCAAAGATGGCTGATAATTCGGCATCGTCACCTCTTTAAGCGCCAAATCGGACGGGATGTCGACAAACACCGCGCCGGGGCGGCCGTTCTTTGCGATCGAAAATGCGCGCTGCAAGACCCAAGGCGTCGTCTCCGGTGCCACGATGCGTGTTGCCCACTTGGTCACCGGCCGCATCATCGGGACCGTATCCAGTTCCTGGAAGGCGCCCTTGCCGTCGGTGCTCGTTGGCACACCGTTGGATAGGGCAATTACCGGTAGAGATCCGGATGTCGCTTCCAGAAGCGCCGTAACCAGGTTGGTGGTGCCGGGGCCCGGACTGGCATAACACACCGCCGGTCTTCCGGTAACACGGGCTTGGGCATATGCGCAGGCAGCGCCCGAATGTTCGTGACGTACCAGCACGTTTTGGATCTTGCTGTGACGGGCCAGGTCATCGACCAGGTGGGTTGGATTGCCCGATAGTCCGAATATGCGCTCGACGCCTTCGGCGACAAGCGCCTTCACAACCATGTGCCAGGGTGACATTTTCATGAAAGATTCCCTCCTAAATGCTGTCATAGAGCTGGTGACGCGGACACAATTTCGATTTCACCACCAACACTCACCGGCGTGGCACCGGAATTACCCGGCCGCTTTCTTTCTCGAACAGGTGCATCAAATTCATGTTGGCGTAAAGTCTCAGGTGTGATCCGATCTTAGCGGAAAAAGCACGGTCCAGACGAGCCGCTATTTCCTTGCCGTTCGGCAGGCTCACGATCAACACGGTCTCTGGCCCCAGTGCCTCGACCGTAACGACATCGACATCCACCGGCACATGATTCTCGTCGCCAGGTTCGATATGCAAATCCTCCGGCCGAAGGCCGAATGTGCACGTCTGGCCGCGATGCGCTTCGTATGAATCCGCGAATGTATTCGGAACCGGCAGTCGGGTACCGCCTGCCTCGACCACAAGACCGGCTTTGGTCCCATTCAACACGGCATCGATCAAATTCATGGACGGGCTGGCCAGAAATCCCGCGACAAAGGCATTGGCAGGATTGCGGTAAACCTCGAGCGGATGACCGATCTGAACGATACGGCCGTTTTGCATGATGCAGATGCGTTCGCCCATGGTCATGGCCTCCACCTGGTCGTGGGTAACGTGGATGATGGTCGTGGCCAATTCCTGGTGTAGCTTGATCAGCTCCGTGCGCATCGATGTACGCAGCTTGGCGTCAAGGTTCGAAAGCGGTTCGTCGAATAAATATGCAAACGGTTGACGCACGATAGCCCGTCCTAAGGCCACGCGCTGCTGCTGGCCGCCGGACAGCTCACGTGGTTTGCGATCCAGCAGTTCACCGATGCCCAGCATTTCGGCGGTGAGCGCGACCCGATTCTCGATCTCGGGCTTTGGGGTCTTGCGCAGTTTCAAACCGAAGGAAAGGTTGTCCGCCACCGATTTGTGTGGATAGAGCGCGTAATTCTGAAACACGATGGCAAGATCCCTTTCAGCCGGATCGACGTCGTTGATCCGCTTGCCGTCCATGATAATGTCGCCCGAGGTAACTTCCTCGAGACCGGCAATCATGCGCAGCACGGTCGTCTTGCCGCAGCCCGACGGACCGAGCAGCACCATGAACTCTCCATCTTTGACCGTCAGGTCGATATTGTCCACCGCAACGATATTTGAACCGAAGATTTTGGATACGCCTTTTAAAACGATTTCACCCACTGTAAATCTCTTTCTATCTGAACGATCGCATATAGCGATAAAGATATGTGGTCAGTACCAGTATCAGTAAGAGGAGCCCGACCGACATGGCCGAAGCGCGGCCGATATCGAGGCCGAAGAATGCGGCGCGATAGATAAAATAGCTGATCAGATCCGTCGCCACTCCCGGTCCACCCTTGGTCATGATGTAGATGATATCGAAAGTCTTGATCGCGAAGATAAACCGCAGAAGCAGGGCGATGATTATCACCGGGCGCATCAACGGCAGGGTGATGTGAATAAAGCACAAGAGCGGAGAAGCACCATCCATACGCGCCGCCTCGTACGGCTCGCGGGGCAGCGACGAGAGTCCGGCCAGCAACAGGATCACCATAAACGAGACCTGATGCCAGATGTCGACCAGAACCACGGTCCAGAAGGCGGTTTTCGGATCGCCCAGCCAGTTGAATGGGCCGATACCGACCAAGCCGATCACATAGTTGACAATGCCCAGTTCGGAATGAAGCAGCATACGCCACATCAGGCCGACCACCACCGGGTTGATCAGAAGCGGTGCCAACAGAATGACATAATAAAAACTCTTGAACCGGGTAACGGAGTTCATGGCCAATGCCACCACCATGCCGAGAGTTAACTCAATAACCACGGAGGCGATCACAAATTTAAGCGTCACCCACAGGGAAGTGCCCAGGTATGCTTCTTCCAGCATCGCCCGATAGTTGCCCAGACCGATAAAATTGTCATAAGTCGGTTTGATCAACGTGTAGTCGTAGAAACTCGTAAGGAGCGCATAACCCAGAGGAAACACCACAACTGCAAGAAGAACGGAGAGACCGGGCATGCTAAGCTTTCGTCCGAAATGCCGATCCCTCCGCCTGATAGGTGTTTGCCTTTTCAAATGCGAATACCTGCTGCTGTTCGGTTTACGACCCGGGTTTTACTTGGAGAGCTTGCCGTCTTTGATCAACAGCTTCCTGAAGGCTTCAGCCGAGGCGTCCAGGGCTTCCTTTACATCCTTTTGACCGGTGGCGGCCAGGTTGAGCTCACGTCCCATTTCTTCCACGAGTTGCCCGGTGTAGGTAAACACCGGAAATTGTTGAGCGCCGGCCAGGATCTTTCCCAGAATCGGATAATAAGGACGGGCTGCAACGACATCCGGGTCGACAAAGATTTTCGTCTGAGTGGGGGCACCGCCCAGAAGCGCACGCTTCTTGGCGATCTCATAGGACTCTACCCATTTGAGGAACTTCCAGGCATCTTCCTTGTTCGGGCTGGACTTGGGAATGGCCCATCCCCAGGCACCGTTCAAACCGCCTCCCGGATTGGGCGTAATGGCGACCTTGCCGACTACTTTCGAAGACTGGGGATCTTCGAATCCTGCGAACATGATATTGAAAGTTTGCAGGCTATAAGCCTTGCCCTGCGCCATGACGTTGAAGGCTTCATCGAAGCAATAACTCTCGGACCCGGCCGGGCTGTATTTTTCGAGCGCTTCGCGGTAAGCGTTCATAGCCCTCACACCGGCGGGGCTGTTAAGGGTCGGGTTCCAATTGCTGTCGTTATACTGACCGCCCTGCGAATAGAGATAGTTCGACCACTGCATGGATATGCAATCACCGCGTTGACCTTGGATGACGGTGCCGAACATATCGGTCTTGCCGTCGTTGTTTGTATCGCGCGAGAAAAATTCGACCTGCTTCCAGTACTCGTCCCAGGTCTTCGGAGTTTTCAGGTCCATGCCGTACCTGGTTTTAAATGCCGCCTGCTCCTTCGGATCTTCGATCAGGTCTTTGCGGTAGATGACGGCCATCGAGTAATTATAGAAGGGAAGCATGTAAAGGGTATTGTCAACGCGGCCCACCAAATCCATCAGCTTCGGCACGTAGATGCCGGTGTCGAAGTTGTCGCGTTTGACCAAATCGTCCAGCGGCATCAGCCAGCCGGCTTTGGTGAACTCTCCGACCCAGTAGAAGTCAACCACGATGGCATCATAGCTTCCCCGCGGTGAAACCAGCTGCGGCACGAGCTTGGAATGCATATCGATGTAACTGATCACCTCCATTTGAACGTCGATGCCGGTCTCTGCCTTGAACTGCGGGAGAAGTTCCTGTATGTAGCGGGTGTCGGGTACGGATTCCATCAGTAGTCGAATGGTTTTGGCCTGAACGATGCCACCTATCAACAAAAATACCGTTATCACTAAAAATAGACGTTTCAACATATGCCCTCCTTTCTATGAAAATGAGACCGGTGTTAATGCTCTGTTGTACTTTACTTTGTTACATACATTACTTCAGAGCCCCAAGAGACAGGCCTCTAATTAAGTGGCGTCTCATAAACGGCAACAGAAAAAATACAGGTAAAATCGCGCATATTGCCGCGGCTGACAGCAGCGCAATTTCCACGCCACGATGGGTCTGGAAAGCCGATAGACCGACCGGCAGGGTGCTGGCCTGGGTTCCGCCCAAAATAAGCGCGAACAGAAACTCGTTCCAACTCAGAATAAAAGACAAAAGCCCGGCGGCAAGCATTCCCGGCGCGGCGACCGGTAACGTAACATGCAGGATCGCCTGCAGGCGCGTGGCACCATCGATGCGCGCCGCCTGTTCGAGAAGAACGATGTCGCCCTCGAAAAATGATACCAGCAGCCAGGCCAGAAACGGCAGGCTAATGGTGACGTGGGCGATGATCAGACCGGGCAGCGTGTTGAGTAAAGCTGTTTTGAGGAATAAATTAAACAGCGGCAGAACCAGGATGACCGGCGGCAGCATCTGGCTCGACAGAGTGAACAGGCGCAGCGGCAAGCCGCCTGTATTGTAGCGGGCAAAAGAATAAGCCATCAAGGCCGCCAGAGGTAAAGCCACAAGCGTTGTACCTACCGCCACGATTATGCTGTTCAAAAAATAATCGGCAAAGGGATAGGCTGTAAATATCTCGACGAAATTTCTGATGTGTGGGACGGTCCATTCCGGTGGGATCTGGTAAGCTTGAAGCTTGTTAGTCAAGGCGACGCGCAGAAGCCACAGTAAAGGGACAAGGATAATGCTGCTGAAAATAATCAACACAGTGTGGGGCAATAAAGCGCTGACGACTCGACGCATAGCACGAATCCTCTTCACAGCCACAGGTTGAATCAATTTATTTGCACTGCCCGCCAGGTCCCTTTATATCAACAAGTCAACAATACTGCCTGAAACCGGGATGTAGCCGGCACGTCTACCATGGATCATGGAACCATATAGATGTTGATATTAAATTTCAAGCGATTTTTGGGTAAGAGGTTTTAATTGCTTTCATTTCATGTTAGGGATTGCACCATATTTTGAGAGTCTAATACAACCAACATAACCAAACCCGGGAGAAACCAATGATTTTCGACTTCTTCAACTCCAAATCAAAAGCCGTCATCTCCATGGCCCATATTGGCGCACTTCCGGGCACGCCGCTGTACGACAGCGATGGCGGCATGCCCAAACTGATCGAAGGCGTCATCAAAGATATCGAGAACCTTCAGGCAGGCGGGGTGGACGCCATCATGTTCGGCAACGAAAACGACCGCCCTTACAAGCTCAAAGCACCACAGGAAGGTATCGCCGCAATGACCGCCATCATCACGGCCGTAAAACCTATTTTGACGGTGCCTTTCGGCGTCAACTACCTGTGGGACCCGTGCGCCAGCGTCGCCATCGCCTGCGCCACGGAAGCGTCCTTTGCCCGTGAAATTTTCACCGGCCTGTTCGCCTCCGACATGGGTTTGTGGGAACCGAATTGTGCCGACGCATTGCGCTTGCGCAGAACGCTCGGGTGCCATGACCTCAAACTTTTGTTCAATATCAATGCCGAATTTGCCTCCCCGCTGGACACACGCTCCATTGGATTGCGCGCAAAGAGCGCCGTTTTCTCTTCACTGGCCGATGCCATATTGGTATCCGGGCCCCTTACCGGCCAACCAGCCGAACAAGCAGACCTGAAGGTCGTGCGGGATGCCATTGGTGATGTTCCCTTGTTCGCCAACACCGGCGTCAACCTCGATAATGTCCGGGACGTTTTCAGTGTTGCGGACGGATGCGTCATCGGTACCCACTTCAAAATCGACGGAGACACATGGAATCCGGTCGATGGCGAACGGGTGAAAAGGTTCATGGATGTCGTAAATTCAATAAGGTGAGCTCATGGCTATTTTTCTAGGACTCGATATCGGCACGACATCGACGATCGGCCTTCTGGCCGATAATGGAGATCGGATACTGGCTACTGCCAATAGGAAGGTGGATTTGTCCTCTCCCAATGCCGGCTGGGCCGAGGAAGATCCGGGACAATGGTGGGCCAATGTCTGCGCGGTTGTTCCGGATCTTCTTGAAAAATCGGGATGTCAGGCCGGTGATATTTCCGCAGTCGGCGTTACCGGCATGGTTCCGGCCGTCGTCCTTCTGGATGAATCAGGACAATTGCTGCGCCCGTCAATTCAACAAAGCGACGCGCGTTCCGGCGCCGAGGTGGCAGAAATCAAAGAAGAGATGGATCCGGCGGTTTTTCTCCAACTAACGGGAAACGGCATCAACCAGCAACTCGTTGCGAATAAATTGCGCTGGCTTGAGCGCCACGAAAATGATGCCTTCCAGCGGATCGCCACCATTTTCGGATCTTACGACTTTATCAACTGGAAACTCACCGGCCAGCGCATTCTAGAACAGAACTGGGCCCTCGAGGCCGGCTTTCTGTCGCTGGAAACGCGGGCATTGTCACCCGATCTCATTGCCCTTGGCCATATCGATCCGGCAGTTTTGCCGCCTCCCAAGGCGTCGCATGAAATCATCGGCACCGTAACCCGGGAAGCCTCTTTGGCCACCGGACTTGCCGAAGGTACGCCGGTCATCGCCGGCTGTGCCGACCATGTAGCTTCTGCGTATGTTGCCGGTGTCATCGACCCGGGCGACATCCTAATCAAATTCGGCGGCGCCGGTGATATCCTGGCTGCAACCAATCGGCTTCAACCCGATGCCAGGCTGTTTACCGATTTTCACATCGTCCCGGACCTGTATATGCCCAACGGCTGCATGGCCACGACAGGGTCGCTGTTGAACTGGTTCGTCGCAAAGTTCGCGGCCAAGCTGCCCAAAGACGTTGGTTCACACTCAAGCCCGCGCGCACGTTTAGACGAGCTGGCCGGAAAAGTACCCCCAGGCGCCAATGGAGTCCTTGCCCTGCCTTATTTTCTGGGTGAAAAAACACCCGTTCACGATCATTCGGCCCGTGGCACATTTACCGGTCTCAGCCTCAGCAACGATATCGGGGATCTATGGCGCGCCCTTCTTGAAGGGACTGTTTTCGGCTTTCGCCACCATGTTGATGTACTCCAGGATATCGGCTATCCTGTGAACCGCATCCTCGCCTCGGACGGGGGAACCGCCAGCGGCGTATGGATGCAAATCGCTGCCGATGTATTGGGCATGCCGGTCCAACTGCTCGCCAATCATCCCGGCTCGTCCCTGGGAGCCGCATGGCTGGCCGGCATGGGAACCGGTGCCGTATCCGACTGGGCCGGTGTCAACCGCTTCATCAAAAGCGGCCCCCTCATTTCACCGAATACGCAACATCACGCGTTTTACGACGAGCGATTCGCCCACTATCGTGAGCTTTATGAACGACTTAGACCGCTATTTCTCAAGATGGCACAAGAGACGGAAAGTTGAAACGCAAACGGCGTGCCGTCGCCTGGGATATCGACGGAACCTTGATCGACAGCGAACCGCTGCATGAGAGGGCATTGCTGGCGGTTTGCGAAAGCTACATCCATAGCATCGATGAAATCGACGCCGCAGCCTTCATCGGCATTCACATGCACGATGTCTGGCGGATTTTAAAGCCTAAATTTCCAGCTGGATTGAACCGCGAGAACTGGCTGAACGAAATCGAAGCTTACTATATCGCTCATATTGATCAGGCAGACCCGACGCCGGGTGCTCTGGCGATCATCCAGCATCTGGATAGATCGGGTGTCCTTCAGATATTCGTTTCCAACAGTAGTCGCACCATCGTGGATGGGAATCTTGACAGAATTGGGATCAAAGAATTAGGGCTGCCTTCGATCAGTTTCAATGAAGTACCTCGCGGAAAACCGGATCCGGCCCCATATTCTGCTGCCTGCATGCGTCTTGGTGTCAAGCCGGAGGAGTGTCTTGCAGTAGAGGACTCGCTCGCAGGATGCCGTTCGGCCCATTCGGCCGGTCTTTTTACGATTGCTTTCATGCCCCCAAAAGGCCTCCACGGTGATGTCATCGATCACCACATCGAGCGGCTTGAAGAGGTACTCTGCTTTTTTGGATGATATTCGGCTTGGATGGCAGATGAGTGCAGTAAAGAATCATCCTATATGGCTCAAGCCATTCTTTTACAGATCCTGCCCTCTATCACAGAAGCTCCTGCCCGAGATTCTTGAATAATTACATATGATTTCGTATAATTAGACCATATGTGCAAACACCGGAGACGATCTTGAATATTAGGCACATCTTCAACTGACAGGATCGATCTCATACCTGTTACAGAGGACGGACCCGGGATCGGGGATCGATACCGGCCTGCACCGACCTTAACTTTTTGGTCCATTATTTTCACTTCAGTTTATAAACGTAACATGTAAAATGGAAAGCATCCTGAAATCTCAGAAAATGACCCGCCGCAAATTTTTCGAGTGGTTGATACGGGGGGGGATTTGTACGGCTTTGGGTTATACCATTGTCGTGGAACCCAACTGGTTTTCAGTGGAAAATGTGGAAGTTCCCATCAAGGGATTGCCGGCGGATCTCGAAGGATTGCGGATCGGTTTTATATCTGACTTTCACCGGGGCCGCTTTGTCACGGAAGGAGATATTTCAAAGGCTGCGCGATATTTGCAGAGACAAAACCCGGATCTTATTATGCTGGGCGGAGATTTTGTCGACAGCAATGCCGATTATATACACTCATGTTTAAAAGTGCTGTCGCAATTGGATTCGCCCCTGGGCACGTATGCGGTTCTGGGTAACCATGACTACTGGACGGACCCGGATTTAATTCGCAAGTCATTTAAGCAATCACGAATTCGGCTTCTGGACAATGAATCCTTGAAATTGGAGTGGAAGCGGGAAAAATTTTACATTACCGGTTTGGACGATGCCTGGGAGGGATGGCCCAATCCGCGGACCGCGTTGCATGGTGTGCCCGATGAGAGTTTTAAAATTCTGCTGGTACATGAACCGGACTATGCTGAAACCTTAAAAAGGCTGCCTTTATGGCTTCCACTTCAGCTGTCAGGACATTCTCATGGTGGACAGGTCGTCATACCCTTTTGGGGAGCGCCTGTTTTACCCTATATGGCACGTAAATATCCGGCGGGCCTGCAGGGGGTGACCGGCCGTAATCGATGGGTTTATACGACCCGCGGTGTGGGGCATTTGCTCCCGGCGCGGTTTAATTGCACACCGGAAGTAACGCTTCTGATTTTACGAAAGGTGGCGACATGATTTTCTCCTAATGAATGATCTCTTTCAAGAAGTTATTTCCATCCCGACTAGGGTAAAATCATCTTGATACTGGTGCTGCTCGCTGTAAGCCAATCCAGCAGTATAGATCTCTTCTACAAGATTTTCGATAGTTAAATCGTAATGTTCAACCAGCAACGATTTTAATCCATCAACTCCGAATAATTTTCCATCTGAATCTGCCACCTCAGTGATTGCATCGGTGTATAATATAATCCTGTCTCCGGGTGTAAGTGTAACGCGATTCTCGGTTGCTTCTAATTTGGGGAAAAGCCCGATTAGTGAACTGCGTGTTTCCAGAGGGATAACCTTTTGTGTATCTGCACGTACCAGCAAGCCCGGTGGTGTGCCTGCCTGTGTGTAGGTGAGTTCCCGGCTATTGGCATCGTAAATAGCATAGAACAAAGCGACAAAATTATAATCATGCATTTTCCCCAAAAGCATATCATTAACAACCTGGATTACTTCCCGGGTTGACGAATATTCCGGTGCTGTGTTTTTAAAGCTAATGGTTGACATAAATGAAAGCAGTGCTGCAGTGATTCCATGGCCGGTCACGTCGCCAACTATGACGCCATACACATTTTGTTTTATTTCTAACACATCAAAAAAGTCACCGCCGATCTCATCCATGGGAACAAACTTGGATGCAAATCTTACATTATTTTTTTGGGGCATTTGGTGTGGAAGGAGAAATTGCTGTGCATATTTTGCCTGATTCAACTCCAGTTTAATTTCTTTTTTAAATATGCTTAATTCTCTGTTTGCAGCTTCCAATTTTTCCTTGGAGTGTTTTAATTCTGTAATGTCTGATTGAATTCCCACGAAGTTCGTAATTTGCCCGGAATTGTCAAAAATAGGTGTGATCGATAGTCTATTCCAAAAAGGTGTACCGTCCTTGCGATAATTTAAAAGTTCTACAGTGCATTGTTTGCCGGTTTCCAATGCTTGGGATATTACCCCGATGGTATTGGAATCAGAGTGTGGTCCTTGAAGAAATCGACAATTTTTACCGATGACTTCATCCTCGGAATAGCCGGTTAATCTTACAAATCCCTGATTGGCATAGATTATGGGATTGTCGGGCTGAAGGGCATCGCTTATGGTAATTCCTTCATTGGAGGTATCAGCCGCCCTTTCAATTAGGTTTAACCTTTTTTCAACTTGGTTTTCCTCAGCGGTGTTTTCCATATCAGTTCAACTCCATGTAACTTTACTTTGAGAATGGTTACAATCTGCAAACTACCATATCATTTAAGACTGTTTGCTCAAATGTCAATGCGAACACTTTGTGTATAAACAATAACCTTTTAAAGGTGCATTATTATGAGAAAAACTACAATTGTTTACGGTGTCCGACGACGGAAATCTAGCACTGGTGGCAGCGCAGGAAGATGTCAATGGAAACGGCATCAGGAAGGGCTCGATCTATGTTTTCCCCAAAAACGGTGACTTTGATGGGAAGGAAGAATTAGCGATTTTCAGAATTTCGTTGAGATATAGTCAATAGTTGTGTATGAAGAAATTAGGCGGCAATCCGTTTTTCTTCGACACCATTGACAAATTTAACTCCTCTAATTACTTCTGCCAGGCGTTGCGGATGGTGAAGTCG
>Ga0126326_1000333_pt1 | contig 15148 bp, 14 predicted proteins | sample InaspJWI67metaG_FD_94485 | JGI IMG/M metagenome (GOLD analysis project Ga0126326, IMG submission 94485) | Marine gutless worms symbiont microbial communities from Oahu, Hawaii - Inanidrilus sp. 1 OAHU.JWI-67 metaG | ecosystem: Host-associated > Annelida > Digestive system > Unclassified | place... | reverse complement strand
TCGACTTCACCATCCGCAACGCCTGGCAGAAGTAATTAGAGGAGTTAAATTTGTCAATGGTGTCGAAGAAAAACGGATTGCCGCCTAATTTCTTCATACACAACTATTGACTATATCTCATTAGTTGACAACAAGCATACAAATCTTTATTACCCTATCTGACTGAATATGCAACTACCGATTGAACTTGAATCCGGAAAGGAGAATACATGAAAAACATATTGATGAGCAAAGGCGCCAAAACGCTGGTAGAGGTTTGCGCAGGGGTTAAACCCGCGGAAAATGTTTTAGTTGTGACGGATTTTGCGATGATGACGATCGCAGAGGCCGTAGCCACGGCGGCCTACAGTACAGGAGCCGAGGTGGCGATATGCACCATTGTCCCTCGCAGCGGACACGGCCAGGAACCGCCGCCGCCGATTGCCAAAGCCATGAAAAATGCCGAGGTTATATTTACACCGGTCACATATTCAATCACCCACACCCGGGCAGTTAAGGATGCGTGCGAATCCGGCAGCCGCAACATCGCCATGACCGATTTCAGGGAGCAAATGCTGATAAAAGGAGGGCTGGATGCAGATTTTAATGAGACCAAAACCGTATGTCAGGAGATGGCCCGGGTTTTTGAAAAGAGCAGTCAAGCGGTGCTGACCAGTCCGGGCGGAACACATTTGACGATGCGCAAAGAAGGACGTCCCGGCAATGCCCTGTATTGTATTGTTGAACCGGGTCAAATGTCGCCGGCACCCAATGTGGAGGCGAATTTTTCTCCCACTGAGGGAAGCGCCGAAGGGATAATCGTTGCCGATGCCAGCATACCGTATATCGACATTGGAATATTAACCGAGCCGGTCACCGCCATTGTTAAAAAAGGGATGATTACTGATATTACGGGAGGGCATCAGGCGAAAATTCTGGCAGACGATCTGAAAAGCCGCAACGATTCCAAGGTTTATAACGTGGCCGAGCTGGGTGTGGGGCTCAATCCCAAGTGCATCATGCAGGGAATCATGCTCGAGGACGAGGGCGTCTTCGGCAGCGTTCACATCGGTATCGGCACCAACATCACCCTGGGCGGCAATATCAAGGCGGCGATTCACTACGACCTTCTCATGTGGGAAGCGACCATTGAATTGGACGGCAAAGTAATTCTGGAAAAAGGACAAGTTCGGCTTTAAAGGGGAGAAAATGAGCGAGCCTTACCTTGAGTGCGTTGCCTGCCGGCACGAATATCCCATGAGCGTGGTGAACACGAGATGCCATAGTTGTGATGAGCCCCTGGAAATAAAATTCGACCTGGGGTCGGTGCCGCGGAACTGGTTTCAGACCCAACGGTCAGGCTTTTTCGGCCTGCGATACGAACCGTTTTATTCATATTTAAAGACGAATCCGGCACTCTGCCTGGGTGAGGGGCAGACTTCTCTTCTCAGTTCGGTATTGGTCACTCAAAAAATTGGTCTTAAAGAACTATTTTTCAAAAACGAGACCCAGAATCCGACCTGGACCTTTAAGGATCGGGGGACGGCCTGCAGTGTTCAGAACGCATCTGCCCTGGGTTATAAGCGTTTCGGGACTCTTTCTTCAGGAAACATGGGGGCGTCGGTTGCAGCTTACGGAGGCCGAGCTGGCATGGATACCTTCATCATGCTCAAGGACACTGTTCCCCGGGAGAAAATCGAGGCCGTAAAAAGAAAACTGATTCCTGCCGATTCCCGGGTGGTCGTCGTTGTGACCGGAAGCGGATTAAAGTATCCACCGGTGCTGAAAGAATTCAATTTTTCACCGGTGTCGGTTGAACTCGATCAACTGCCGCAAGCCTTGGCGGCTGTTATGCAGTAAAGATCCATATTGCTGAATTCGTAAGAAGCCGAATTTATCTAGTGTATCGTGTTTGGTGTTTTGAAACCACTTATCGGCAGCAAGACTACCAAACACCAAACACTAAACACCAAACACTAAATACAAAACACTTTTCCTAAAAAATCTCTTTCCGAACTTTCTAGAGACCATCATAATTAGTTTGCCCGAATCAATTGTGTCAGCTCCGCGATATTCTCGATTTGTTCCAGGTTTCTTACCGCCTGCATGACCGCTTCCGTCTTTTGTTCCGTCCAGAAATTGACGATACAGCTTTTGAATTTATCTTCGAGCTCTTCCGGCGCGGCCGGGTTTTCCGGTTCGCCTTTCGGCAGCAGAACTTTCTGCTTAACCACCGTATTGTCGCTTAAAAAGATTTCCACCTGTGCCCCGCGAAAGTTATCCTCCCTGGATTCAAAAGAGGGGTCACTGATGAACTGGACTTTTTCAAATAGCTGCCGGATGTGTCTATTCTTGATACTTTCCATAGAAAAATCACTCAAGCCTGCCTGACCTTTGGCCAATGCCAGACACACGGCAAAAGCCAGATTGAATCTTGTTCCCGGTTCATCTTCCGGCATTTGCGTTTTCTGGGTGAGCTTTAAGGCCGCCGGATACGTGGTCACTTTGATTTTTGCGATTTGTTCAACGGTGAACTTGCCTGTTTTAATAAGGGACAGGGCGGCATCGATAGCCGCGTGAGAATGCCTGCAAGCCGGATATAATTTGCGGTAACTTTCGGTGATGCTGAACCGTTGGCCTAAATCGTCGAGTATCACTGCTGGCTCCCAGTTGCCCGCGAATGCCTGCCCGAAACCATCCTTGTCTTCAAGAATGTTCTGCGGTCCGTTTGCCCCTGCTTGGGAAAGGATGGCCGATAAAACACCGTTGTAGGCGGCTTTTCCAGCATTTATGGGCTTCATCATTTGCCCGCTGTGGATTACAATCAACAAACCGGCACTTTGGGTCGCGGCAATTCCGAGGGTGTCGCAGATTCTTGCTTGATCCATAGCTAATATTTTTGCCGCCGATGCCGCGGCGGCCAGTGTGCCGCAAACACCGGTCGTGTGAAATCCGCGCGCAAAAATGGCGGGATTCATGGATTTTCCGATTCGAATGAAAATTTCGTAGCCGGCGATGATGGCGGCAAGTAATTGTTTGCCGCTGCTGCCGAAGGATTCAGCCAGCGCCAGTGCAGCCGGAACTACACAGACCCCGGGATGTCCCAACGCCTGCCGGTGACCGTCGTCAAGGTCCAGACAGTGACCGCTGGTGCCATTAATCAAAGCCGCGTGGATCGCGGAAACTTTTTTGTCTTTACCCAGGATGGTACTTTCTTCCTGCCCGTCAATCTTCAGTACGTAATCCATGAGCAATTTATTCAGTCGTTCTTTGCGATACCCTGCGATGGCGACTCCCAGAAAATCGAGCAGGGATTCCTTGGCTGCATCGATTATATCAGTCGTAAAATCTGAATACTCTAGATTCGCAATAAAATCGGCAACCTTTTCCGTTACGCTGGAAGTCATTGGTGAAAATATTCTCCTTCGTTTTCATTACTGCCGCTCAAGAAATAGCAGGGCTGTATCCACATTATATCAAGCAATGATCACTTCGCGAGGTATGATATGTATTTCCATGAAGATAATATGTGATATTCTTAACAAGAAAATAAGGTTCTTAAAAGATAAAAATGATTGAAGATCTTTTTAATCACATCCTGGTTATCCCTGAAATCGATGAACTACTAGCGTCGGAACACCTTGGACATAACCGGGGTGTGAAATAATAAATCTTGAACCAAGGGTGGAACTCCATTCGCCGCCGTGGTTGCTAAAATCCAAGGTGCGATTGGAGCCCACCCAACTTGCGGCAATTATGTCAGAGTTTTACTCGATCACGAAGCAGCTTTCGACAGCAGTCTGGTTTCCGCTGGCCTCTCTGACCAGTATCTCGAATTTGAACTCTTCGCCCAGTGCTGTGAACCCTACAGGAATCTCCAGCTCCGTTATGTAGGGCGGAAGGTCTACGTTCAACACGACCCCGAGTTCTACCTGTTCAACGACGACCTGGTATTTAACGACTTCTATCGGTCCCTGTTTACCGATCTCCGGGTGGGATTCGGTAACAGGATCCCAGCGGATGATAACATGCTCGCTTACCACCGGCAGAGAAATTGCGTCACAGTCCTCTGCTGCGGGAATGCCGGAAAGCGTAATGTTGTCCGGTGGGGCCGGCATCACGTGTGTGACCAACGCCGTGTTCTCCAGCTCTTGTCCATCGATGGTTATCCCTTCGATTTCATATATTCCTTCCGGAAACCGGCGAAAAAAAACTTCGGGCGGTAAATCACCAAATACAGGTTCGGCGCTCTCAAAAAAGATCTCGGTGAGGCCCTGTCGTCGCAAACGCCCTCTAACGCTGATATCGAGAATTTCGCGGCCTTTAGGTGTCTCGATCTCCAGCTTTTTCCACGGCTCGCCATCGATCAGGGCGTGAATGCCCAGGTCTCCATCCGTGTCATTGAGCTCGAAGAATATGCTCGCTACGGCGAAGGGAATCTCATTGTCGTCATCTTCAGCCCAGCAACCCGGGGCGGCGACCCCCATGACCAGGGTGATCATTGCGGCCAGAAGTGTAGTCGACAGGCACGCTCGTCTTGTCGTTTCATTCCTTTTTTCTCCAATCCTTGTATAATACATATAAACCTCCCATGTAGTTTGTGGACGCCCCAAAACTCAGGGAGTCCGGGTTAATATTGATCTATTGAATATCAGAGATGAATTACTGCAAGATTACGGTAGGATTATTATTTGATAATCTTAAAATTAAAGGGGGGTAATGAAGTCAAATCAGCATTGCCTGGCACCCAAAACTGCGCTGATTTTAAATGGGATCGAAAAGCTCAAAGGGAGGGATATAAAAGGTATTTTTCATGAAAAATCCGGGATAAACTTATTGCTGAACAAAACTGAGCGTGAAGCGACTGCCTTTGTTAACAGCACTGGTGACGCTTATCAATCCATTCATAGTGTCTGTATAAGCCTTTGCCAGACTGAGTCCCAGGCCGACCCCACCTTGAGGTCTGCTTCTGTCGCAGCGGTAAAAGCGCTCGAAGATATGCGGCAGATCGTTGGCTGAAATACCAATCCCGGTATCGTTAAAAATGATTTGAATCTCGCCATTTTCAGCTATGGCCGCAACAGTAACCTTTCCGTGTTCGGGTGTGTATTTAAGAGCATTTTCCAGAATATTGGTGATGATTCGCTGCATCTTCTTTTTACTGCCTCGAAACGGCAGGGTATCGGGAAGACTGTATTTCAACTCAATTCTTTTTTGGTCGGCGACCGGATGGAAAAGCTCACAGGCTTCCGAAATGATTGTCACAACATCAAACTCTTCATCCGCACTGTCGTTTACTCCCGCTTCGGCCTCCGTGATGTCCAACATGGTGTTGATCATGTCAATCAGGCTGTCGCATTCTTCAATCGTATTGATAGCCATTTCTTTGTAATCTTTTAGAGAATCTTTATCGGTCAGGGTCATTTCAGCAATGCCACGAATTCTTGCCAATGGACTTCTGAGATCATGGGCAATGTTGTCGTTGATCTCTTTCATGGATCGCAATAAATTCTGAATGCGATCCAGCATTTTGTTGAATGTGGTGCCCAACCGATCGATTTCCTTGAACCGACCTTTGATATTAACCCGTCGGTCATATGATCCACGTGAGATGTCCTCAGCCGTCCGGGTGACTTCCGCCATATCGGTCAGAGCCCAATTTGCCAAATACCCCCCGATAATTGCCGAAACTATTATCAAAAAACCGATAAGGATTGAAAAGAGATTACGAAAAATTTCAAGATAATCATCCGCCTCCTCAAGGGATTCTCCAATTTGCAGGATGGTTTCCGACCCAATAACGGCGGAGATCATGCGGGCCTTATCATCATCCTCCCCAAGTGTGATGGTCTGAAGTATGTGGTTGATTTCCTCACCCTTTAGTTCTCCAATGATACCGGTATTATCAATAGGTCCCCAGGATGAAATTTCTGATGCGGCCAGGACCGTACCGTTAAAATCGATAAGGCGATAAAATTCTTCTTCCGTATCCTCCGATTCTGTTTTTTCAACCAGCTTTTTCTTGAGTCCCTTCAACCCTAAGTTGGCCAGATATTCTGAATATTCCTCGGTTTCCTCCAGCAATTCTTCATCCATTCGCTCCATCGTCACCGAATATATCCGGTAGTAAAAAACTGTAAAGCTTATGATTGCCAGCAACGTAAAAGTCAGGGTGTACAGAATAGTCAGCCGAAATAAGAGGGATTTACCCAGACTTTTTGTTTTCTTTAAGTACATAGCCAACCCCCCGCACCGTATGAATCAATTTGGTGTCAAAATCTTTATCAATTTTTTCCCGCAGATAACATATGCGGGCTTCTACAACATTGGTTTGAGGATTGAAGTTGTAATCCCAGACATGCTCCATGATCATCGTTTTGGAGACTACACGACCTTTGTTTCGCATAAGGTATTCGAGAAGAGAGAACTCGAGCGGTTGCAGGTCTATCTCCCGGCCGGCCCTGAAAACTTTGCGGAAGTGCAGGTTTAATGTCAAGTCCGCAACCTTGAACTCGACAGGTGAACTGGCCCGGGATGTTCTTCGCATCAACGCCTGGGCGCGGGCTAAAAGCTCGGAAAAGGCAAACGGCTTTACCAGGTAATCATCGCCGCCGGACTGCAGGCCCTTAACGCGTTCGTCCACGGTACGTTTGGCACTTAAAATGAGCACCGGGGTATCGATGTCCTGTTTGCGCATTTCTTTAATGATAGTCAATCCATCGACTGTCGGCAGCATCAAATCGATAACAGCCAGATCATAGGGTTCTGTTAAAGCAAGGTGTAAACCGTCCTCGCCGTCAATGACATGATCCACGGCAAAACCGGCTTCTTTCAGGCCGGTTTTGATGAACAGTGCAATTTTTTTGTCGTCTTCAACGAGTAACAGACGCATGGTTATAAAATTTTCCCTATTATTGGTTGCCTTTGTTAAACCACCATCCTGTTGACCTATTGACCGACGGGAATGGTTAAAATCGGTGCGGTCTGAAGCTGCGCTGTGGTCGCAATTCGGTCTTTCCAGAGCGTCCTGAGAATTCGAAACATCAGCTTGGTGGCCTGATCGGTTTCATCAATATAATAATACGAATTACGATACTTGATCGTCACAGATGAGTGTTGAGGTATTGTTTCTGATCTGTGGATACGGACCCTGCTTCCCGCCAGTCCCGGCGGGGGATAGGTGATAGCCAACCCGGTCTCCCTGTGTTTTTCAGGAACCTCTATTGAGGCCGACAGCAATTCAATAAGATCGTAAATTGAGTTGGTTGAAATAGCGATACCTTCGGATTCTGGTTCCCTAAGCGCATGAAAGACGGGTACGACAAGAGGCTTTGACTCATTCTCTTGTCTTGATATTCCCAATAACATGAGCAGCTCCCGAATTTCTTCTGAACGCGCTGGTTTGTAATCACGGATGACGATTGAGAACTGAACATATTCGCGGGGATCACGCGCCCAGTCAAGATGCCCACTTTTGTTAAGTTCGATCATCAGGTCAACAATGCGCAAGTAGCGGGGATCGGGTTCAGACGCCGGAGAATGGATAAAGTTTGGGTTTCTGATATGGTTGATGCTTTGTGTAAGCATCAAAAATGGAAGTCGGCTATGCTCCATGGAACGCGCAAATATAACAACGACCTTAAGGGGCACAGGCGACATCAATCGATCGAATTGCTCTTCGCCTTCTATGGGCACATAGGAAATCGTCGGATTATCTTCGAATGCGAGGCCGGTGCTCAAAGGGATGAGGTTTGTCTCGTAGTTCTGGCTGGGACCGATGCCGAACTGAGCCTCCGCGGCGGCATTAAAGCGAATGTTGGCAGTAACATTGGTAACAGCCAGCATGCTGATGGTTTCTCCATATCTATTGCGCACGATCGCCATCAGCATCTGTTGATCCTCTGTGTGATTGATCACCTCATTATAGGCGGCCCTCCCGGTGGCAATCGATTGAGGACCAAGAGTAGTACACCCCATGAGCAACCAAATAAAACCGCAAAAGCTTGCAATGCTGCTTGAAAATGGAGATTTTGGCCGACAAAATCGCATTTTCACCTCCTTTGTGTTTCAAGAATGCGATTGAATTGCTATTGTCCGCGCGCCGAAATTTTTTGAACCTGTTTCAAGCAATAATGAACACCATATTCTGGTAGCGGTCAATTCTTATATTTACAGCCGACCTTGAAACTATGTAAATTACCAGAGCGAAATTATCTTAACCTTACGTGAACATTACCATTTGATAATCTTTACAATGAAGCTCCCCGCAGCAAGTTACGGAGTATCAAAGCGGAATTCGCCATAGCCTAACTTGCCTTCGCTCTAATGAGCCTCGGCGGGTCGTAATACCTTTCATCCCTGAAGCAAGCTGCAGGGTGTTAAGGCGAAGGCGAATAAAATCTGCTTGTTAAAAAACCTAACGCCGGTAAAAAGCGCTACCTTAGTATCCACACTATTAATTGCCTGGGCGATCGGCGGGCCAGCGCTAGGGGCATTGTCAGAAAAAACAGGTCGCAGAAAACCTATTTATTTTATTGCCCTTTGCATGTCTCTAATTGGTTGGATACCAATCCTTTATTCACAAGGCTTGCCCTTATGGCTCATCATTATTTTGTTTGGCCTAGTGGGATTTGCCTCCAGCGCCATCTTTGTCGGTTTTGCGTTTATAAAGGAATCGGTGCCGGTTGTTTTTGCAGGTATCGTTACAGGCGTTTGCAACATGGGAATGGAGATGGGACCGATGATACTGCAACCCGTCATCGGCTGGACTCTTGATTTGAAATGGAACGGTGTATCGGAAAATGGAATCCGGATATATGACCTAAATGCTTATAATACGGCATTTGGTACTATGATCGGATTATCCCTCCTCGGAGCGATGATCATTCCTTTTGCCAGGGAAACTTATTGCCGACAGTTAAAATTATGAAATACGGGGTAATTATTTATGTTGTTATTAAAATTGCATAATTTCGGTATGGTGTATCGCCGAGAAAATAAAAAAGCCCTGTATTTAAGAATATAAGACAGGGCTTTGCTTATCTATATCCCTGGCGACCAATTAAAAAAGAGCCGCCCTGGATCATCTTGATCATTAAAGTGTATCGGAAAGATATTCCGTGAAACGCTTCCATGATTTTTTATCCGCATCTTCTCTATACCGGCTGGAGCCAAATACAGTAAAGGCGTGTGGTGCGCCGCTGTAGGTAATCATTTCGTGGACAACACCGTGCTGCTCCAGTTCGCTGGCAAGCTTGGCAAAATGATCCATGGTGATGGCTGTGTCTGCAGTGCCATGCAGAATTAGCAGTTTTCCCTTTGTTTTGGAGTGATCTTGACCTGCCGGTGTGGCCAATCCACCATGGAAGGTGACGAAGCCTTTCAAGTCTGCCCCTGATCTGGCAAATTCGATTACAGCTGCTCCACCAAAACAGTATCCCATTGCCACCGCATTATTCACGTTGGCGCCTCTAGATTTTGCAGTGTCCAGTGCACCCTGTATCAAGGCGCGCATTTTCTTACGGTCTTTATAGAGTTCACCGGTGTGCTGGCGTTTATCCTTTACCTCTGTCGGCCTTACGCCGGCACCAAACAAGTCGGCCGCAAAAACCGCATATCCCAAATTCGCCAGCATTTCGGCACGTTTCACTTCATAATCTGTCAAGCCGTCCCAGTCGTGGATTAGCAGTATAAGTCCGGCATTGGGTGAAGGACTGGTATAATATCCTTCATATGGTTCTCCATTAACCTTGTAAGCAACAGACTGCCCTGCAGCACTGGCAGTTGATACAAAAATTAGTATAATAAAGAGTGTTAAAAAGTACTTCATACTATTCCTCCTATGAGTGTGTCTTATATTAAAGGGCCATTGGTATTACCAATGGACTCGATGCTCATTGTGCATCGAGTCCACAATATGAAATAGTCCGCAAGTAATTCCTGAGGATTCAACCGCTGGTTATCCGATCCCTCGAAGTACTTGGATAATCCGGTAAATTGATATAAATCTATAGCCGAGGGATTCTGCTGTCAATCCTCACCACTAAAAAAAAACAAACAGTAACTGGGAAAATGCCGATGAACACCGTGCGAATTGCGGAGGACCAATTTGGGTTTGTATTTTCTAATCGATTTTCGTATGTTCCTGTATTACGCTAAGAATGCCGCCAGAGCACCGGATCTGCAGCATGTCGACTGTGGATGAATGGGTATCAAAACGACATCATCCATATTTTACATGTATCCTGTATATTGTATCCTGTATCCTGTATCTTGTATTCTGTATCCGGCATCAAGTAACGAGCATCCAGCATCTGTCTGTTTCACGAAAATTAACGTTAAACCGAGACTCGTTTGTTGAGTCTTCGACCAAATAAAAAGCTTAATCCAAGGGTGGTGTGAAATGACGCAAAATAATATCATTGTAACCTACGATCCGAAGAAAGACGAAAAAAAGATTTATGAAGAGCTCCTGGGATTTCAGGCGCCGGTTACATTCCTGAACGTTATTGCTCCGGAGAAAAAAGATTCGGTTCTAAAGGATGCAAATATTATTGTTTCCGAAAGCTTTTCTGAAAATGAGATACAAAAAGATGAGGTTAAAAAGGTCGCCAACCTGCGTTTTGTTCAGCTGATTTTCGCAGGTGCCGATAACGTACCATTCGATCTCATCCCTGAAAATGTACCGGTTGCCTGCAACCAGGGCGCCTTTGCCGGACCCGTTGCTGAACACACCCTGGCCATGGCATTGGCACTGGCCAAATCGCTCCTACCCAAACACACTCTGCTTAGCAGGGGTAAGTTTGATCAGACAGGTTTAAATAAAACCCTGAAAGGGGGAATATGCGGAATAATCGGATTGGGGGGTAATGGTAAAGCAGTGGCCAAACTTATGCGAGCGGTGGGTTTGCAAGTATATGGTATCAACCACAGCGGCCGAACAGATATCACGGTGGATTATATCGGATCCCCCGGAAACATACAGAAAATTTTAGAAGAATCGAACATAATTGTTTTGGCAGTTCCCCTTGACCGGCACACACGAAACTTAATTGGACCATCAGAACTCAAACTGATGAAGCCGGATGTCATTCTTATCAATGTCGCCAGAGGGGATATTATCAATCAAAAAGCGCTCTATGAACATATGGCGTCCCATCCCGAATTTCGAGCAGGTATCGACACCTGGTGGTCCGAACCCGCGAGTCACGGTGCATTCAAGTTAGAATATCCCTTTTTCGATCTTCCAAATTTTATCGGCTCACCGCACAATGCAGATATCGTCCCCGATGCGATGCTGACTGCCACCCGTCTGGCATTGAATAATGTGAAGAACTTTCTGCAAGGGCATCGAGTCAAGGGGATATTGAACAGGAAAGACTATTGAAGCGGCAGCAGGGGGTCAAACCTTGATTATTGATTATATTTAATCAGCCAATGTAACCTCGTTATCAGACATTACTATAATCAATAATCAAGGTTTGACCCCCATTATCTTTATATCTTGACATCAAGATAATTGTCCTTATCATTTGACTATGCAAACCGCACCTCACATTCGGTTGGTTTTATGGAAGGCGACCAAAGCCATTGAAAAAGTCGATCGGGCCAGTATCGCTGAAACCGGTTTGCAGCTTAGCGAATTTACGATCCTGGAAGTTTTGCTGCATAAAGGACCGCTCCCGGTCAATACCATCGGTGAAAAGGTGCTTTTAACCAGCGGTTCGATGACCGCAGCCGTAAATAGATTGGAAAAAAAAGGCTTCGTCAAGCGAATTCAAGACCCTTCGGATGGCCGATGTTTTTACGTCCATCTGACGAAATCCGGGCGCAAGGTAATCAGGTTGGCTTATGGAAAACATGAGAGAAGCCTTGAAAAGATTGCCGAGGTCTTAACTCCTGAAGAGCGCAGCGAACTTGTCAGGCTATTAAAGAAGATCGGTCATCATGCTGAAAAGCTGCAGTGAGCATAATATATTTTTTAGCCACTTACCTTGATACCAAGATATAATCATGAGGTGTACCATGACTGCCAATCCAAGAATATCTGGAATTCATCACATAACCGCTGTTTCATCCTCGGCCGCTGAAAACCTGGCGTTTTACGAAAATGTCCTGGGTATGCGGCTGGTAAAACAGACCGTAAATTTCGACGACCCTTATACCTATCACCTGTACTATGGCGATGCCGTGGGCTCGCCGGGTACCATTTTAACTTTTTTCCCCTGGGAAAAACTGGCCCAGGGAAGACCCGGCGCCGGAATGATCACAGCGATCTCCTTTGCCGTAGTCCGCCATGCTATTGATTTCTGGGTCCAGCGCCTCGGCTCGTCAGGCATCGGCTTCAAAACGGACGAGCGGTTCGGCGACCCGGTCATTCAATTTGCCGACCCCCACGGTTTGCCCGTTGAGCTGATCGGTGTTGCAGATCCGCCGCCAGCCGCGTATTGGCACAAAACTCCCATAGCAGACGCGCATGCCATCCGCGGATTCTATTCGGCGACCGCCACATTGAAATCTCTGGAAGAAATAAAATCCCTCTTGAGGGATGTGATGGGTCTGACCCTGCATGACCAGGAAGATAACCGCTACCGCTTCAAGATGGCAAACACTGCGGCTCCGGGACACTTTTATGATGTCCTCGTGGACCCCCAGGCGCCGACCGGAAGGCCCGGGGGTGGCACAGTGCATCACATCGCTTTTCGCACGGACAATGACGCTGAGCAATCCGCGTGGCAATCGACGTTGACAAAATCCGGAGTGGGTGTAACCGGTGTGCGTGACCGGAAATACTTTCGTTCGATTTACTTTCATTCTCCGGGGGGCGTGCTCTTTGAAATCGCAACCGACCCGCCGGGATTTACCGTGGATGAACCGGTCGAAGAACTGGGCGCAGCACTGAAACTGCCGCAACAATATGAACATATCCGGTCTGAAATTGAAAAACGATTGCCGCCGTTGCGCCCAAATTCATTTCAACATGTATTCGAGGACGCACCACCATCGGCGGATACCGGCCACACCCTTGTGGCGCTGCATGGAACCGGCGGCAATGAACATGACCTGATCGGGTTCGCCAGAGAGGCTGCCGGCACATCGGCCACACTCAGTCCCAGAGGAAAGGTTCTGGAAAACGGTATGCCGCGTTTCTTCAGGCGGCTGGCCAACAATCTTTTGGATGAAGCAGATGTGATCTATCGTGCCCATGAACTATCGGATTTTATCATCGCGGCCGCTGCCGAGTACGGTCGGAATCCGGATAAGCTGACGGCCCTGGGCTACTCCAACGGTGCCAACATCGCCGCGGCCATCATGCTCTTGAGACCTAATGTATTCTCAAGTGCTGTTTTACTGCGCCCGATGCTGCCGCTGGAGAGTGCGTCGATACCGGATTTGAGCGGTAAGGAAATTCTTATTCTCCAGGGCGCTTTCGATGCCGTCATACCATCGGGCAGCACCGATCGACTTGCCGCATTGCTTCAACAGGCCAGTGCAAATGTTACATTAAAAAAGATAAATGCCGGACATGAAATTACAGCCCGGGATTTAAAAGTAAGTTCACAGTGGATATCCGAACTGCATGCCCGTGGTTATAATTTTTCTCATGCGTCTTTGATGCACCCGACGGTGTAAATTGTAAACATACTCCACTATCGAGGCAGGAGATGAAAATTCACAATCGCGTATTGATCCTGTTTGCCCATCCGGCATTGCAGAAATCTCGCGTCAACCGTGCGATGATCAAACAGGTGCGGACGATAAGAGGGATTCAGTTTCATGATCTCTATGAGGCCTACCCGGAATTTGACATCGATGTGTCTCACGAACAAGGATTGCTGGAAGCCAATGATGTGATTGTTTTCCAGCACCCTTTCTTCTGGTACAGCACGCCGGCAATATTCAAAGAATGGCTGGACCTAGTCTTGGAACATGACTGGGCTTACGGTAGCAAAGGCAATGCCCTGCATGGTAAATACGTCATGCACGCCGTTACTACAGGCGGCCGCGAAAGCGCATACGGGGCTCAGGGACTGAACCGATATAGCATGCGACAATTTCTCAGGCCGTTAGAGCAGACCGCCCAACTTTGCGGCATGCATTTTCTGCCGCCTTTTATCGTGCACGGCACGCATCAACTGACGCCCGCTGCAATAGCGCAGCATGCCGCCGATTATCGTCAGGTGATCAAAGCCCTGCGAGATGGCCGCTTCGATTTTGAGGATGTGAGCGAGTATCCGCGAATCAATGCAAACCTGAGCGAGACGTTGAGTTTGACTGAAGGAGAACAACATGCAAGGTGACGGCTTTTTTTATCAAGCTTTCATATATTTGACCGCGGCCGTGATTTCGGTGCCAATTGCCAAGCGTCTGGGTCTCGGCTCGGTGCTGGGTTATCTGATCGCCGGCATTGCCATCGGACCTTTCGGCCTGCATTTGGTTGGTGAAGAGGGACAGGATGTGATGCATTTTGCCGAATTCGGCGTTGTGATGATGCTCTTTTTGATCGGCTTGGAATTGCAGCCAAGTCTTTTGTGGAAGCTGCGAGCCCCGATTTTGGGATTAGGGGGGTTACAGGTCGGTCTCACTGCGGCGCTGATTAGCCTTATCGGCCTTTTTCTGGGACTGAGTTGGAAGGTCGCTTTGGCGGTTGGATTGATATTGGCGCTTTCTTCTACGGCGATCGTCTTACAAACCCTCAATGAAAAGGATCTCATGAAAACCGACGCCGGGCAAAGCGCGTTTTCGGTCTTGCTGTTTCAGGACATCGCCGTCATTCCAATGCTGGCGATTCTGCCGTTGCTGGCGTCGTCGATGTTAAATCTTCACCAGGCGGACCATGGCAGCGGACACGGCAGTACCTGGGTCGAAGGCATACCGATCTGGGGCCAGACATTGCTCGTATTAGGGGCTGTGGCCGTCATCATCATCGCCGGACGTTATCTGACGCGGCCGGTATTTCGGTTTATCGCAAAAACCCGCTTAAGAGAAATTTTTACCGCGGCGGCCCTCCTGCTAGTCATTGGCATCACGCTGCTCATGACCAATGTCGGCCGAGTTATATTTAAAAGTTGTGTTTAAAGGAAAAGGCGGTGTATCCACCGGTAGATTGTTAGCAGCAGTCAACCGGCCACACTAAAAAGGAAAGGATACACCACCCATGAACCAGGAT
>Ga0126326_1000332_pt1 | contig 15157 bp, 16 predicted proteins | sample InaspJWI67metaG_FD_94485 | JGI IMG/M metagenome (GOLD analysis project Ga0126326, IMG submission 94485) | Marine gutless worms symbiont microbial communities from Oahu, Hawaii - Inanidrilus sp. 1 OAHU.JWI-67 metaG | ecosystem: Host-associated > Annelida > Digestive system > Unclassified | place... | reverse complement strand
TAATTATTTTTATTCGACACGCATAATTTTTATTCTGAGCATCGCCCCGTTTGCCGGCCGCGGCGTTGATTTTGCCGCTGGGTTCGAAGCATTCATCGGCAAACCGGTATTCGGCCGCGGCCGCGGCCGCAAATGCGATCGCCGCGCGGTTCATCCGAATGTTGCGTCGATCCCGCGAGCTGTCGCCCGCATAGCTGCCGCTGGCGAGCGCATGCGGCAGATCGATCATGAATCCGGAGTTTCGCCCGGCCGGCCCCGCCGCTACCTCGAGCGCTTCGAGTAAAACGATTTTTGCCCCGGGTTCGAGTTGGCGTATTCGGCGCGCCGCGGATAATCCGGCAAAACCGGCGCCTACGATCAGGTAATCACTTTCGATATCTTGCTGTAAAGCGGCCTGCGCCCGGCACGGCGGCAGGATTGCATTCCAGCCGCTGACACCCAAGTCTGACGGCTTTAAATCGACCCGGGGCATTGCACGGCTCAGTCGATCGACTCTTGTGTATTGCGATCGCTCAAGTCGATCCAGATTGTCTTGAGCTCGGTGTACTGGTCGTGCGCATGCAGCGAGTTATCCCTGCCGCCAAACCCCGATTGCTTGTAACCGCCGAACGGGGTCGTGATATCACCCTCGCCGTAGCAATTGATTGTGACTGTGCCGGCTCTGATTTCACGCGCCGCGCGCATGGCCTGCTTGCCGTTGGCGCTGAACAGGCTCGCGGCGAGCCCGTAATCGCTATCGTTGGCGAGCGCAATCGCCTCTTCGGTAGAGCGCACCGTAATAACAGCCAGCACTGGGCCAAAGACTTCTTCGCGCGCGAGCCTGTCATTCGGTTTGACCGCATCGATTATCGTCGGCAACACGTAGCGACCCTGTTCGGTCTTGCCGCCGCTAACGACCTTACCCCGTTTCAGGTAGCCCGAGACCTTCTTAAAATGCTCCTTATCGACCAATGCACCCAAATGGTGACGCGGATCCAGCGGATCGCCGGTCTTCCAGCTGCGGGTGCGCGCGAGGATCCGTTTCATCAATGAATCCTTGATCGCTTCGTGGACGATCAAACGCGAGCTGGCCGAACAGTTTTCGCCCATGTTCCAGAAAGCGCCGTTGACGATATGCTCGGCGACCAGGTCAAGATCTTCGGCATCTTCCAACACGACCGCGGGATTTTTACCGCCGCATTCGAGGACGATTTTTTTCAGATTGGATTCGGCCGAGTATTGCAGGAAGCGGCGCCCGGTTTCGGTGGAACCGGTAAAAGATATCATATCGATGCCCGGGTGCCGTCCCAACGGCTCGCCGACATCGGGCCCCAGGCCGGGGATTACGTTGAGTACGGCGCGCGGTAGTCCCGCTTCGAGGGCGAGTTCGGCAATACGCAACGCGGTCAAGCTGGTTTGCTCGGCCGGTTTCAACACCACGGAATTGCCCGCAGCCAGCGCCGGTGCAATCTTCCAGGCCATCATCAGCATGGGAAAATTCCACGGCAACACGCAACCAACCACCCCGATCGGTTCGCGCACCACCAGCGCCATGGCATCGTCGCCAACCGGCGCCGACTGGTCGTAAATCTTGTCGACCGCCTCGGCGTGCCAGATCAGGCAATCTATGGTTTCCGGCAAGTCAACCGTCGCGCAATCCCGTACCGGTTTACCTGAATCGATGCTTTCCATGACCGCGAGTTCGTGCCGGTTACGCCGCAGCAACTTTGCGAGCCTGATCAATACCGCCTTGCGCTCGGCTGGATGAATTCTGCTCCAGCGGCCATCGTCAAAGGCCGCGCGCGCTCGGTTTACCGCAAAATTGACATCTTCTACGTCACAGGCCGCGATCTCGGCGATGGTTTTACCGGTTGCAGGATTGACGGAGGCGAATACTTTTTTCGATTTAGCCGGTTGGAACTTACCATCGATAAAGGCGTTTAGCGGCAGGTTCAAGTCCAGTGCGATCGCCTGATATTCGGCGCGGGTGAGTAATTCGCTCATCAGCCTTGACCCTCTTCGATTTGTGCAAATGTAGTATTCATCACGCGTATCACCTGTTCGAGGGCGCGCTTGTCGTCTTTATTCAGCGGTTGTAGCGGCCTGCGCGGCGGACCCGCCGGCAGATTGCGCTCGCCCATGGCGTGTTTGACGCATTGGATGAATTTACCGCCCTGTTCCAGCACCCGCATCAGCGGCATCATCGCCGACATAATTCGGCGGCCCTGGTCGAAATCGCCCTCGAGCGCACAGGCCCGGTACAGGTACATCGCGATATGGATTTCGGGCGCAAAATTGGAACCGGCGCACACCCATGAGCGCGCACCCCAGGCAAAGAACTCAAGCGCCTGGTCGTCCATGCCGCAGGATAACTGGATGTGAGGATAATCCCGCGCCAACAAATGCACCCGGTTCGGATTGCCGGAACTCTCCTTGATGGCGCAGAAGTTGGGCGAGCGAGCGACGCGATCGAGGTACTCCTCTCCCATATGCGAACCCATGCGATCCGGATAGTTGTAGAGCAATATCGGCAGGTTGGCGACGCGGTCGATGGCCAGCGCATGCAATGCATTTTCGCGCTCGGTAGGCAGCGAGTAAGGCGGCGTAGCCACCAGCAATGCATCGGCACCGATTTCAACCGCGGCCTGTGCGTACTCGATCGATTCCTCGGTCCGCAGCGCACCGGTTCCGACGATGTAGCTGCTGCGCTCCTTGATACAACTTTTAATAAACTTCATCAACTCAAAACGTAATAAACTTCATCAACTCAAAACGTTCCGCCATCGTCTGCGCATAGTATTCGCCGGTAGTGCCGGCCGAGATAATGCCGTGCACTCCGGCGTCGACCAGAAATTCCACGATTTCGGCGAGGCGCTCATAGTCGATACTGTAATCATCCCGGTAAGGCGTTATCACCGGGGTATAAATGCCTTCAAATTTCATCGCTGGAATCCTGCAATTACGAATTCACCACCGCCATGTTGAAGGCGAGCGGATCGGGTTTGACGAAGTATTCGATTAAATCGCGCGAAAGCTCCCAGTGTTCCACAATCAGATCGACAACCGCCGGGCCGTCGCCGGCCTCGATCGCCGCAATCATCTCGTCGTGGTGCTGCAGCGCCGAATGCATACGCGCGGCCATTTCCTGATCGCGCGGTCGATAAAAGGTTTGGCTGATACGTGCATGATCAATCAGCAACCGATCATAACTAGGTTTCAAATAGGGGTTATCCGCCATCTCCCCCATCAGTGCATGAAAGCACTGGTTCCAGTAAACCATGTCGGCACTGGAATCGGCGTCGATCGCGGCGCGAAACTTTCCTTGGATGTCACGCATCTGCTCGATCTGCCGCGCCTTCGCGTTGTGCGACGCTAGCCTGCCGATCGCCGAATAAATCATCGGCGCGGTGACGAAAAAATCGCGCAAAACCTTGTGGCTCATCGATGACACGTAAGCGCCGCGATTGTTGACAATCTCCACGCAACCCTCGCCCGCGAGACCCCGCAACACTTCACGCAAGGGGGTTCGCGAAATCTGGTAATGCTCGCTCAGACTCGCCTCGTCGAGCGCCGCGCCCGGCTCGAGTTCCAGCGTCAAAATGCGTTTCTTCAAATCGTCGTAGATCGAGTGTTTTTCCATGAAATTAGTTGTATTTTTTAAGTATACATATTGTATACAATATTAAAATACACGCAAACGGTTATTCATCACCCGGCATTACCCCGATGAAAACGCTCTGCCGGATACGGGGTTAGCAAGTTTGGGAATTTGCGAGAAACCAAGACGCGTCGCTGCATTTTCCGCCGACAAAACCCGGGAACCCTTTTGTCGCGAGCGCAAACTTGATGCGGAAAATACTTAGGCTTAACGCCTGAGGACGGCGAGCCAACGCCAGAAATTGAGCAGGCTTGCAAGTGAAGCCGCAACGTAAGTCCAGGCAGCGGCGCGCAGGATGCTGCGCGCAGCCGGCATTTGCCGTTTTTCCAGATAGCCGCTAGCCAGTAACGGCAGCGCTTTTTTGAAACTGGCGTCGATTTCCACCGGCAGTGTCAACAAATGCATCACCACCGCAAAACCCATAATCAAAAAGGCGCCGACGATATTGAATAACGCCGCCAGCGGTAAGCGTGTAACCAATACGACAAAAGGTGCGACAAACAGCAGGAATGACCCGAGGCGCTGGGCGATTAACGAAATACGCGCGAGCCGCGTGCGTAGCATGAACATCGGTTCGCTGGCGGCATGTTGATAAGCGTGGCCACATTCGTGCGCGGCCACGGTAATCGCCGTCAGCGTTTTGCCGTCGTGTTTATCCCGGGTCAGACGCACCGCGCGTTCCATTGGGTCATAGTGGTCACCGCTATCGGTGACTTCGACCCTGACTTCCTGCAAATCGTAGCGATCGAGTAGGTGGCGTGCGAGTTCGCCGCCGGTGCCGGGAAAGTTTTCCTCGCTGCGCTGGTTGTATCGATTCAATACCCATTGCACCCATAACTGCGGGCCGTAAATCAGAAGCATGAGTGAAACGATGACTAAGACATAAACCATAACCGGTAAGACTAAACGCTGACCGACGAGGTTTCCACTGGCACGGGTTGTCAATCGCCGGTTATTTTTTCAAGGCTGGCGCTAACCCGGCGGTATTCCTGCTGCATGTTTTGCAGCTGCTCGCCGAGATCGATTTGCACGCGGTCGTGGTAAGAGTTTTCCATCTGGGCGGCGAGATGCGCGAGCCGCATGGCACCAATGCTGGCGGCGGAGGATTTAATCGTATGCGCCCAGCGGTGCAAGTCGTTCTTGGGGGTTCTGAAGGTCCTGTTTTCGATATCGCACAAGAATTCATCGATCGACTCGACGTAGGACTCGATAACCATATCGGCATCTTCACCCATGTCTTGTTTGAGTTGCTGAATTACCTTATCGTCAAGCGTCAACTGGCTGTCGGGATCAGGTTCTAGTCTCACAGTTTTACCGTTTCAACTACTAAATACGGCGAGTATAGTTCAAACGATTGATTTCGCTGCCGTAACCACCGACTGGATCAAGCCATGCCCGCATTTAGTGAAGAATTCTATATTATCGGACACCGGGGAGCCGCCGGGGAACTGTTTGAAAACAGTCTCGAAGGCTTCGAGTATGCGCTGACGCTCGATATCGATATGATCGAAATCGATATCCGCGAACATGCTTCGGATTTGTGGGTATTCCACGATCACGATCTGGAACGCCTGACCGGTGAAACCGGGCAGTTTGAAAATCACGCGAATCCGTCGCAGCTAAGATTGCTCAATGGTGAACCCTTGCCAAGCCTGCGGCAGGTGCTAGACCTGACCTGGGGTAAACTGCCGTTGAATATTGAAATCAAGGCGCTAGAAGATCTCGACTTGCTGCTGGATCTGCTGGCCGACTATCCGCGGCTTGAGCCCGGCGCAGGATTGCCGTGGAACTTGATTTCGTCTTTCGATCACGGCGCCTTGGCGCGCCTGCGCGACCGTGGATGCCCCTGGCCGCTGGCCCCGATCAGCAGTGGCATACCGCTGCAGACCCGCGTCGAACTCGAAACGATTTCACCCTACTCCTGGCACTTCGACGATGCGCATCTCGATTTCGAACTGGTACGCGAATTGCGCGCCAAGGGCATACCCAGCCTGGTATTTACCGTAAACGAGATGGAGCGCGCGCGCGAATTGAAAAGTCGGGGTGTCGCCGGCATTTTTACCGATCACCCCGCAACCATGCAACGAATCGGCCAGCACCAAATACGGTAAAAGCGCGCCCGGACTGGGAACGCTGTTCTGTAGCCAAGGTTTTGAAGGCCTGGACCCGGAGTTCCAGCGGTATTTTGCTGGCGGCCACTTTCGCCGCTCTCTCGAGGCGACTTGGGAAATCTGCATTTCCCAGCCGGTGTCCTGTAGTACAATCCGCGCATGACCCAACTGGGACGCTACAATCACTTGCGCGTCATCAAACGCACCGACATCGGGATTTTCCTGGATGGCGACCGCTTTGGTGAAATTCTGTTGCCGCGCCGCTACGAACGGGAATCGATGCAACCCGGCGACGAGGTCGAGGTATTTGTCTATAACGATTCCGAGGATCGGGTCGTTGCGACTACTCAGCAGCCCAGGGCACAGGTCGGCGAATGCGCTTATCTTAGGGTCGTCGGCACCAGCAAGTTTGGCGCATTTCTCGACTGGGGCTTGCCGAAGGACTTGCTGGTACCCTTCAGCGAACAGCAGAAACCGATGCAACTGGGTTATTCTTACACCGCCTATCTGTTTATCGACGAATCCACCGATCGCATTGCAGCCTCGACCCGACTGGAAAATCACCTGTCCCTGGACGGTTCCGGTTTCAAGCCGCGTCAGGTAGTCGACTGCCTGATCTACGGCAAGAGCAGCGACCTCGGCTTCAAAGCGGTTGTCGACGGCAGCCATCTAGGTCAATTTTACGGCAACGAAACATTTCAGCCGCTCCACTACGGCGAGCGCGTCAATGCTTATATCAAACAGATACGCGCCGACGGCAGAATCGATTTAATGCTGCAACTGCCGTCGCCGCAGCAACGCGACCAGCTCAGCGAAGCCATCATCAGCCACCTGCGGCAAAACGAAGGCGTATCGAGACTTACCGACAAGAGTCCGCCCGACGCAATTTACCAGGCCTTCGGCGTCAGCAAGGCCAATTACAAGAAAGCGCTGGGCAGGCTTTACAAGCAGCGCCGCATCTCGATCGAAAAACACTTGATTACGCTGTTATGAAGACGCGCGCCGAAATCAGCTTGAACCGTTCGTTTCGCGGCCAATCGCCGCTCGGGAAACGTATCGGCTTCAATAGCGCAGAAAATGCCGAGATGAAAAGCCGAAGATTTTGTCATGAAAATGTTACAAAGGCTTAATAGGGTAACGGGAATATAAAAGACAAGAACATATCAATGAATATTCTGGTGGTTGAAGACGACCGCGACATCCGCGAAATGGTGTGCCAGTCGCTCGAACAAAACGATTTCCATACCATAGGATGCCCCGACGTGGAAATGGCGAAACAGTCGATCAAGAAACACAATCCGGATTGCCTGGTTATCGACTGGATGCTGCCCGACGGATCCGGCGTGGAATTGATTCGCTGGCTACGGCGCAAGCAACGTTATCGGCAAACCCCGGTTTTGATGCTGACCGCGCGTGCCCAGGAAAGTGACATGATTACCGGTCTGGAATCCGGTGCCGATGATTACCTCACCAAACCCTTGTCGCTGCGCGAACTCAATGCCCGAGTCAAGGCGTTATTGCGCCGTCCAGCGGCCTACGATGAAAAATTGGATCAAGTTCAGGTTGGACCGATCAAACTAAATTACAGTACCCACGAAGTGTTGGCCGGCAAGACAGCCATCAATTTGACCAAGACCGAATTCAAGTTGCTGAAGCTGTTCATCGAAAATCCGAAAAAGGTTTTAAGCCGGGAACAGATACTGGACTCGGTCTGGGGCATGAATGCCTATCTCGGAGATCGCACCGTCGACGTGCATATCCTGCGCTTGCGCAAACTGCTGAAACCGCATGGCGTCGACAACATGATTGCCACCGTGCGCGGCACCGGTTACCGATTTTCCGCAAACAACGCCTAACCGGGGCAGAATCGCGTAATGTCAAATATCTGGTCGACGGAAGCCTGGGCGCTTGCCATCGCCGCATGCCTGCTGGGCTTGATCGGGATATTAACCGGAAGCTGGCTAGCGGCGAGCCTGATCACGCTCGGCGGGTACATCGCCTGGCTGTATCAACGGCTGCTGAAGCTGGAGCAATGGATCAGGAAAGGCACCCGAACCAGTGAAGTCTACGACGATCGCGGTTTTATCGGCATCATTATCCGTCAACTGTATGAACAAAAGAAAATATATAACCAGCGCAAACGACGCACCAAACGCATCCTGCGCCGATTGAATCAGAATATCGCGGCCCTGCCCGACGCAACCGTGCTGCTCAACCGCAAGTTCCAGATCGAATGGTGCAACGAACCGGCCAGGTATCTGCTCAACCTGCGCACCCCCCAGGACCTGGACTACAAGATCAACAATTTGATCCGGGATCCTGCATTTCAGAATTACCTCAGGAATCCCGCCGGCCAGGAGTATCTGGAGCTCGATTCCCCGATCGATCCGGCGATCAGCATTCAAGTCAAGATTGTATCGATTGGCGGAAATCAGTCCCTCTTGATCGCTAGAAACATTAGCGATCAAAAACAACTACAGGAAAGCCTGAAAAACTTTGTCGCCAATGCATCCCACGAATTGAAATCTCCGCTGACGGTCATTTCCGGACATCTGGAAATGCTCGAAAGCGAGGACGGGTTGAGCGCCGGCGGTAAACGATCGCTGCTGACCGCCCAACGCCAGACCGAGCGCATGAAGGAATTGATCCAGGGTCTGTTGCTGTTATCGCAGGTAGAGAGCTACCGTCTGGCGCCGGACGAAGGGGAGCGTATTTCAATCACCGAGTTGATGGTCAACGTTATGGCGGCGCTGGAGAAGTACTCCGACAGCGACCGCGTTAATCTGGATTATCCGCAGGGCTTTTTTTTACTCGGCATCAATGTGGAAATCGAAGGCATATGCATCAACTTGATCGAAAACGCGCTTAAATATACCACCCCCGGCACAGCCATCCAGGTTCGATGGCGAGAAAACGCGCGCGCCGAATACCTGTTTAGCGTAGAGGACCAGGGACCCGGAATCGAACCCGGAGATATCTCGAATCTTACCAAGCGTTACTATCGCGGCGCCAAAAGCCGAGCCCAGACTAGCGGCTCAGGACTGGGTCTGGCGATCGTACAACATGCCGCGACCAAGCACGGGGCGAGCTTCGAAATTGAAAGTGAGCCGGCCAAAGGCAGCCGTTTTATCGTCTCTTTTCCAAGCTACCGCTGCAGCCGGGAAAAATCTAAGACCGCCAGGATTTTCAAGCTCGCAGATTACTGATAAAGAGACCGGCCCCGCCCGCGTTACTGTCCGATGAACTAAACCACCGTTTTGTAATTAATCTGTCACACAGGCATCGGATAATTCACCGCGTTGTAAATATGAAACAATATGAAAGGTGAATTCATGATAAAAGTCTTACTCACCGCAGCCGTTTCGGTTGCCCTGGTTAGCAACGTTTTCGCGGCGGGCCGCAGTATCATTAGCGTCGTCGGCTCCTCGACCGTCTACCCTTTTGCTACCGTTGTCGCCGAAAAATTCGGTAAGAAAACCACTTTTCCGACACCCAAGATCGAATCGACCGGCTCCGGCGGCGGCATGAAATTATTCTGCAACGGGGTGGGCCTCAATACGCCTGATATCGCCAACGCATCGCGCCGCATCAAAAAATCCGAATATGACAAGTGTCAAAAAAACGGCGTTACCGGCATCGTCGAAGTTCATATCGGCTTTGACGGTATCGCGCTCGCCAACTCCAAAAAGGCCCAGCAATTGAAGTTGTCCCGCAAGGACTTGTTCCTGGCTTTAGCCCAGAAAGTGCCCAACCCTGAGGGCGGTAAAACGCTGGTCGAAAACCCGTACCAGACCTGGAAACAGGTAAACCCCGCTTTGCCCGATATCGCAATCGAAGTACTGGGCCCGCCGCCGACATCGGGTACCCGCGACGCTTTCGCGGAACTCGCGATAGAAGGCGGATGCAAGCAGTTCGACTGGATCAAGGCGATGAAACAGCAGGACAAGATGAAACAGCAGGACAAGAAAGCTTACAAAGCTGTTTGTCACACGGTGCGTGAAGACGGCCGCTATATCGAAGCGGGCGAAAACGACAACTTGATCGTGCAAAAACTCGACAAGAACCACGATGCCCTGGGTATTTTCGGATTTTCTTTTCTCGAACAGAACGACGACAAGCTTCAGGGATCGCTAATCGAAGGCAGGATGCCCGAGTTCGACACTATCGCCAACGGCTCCTACCCGATTTCGCGGCCGCTTTACTTCTACGTTAAAAAAGCGCACATGGATTCGATTCCCGGTATCGGAAACTATCTTAAGGAATTCACCAGCGAAGCCGCCATGGGTGAAGACGGATACCTGCTCGATAAAGGGCTCATCCCGCTATCTTCCGCAAAACGCGACATGCTGCGCGAGAATGTGATGGCAGGTAAAACGCTGTCCATGTAGCTGCAAGGACTATCTGACATTCCCCAAATACCTGACATTCCCCAAATACCTGACATTCCCCAAATACCTGACATTCCCCAAATACCGCTCCCTTGTTTCTCAAGGGAGCATTTTTTTGGGGGTTGCAAGATGCTCTCCAAGCTATCATTCGTCACATCGATAACCGACTGACCCATGCAAACATCATCCTTGTTTATCGTCATCGTCGCGCTCACCCTGGTTTCCTATTTCACCGCCCATAAGCGCGCACGGCACCGCCAGCAAAGCGAAAAGTTACTGGCCTTGCCCGGGCACTACGGCTATTTGACAGCCATGTGGAGCGCGATCCCGGCGGCAGTACTGCTGCTGGCCTGGGTCATACTCGAACCGGGTTACCTGAATAGTCAGATAACCGCCAGCCTGCCCGCCGCCATCGCCAACCAGTCGGAAGACACGCTTACTCTCTACATCAACAATGTGCAGCTGGCGATAGCCAATGGCGGCGCCAGCGAAGATCGCGTGATCCAAAACGCCGTTCGAGCCTATGCCGAGGCCGAAACCAAAAGCCGGATGCTGATTACCGGTTTGATTCTGATTGTCTGCGCCTCGGGCATAGTTTTTGCCGTAAGTGGCAGATTGACCAGGCTGCACGCCAGGAAGCGAGTAGAGGCCGTGATCAGGGTGTTTCTGCTGCTTTGTTCCGGGGTGGCGATCGTCACCACGGTCGGGATTGTATTGTCGGTCCTGTTCGAAGCGATACGCTTCTTCGAGGCGGTATCGATAATCGTCTTCGTTTTCGGCACCACCTGGAGTCCGCAAACCGCGATCCGCGCTGATCAGGTCGGTTCTTCCGGCTCGTTCGGCGCCGTGCCGCTGTTTTCCGGAACCATTTTAATCTCGGTAATTGCGATGTTTATCGCCATACCGGTGGGCCTGCTATCGGCGATCTATCTCTCCGAATACGCATCGGCGAAATTTCGCGCCATGGCCAAACCGGCGCTCGAAATCTTAGCCGGGATTCCCACCGTCGTTTACGGTTTTTTTGCGGCGCTAACAGTCGCTCCCTTTATCCGGGAGCTGGGCGAGGGCCTGGGATTGACGGTAGCCTCGGAAAGTGCGCTCGCTGCCGGAATCGTCATGGGCGTCATGATTATACCCTTCGTTTCATCCCTGTCGGACGATGTCATCAATGCGGTACCCCAGGCCATGCGCGACGGTTCGCTGGCGCTCGGCGCGACCCAGTCTGAGACGATTAAACAGGTGATTATCCCGGCCGCGCTGCCGGGCATAGTCGGCGGTGTTTTACTGGCGGCTTCGCGGGCGATCGGCGAAACCATGATCGTGGTAATGGCGGCAGGCCTGTCCGCCAAGCTCACGGCCAATCCGCTGGAAGCGGTGACGACCGTAACCGTACAAATTGTAACCCTGCTAACCGGCGACCAGGAATTCGACAGCCCCAAGACGCTGGCCGCATTTGCCCTCGGGCTCACGTTATTCTTCGCCACCTTGTTGCTCAACGTGATCGCGCTGCACATCGTCAGAAAATACAGAGAACAATATGAATAGCACCGAAATCGTCAAACGCAGCCTGAAACGGCGCTACGCCAGGGAGAAGCGTTTCCGGCTCTACGGCCGCAGCGCGGTATTTGTCGGTTTTATATTCCTGGCGCTGCTGTTGACAGATATCATCATCAAGGCGGTGCCGGCGTTCAGCGCCACTGAAATCAGGCTCGATGTGCGGGTCGATCGCGCCGCGCTCGAATTGCCGGCGACGGGGCGGATAAATCAGGAGATGATTTCCACCGTCAATTTTGGCGCCGTCATCAAGCAATCGTTACGCCAGGCTTTCCCCGACGTCACTTCGCGCAAGGACAAGAAGCTGCTGTATAAGCTCGTTTCCAGCGGCGCCGAATTCGTATTGCTGCAACAGCTGTCCGCCAATCCCGACCTGGTCGATCAGAAAACCCTGAGGCTTTGGTTCAAGGCCGACGACGATGTCGACACCTATTTCAAGCTGGGGAAACGCACCAGCCGCATTGCCGACCGACAGGTCGAATTTATCGGCGAGCTCGAGGCCGGGAATCGTATTCGCACTGCTTTCAACAGCACGCTGTTTAGCGCGAGCGATTCGCGTGAACCCGAGCAGGCCGGTATTCGCGGCGCCCTCTTGGGTTCGTTCTGGACCTTGCTGGTCACGCTGCTGGTGTCGTTACCGGTGGGTGTGGCGGCGGCGGTTTACCTCGAAGAATTTGCCCCGCAAAACAAGTTGACCGATTTCATCGAAGTCAATATCAATAACCTGGCGGCGGTACCCTCGATCGTATTTGGCTTGCTGGGTCTGGCGGTATTTATCAACTTTTTCGGTATGCCGCGCTCGGCGCCGCTGGTGGGTGGACTCGTGCTCTCGCTGATGACTCTGCCAACCATAATCATTACCAGTCGCGCCGCGATCAAGTCCGTGCCACCCTCGATCAAGGAAGCCGCCATGGGTGTCGGAGCCTCGCATATGCAAGTCGTTTTCCACCATAGCCTGCCGCTGGCAATGCCCGGTATTCTAACCGGGTCGATTATCGGCATGGCCCAGGCACTGGGCGAAACCGCGCCGCTGTTAATGATCGGAATGGTGGCGTTTATCGTCGACGTTCCCGGCGGCATTCTCGATTCGGCCACCGTGTTGCCGGTACAGATTTACCTCTGGTCCGATAGCCCGGAGCGTGCTTTTACCGCGCTGACTGCCGCAACCATCCTGGTTTTGCTCGGTTTTTTAACCGCGATGAACGCTCTCGCGATCTACCTGCGCAAGCGATTTGAACGTCGCTGGTAATAATCATTCGACAGAGTACGAAAAACATGAATATTTCAATCACTGAAAACGCCACCAAATCGACGACCTTGGAGTTCAGGCCGAGGCTGACGGACCATAGCTCGGCTACCGAGGGGTTAACGGGGACTATTGGAGAATACAGCGTCGATGACCCTAAGATCTCGACGCGTAACGTCAATGTCTACTATGGCGAGAAACAGGCGATATTCGATACCACGCTTGACATCGGGCGTAACGAGGTTATCGCATTAATCGGACCGTCGGGCTGCGGCAAGTCGACCTATTTGCGTACGCTTAACCGCATGAACGACAGCATCAGCGGTTGCAAGGTGAGCGGTGAACTGGTGCTGGACGGTGAAAACATCTATTCCAAAAAAATGGACCCGGTACTGTTACGCGCGCGCGTCGGCATGGTGTTCCAAAAGCCTAATCCCTTTCCAAAGTCGATTTATGACAACATCGCCTATGGTCCGCGAATTCACGGTCTGGCCGCAAACAAGGTCGAACTCGACGAAATCGTCGAGACCAGCCTGGTGCGGGCCGGACTGTTCGAGGAGGTCAAGGATCGCATGGATGCGCCCGGCACCGGGCTTTCCGGCGGTCAGCAACAGCGCCTGTGTATCGCGCGCAGTATCGCCGTCAGCCCGGAAGTGATCCTGATGGACGAGCCGGCATCGGCGCTCGACCCGATTGCTACCGCCATCATCGAAGAGTTGATCGATGAATTGCGCGCTAACTACAGCATTGTGATCGTTACCCACTCAATGCAGCAGGCCGCCCGGGTATCGCAGCGCACCGCCTATTTTCATCTCGGCAAACTGGTTGAAGTCGGTGAAACCAACCAGATTTTCACCAATCCCCGGCACGAGCTGACCGAAAACTATATCACCGGTAAATTTGGATAATGCAATGAACACTAGCGAACCGCAGGTAACAGGGCACATCTCGAAACGTTTCGACCAGGAGCTGGAAGACATACGCAACCAGGTGTTATCCATGGGCGGCCTGGTTGAAACCCAGGTTAACAACGGGATCAGGGCATTGGTCGAATCCGATTCCGCGATCGCCGCCAAGGTCGTCAAGAAAGATCATATGGTCAATCGCATGGAGGTCGAAATTGACGAGCAATGCGTCCAGATACTCGCCCGGCGCCAGCCCGCGGCGGGCGATTTGCGGCTGGTGGTCGCGATTATCAAGACGATAACCGATCTGGAGCGCATCGGCGACCAGGCCGAAAAACTCGGCCGCAATCAACTCGAACTGAGTGACCAGGGGGGCACTTCGGAAAGCCAGGTCAAACTCGATTATCTGGGTGAGCTGGTCAGCCAGATGCTGCATCACGCGCTGGATGCTTTTGCCCGCATGAGCGTCGAGGATGCGATGAAAACGCATGCGATGGATGAAAAAATCAATGCCGAATTCGAAGGTTTGATGCGTCAACTGATTACCTACATGATGGAAGATCCGCGTACGATCAAGAATGCGCTGCGCCTGTCTTGGAGCATTCGGGCGCTCGAGCGCATTGGCGACCATGCCAAAAACATTTGCGAGTACATAATTTTCCTGGTGCTAGGCAAGGATGTTCGCCATATCGATTTTATCGAGAAGCTGGAAGATTAAACCGCCTATCGCACCGTCTCCCGATGCGGGTGCCGCGATTCGCGATAACCGTACTATTCAGTACCCAATTCACATAGTCTCTGATCGAGGCGCTATTAAACCCGACGCTATTGGCGGCAGGGCCCCACCCCGCCAGATTTGACATCGGTTCAATAACAGCCAGGCGCGAACTGCATGGGTGAGACAGCTCGCTGGTGTTAGTCTTTTTTCGTGTTTGACCGCTGCCTGGATAACTTGATCTGAGTCTGGATCAAACGCACGATCCAATTGGATAGACTCCTACCGTCGTTTTCGGCCAGCTTCCGCGCCTGCTTCTTCAATTCGGCATCGACTCTGATATTAATAATTTTTTCTTTTGCCATAATCCGGGTAATTCTCAGCAGAAAAACGTTCAAATACAACTAGTTCCGTTTATATTTACATAACTTTTTTGCAATAGCTATACAATATGCTACTTTGTATATACAAAATAAATACGCTTACTTACCGAGATATAAAGGACCATAATGCCTTATCTCGCAGCAAAAACCGTGCTACTTAAGGAAGCTCTGCATAAGTCATCCTGACTTAGCAGAGCACGATAAACACAAAATGTGAT
>Ga0126326_1000331_pt1 | contig 15192 bp, 10 predicted proteins | sample InaspJWI67metaG_FD_94485 | JGI IMG/M metagenome (GOLD analysis project Ga0126326, IMG submission 94485) | Marine gutless worms symbiont microbial communities from Oahu, Hawaii - Inanidrilus sp. 1 OAHU.JWI-67 metaG | ecosystem: Host-associated > Annelida > Digestive system > Unclassified | place... | reverse complement strand
CTTGCCCAGACTGAATCGCCTTCAGGGCTTTATTAAAATCGAATTTGTCTGTCATTATCAATTCTCCTAACAGCATTATGCTGCACATTAAAGAATTGACACAAAATTTCTAACACTCCTAGTCACCTGGCTGAACGCATCATAAGTTATTAAATTTCGTGCTGAGTTAAAACTTTCAACTTTACTCAGACGATTACCGCGATTATCGAAAGTGCTGTCGATTGTCGAGCCGTTTGGCCTGACCTCGTTGGTTGGATTACTATCGTCGTCCCGCTCATAATTATAAACCCGACCGATAGCATCGGTCACAATTAGCGGCTTGTGTCGAATATCAGTGACTATTCTGCTCGGATTGCCATTGTGATCCAGATATTCATTGTTAACCTCTTCGAGCAGTAACGGTGCGGATGTCGGATTTTCACGTGTACCGTCACCTGGCTGACCTTCAGGCGCAAGGTTCGCCAGTCCCTTGGTTTGTCCCAGCTCGAAATTGGGCCGGCTGCCGTCCGGCAATAGCGTTTCACTGATGCGTCCGGCGAAATCGTAAAAGTATTCGGTGCGGTTCCGCCGCTGATCAATTTGAGCGGTCATGCGATTGTTGCCCATGGAGTATTCGAACTCGCGCCGGTCGCCGTTGGGTTCGATGATGGCGATCAGGTTGCCTTCGCTATCGTATTCGAATCTAGTAGTGCGATTGAGCGGATCGCTAATACTTTCGAGCCTGCCAGAAAGATAAACTAACGTGAAAAATTGCCCTACCGGATCCACAATGCGAGTGAGACGCAGTACAGCATCATACTCGTAAGTCGTCGTATTATTATTGCGATCGATCTCTTGCACCATAAGACCATTGTTATCGAAGCGATGAAGCGTACCGTCTTTCATACGACGCTCAATAGTGCCGTCGCCGAGGCGGGTTAGTGTCGAGAAATCACCGGGAGGCGATTCGTAGCCATTGGGATCAACCTGCGGATCGAGCGGCCTGAAAATCAGGCTAGTCGCGGTACCTTCAGTTAACAAAACTGCACCGCTGCTATGCTGGTAAACGCGCTGTAAACCGGCAATGGTCCACCCCGAACCGAATACACTGTTGCGTTCGTTGTGAACGATAATCTGCCCGGTGGTTTTTTCCTGCCGACGAGACAAGGGCCAATAACAGTTGATGTCCAGTTCATAATTGTAAATTCCGGTATCTATCATCGAGCCGTTAAACTGGATCGCGGGACGAGTGATCTTGAACTGCCCTCGTATTTCGGAAGGCTCCACCCTGACTTCGCTGAAGACATCCTTGCCCATATCGATTCCATCGACGTTAATGCGCATCGAGGCGAGATCGGGTGGCGGTGCGCGGTTGCCGAAACCGGATTGAACCGGCAATATCGGCTTCGGGTTGGCGTTATTGCTGTTGTATTCTAGCTTGATTTGTCGTTTCTTCTGCAACGAGGTGTAAGCTGGCACAGCGTGCCATTCTTTCAAGTTACCGGTTTCCCGATCTATCTCGCATCCCGCGTTTGCAGGGCAAGAGTTCGGCTCATTCTGGTCCGGCGGCGGATCGGGAGTGACCACCGGCCCCTGCGGCACAATCCCGTGCCAGGAATTACTCCTGACCACACCGCCGATCGAATCGACGGTTTTGCCGTCGGCGCTGGCCAGACCTTCGCCAATCTTTTCCATCACGCCGGTCTCGTGATTCAGCGCGAAAAAGTCCAGTCGGGTGTCGGGCGCAAATTCCTCGACATTCGGGAAGGAGATCGGCACCGGGTCGGGGTAGATCACGCCGAAGGGCTGGATCGCGATATAAACCGATAAGTCGAATTCTTCCGGCAGTGGCCGCGGGCCCTTAGTCGGGTCGGTCACGCGCGAAATATGAATGTCACCTTCAAATGGCAATCCCGTAAATTCGTCGATTGCCCGCCCGGGCGGAATCGTCAGGGTCACCGGTTCGGTAATCTTCAAACCCTCGGTAAAACGACTGCTGGTAACGATTGAAGTTTGATTCGGATCGACCGGGTCGGCGCTCGCAACATCGAGCGGCAGCAGGAAGATCGCCGGTTCGAGCAGATTCTCGGTGCCGGCGATAATCGGAATCATCTCCGGTACCGTGGCAAAGGATCCCAGGGCCGGGTCGACGACGTTGCCGTCGACTAGTAACCTGACATTTCCTGAAATTGGGATATTGTCGAGGAAGAAATCGCCATTGGCATCGGACAGGGTTTCGACCCCGCCCATTTCGAGGCGCACGCCGGGCAACGGCGCATCACCACTGGTGAGTACCTGACCGCGCAGCTGGGTGACACCGGCCGGCGGCGGCACCGTAATTGTGATGGTTTGCTCGGCGTGAAAGCGACCATCGGTGGCCATGAATTTGAGCTCGAAGTCGCCGACCTGGTTAGCGGCCGGGGCGAAAGTAAACAGGCCGTTGAACGAATCGAGCTTCATGTTGGGCGCCAGCGGCAGCGGCGCAACAAAATACTCGATCGCATCGTTATCGGGATCGGAAGCCGATAGCTGCAATGTCAGGGTTCTGCCGAGCAATGCAATTTGATCGCCCAGGGCGTCGAGGACGGGAGTTTGTGCCGCCTCGCCGACCACGGTCACCGTGAAACTTTGAGTCGCCTGCATACCGGTTCCATCGCTGACCCGAATCGTAACCGGATAATTGCCATCGTTGATCGGCGTCCAGGTCACCAGCCCGGTCGCATCGACGTTCATACCCAGTGGTTTTTCGGTAAAGCCGTAGGATAGCGGGTCGCCATTGGGATCCGTGGCATCTATTTGATAACTGTAAGGCACATCTATCGTGGCGCCGATGGTAGGGTAGGCGTCGAGGTAATCTCGGGCGGGAATGGAATCACGTCGTTGGTCACCTGAACCGCGGCGCTTTGGTTGCCGACGCTATCCCGCACCACGATGCTGTAGATATCACCCTCCATGCCGTTGACGGTTACCAGAAACGCGCCATTCGCATCGGCGGTCACGGTAAACACTTCTCCCGTGCGCAGATTGGTAATGATTACCGTTGCGTTGGCTTCGACACTGCCGTCGGTGCCGGATATCGTGGTCTGGCCGTTGGCATAGGCGCCGACATCAACTTGACCCTCGATCACGATCGGCGGCGGCAAGCTGTCCAATATGACCTGGCGCGTGGCGCTGCCTTGATTGCTGGCGAAATCGCTCGCCGTGATGTCGATTTGGTTCACGCCTTCGGTGAGTGTGACGGGCTCGTTAAAATTATTGTCGGTATCGGCGGTAATGCTGCTGATATCGTTGTTAAAGTTGAGCAACAGGCTTGGCACCGATTCGCTGACGTTACCGCTTACGATTTGTTGCGATTCGTTGGTTTGCAGATTGTCGGCCGGCGTGTCGATAACCACCACCGGGGCGATCGTATCGACGGTAAAGTCGACCTGGGCCGAATTCGAAATCTGACCTGTGGTATCCGCGACGGTCGCGCCAATAGTTACCTCACCTTCGGGTAACGGATCGTCCGGTATGCATTGCGCGCCGGTTTGGTCGGCCGCACAGGCGTTAGCCAGCGAGTCGGCGTTTAGCGTGAGTTCGATGGAATCGGTATCGATTTCCCCGTCACTACCATATTCCAGTTGAATGGTTTGCCTGTCGTCATTGGTGAAACTGTCCGCGACCGGCGCGCTGATGCGCAATACCGGCGGATCGACCGGAGCGCCCGGGCACAAGGGATCGAACTCGGCCGTGGTCTTAGGCGCCTGATAGCGGACGAGAGCCTGGCTATTGGTCGAGATATTCGCTGCCGAAATAACACCCGTGATCCGCGATTTGTAACCGAGTGTCACCGCACCCTGGCTGTAGATGACGCCATTCACCGAGGCTTCGCTATTGGTTTGCAAGTTACCGTAGGTAACGAGCAGTAGCCGACTGGCATCAATCGGAGCACTATTCACGGCCGGATTCAACTCGGCCTTATAGCCGATGAATAAATTGTCATGCACCAAAAGGCGAACCGTGCCGGTGCCAAGGACATTGATATTGGCTTCGCTATTTATTGACAGCTTGCCTACCCAGTAGCGACCGGCGCGCAAGTTAAGAGTCGCCTTATAACCCAGATTAAGTTGATCGATGATGTATTCGTCAGCGGGACTGTGCGTGCTCGCATCGAGAGTCAATACGGCCTGCGAGTTTAGCGTTACATTTTTATACTCGCGCACGCCATCTTGCCCGAACGCCGCTTGCGAATTCCAGCCCACCGTGAGGTTGCTGGTGCTGGCGGTGGTGCTAAAGCCGGGTAGGGGCTGTGCCTCGGAATTAAAGCTTGCGACACAATTTTGGTCGCCACAGCTGAACAGGTTTGAGCCACCGTTTTGCGTTAATGCCGGGGTAGCGAGGATATTGTCCGGATTGCCGAGTAGCTGGGCGTTGTAGCCGATGTGGACGCCGCCTGATGGGCTATGGACTTGCAAGCCATCGGGAAAAGTAGTCGCTAAACAGGCCGCGTCGGCGGCCCAGTTCGGGGTTGCGCCAAGCAATGCAACACTGAATAACCCAGCTTGAACAAGCCCCTTCAGCCAAGTTACAGGCGAACGCCGGCGCTGTTTCACAACCAGGTTTCGATCCGGTTTTCGCAATGGCATGTCTTTGTCCATGTTTACATTACGGGCCAGGTGCTGGTTTCATCTGCTCGAATTACAAATTGGCCTGGGCGGCCGGTACGTCAATAATTCGCCCGCTCTCGGTGGTCAATCTCATACTCGATAACCCACCGCCCAAGCTACTGCGCAGTTCCACCATCGCGACCATCTCGCCGTTGGTAAAGGCGGCGAAACGCGATCCGATTTCCGCAGTCACGGCAAAGCTAACCGATGCCAGTAAAATACTGGAGCCCTGGGGCAAAGTGGCCTGTACGCTATCCGTAGAATTGGCGACGGTGCCGGTTAATCCTGCACTGACAACAGTCGTGGAGGCACCGCTGGTAGGCGCGACCGATAACTCAACCGTGGAACCCAGTGGCACATCGGTCGCGGCAAATTCGACCGTGACCGGATTGGTAATCGACGACGGTAAGATGACGTCGTTTTCTCCGATTGGATTCGCGGGAACCGCGCTGCCGCCGACGGCGGTAATTCGAATCGATGGAAGGTTGGCAGCAAAAACAGGGAGTGGCGCTGACGTCGCGACAATATTTGGAGTGACCGATCCGGTAAAATTAAACACGTCAGCCTCGAGACGTGCACGACCAGTGCCGCCGTTACCACCCCTCCCAAAGCCTCCTAAACCACCCTGCCCTCCGTCAATTTGAATCATTCCGTTTCCAGCCAGGGTCGTCGCGATCAGGCGTACGCCGCCACCGCTGCCGCCGCCGCCGCCGTACCTACTATTTATCGATACCAACGGCTCACCAGCTCCGCCTGAGGCATCGATCGACCCGGTTAAAGTAAGCGTGCCAGACACGGCAAGCAATAGACCGCCGGCACCGCCGCCGCCCCGGTATACTGCTGCGATAGCGGAGGATAGGTTAGAACCGCCCCCTGAACCTCCGAGTAACGGCTGGAGGGTTGTCGAGCCGTAGGTCGGAGCAGCTGGGCCGTCATTGGAGGTTCCGATTCCTCCGGGTGAGCCGTAGGAACCTCCATTAGCTGCACGGTTTGCTGCAACCGCCCCGGCACCGCCGCCTGGGCCTTGACCGTTGCTGCTTGCGCCGACAATAGGCGTGCCCCCGGCAAAACCTCCTGCCGGATTGGAGCTAACCGAGTCGCCGTCAACGCCACTAATATCGATGACCCCATCGATTACAGCGTCCCCTTGAACCAGGATAAAGGCGGGGGTATTGGATAAGTTACTGGCGATTCTGACCGTGACACCACTCGGAATATTCATCGTGGTGTAATTCAGTATGCCGTCCGGCGGCAGCACAATCGTGGTACTGCTTACCGGTGCAAATGCGCCATCGCTGCCGGTGCTACCGCTATCAAATGCGGAGGCCGGAGTTACGGCAATCAACCACAGCATACCGGTCAGCGATAAATTTCCTCGTTCAAACAGTTTTACAAGTTTCATAAGTATTGCTCCTGCTATAATTTTTGGTATTCATGATCTCATCATTGAATTTCAAAAGTTAAAGGTAGCCCCGGACCGAAAATAATCGGTCCGTTAACGTCCTCAAGAATTAATTCCCTCGGCCCCGGAGAAGCCAGGAGGTCAATCGTAACCGGAACCGTTAGCAAGGTTTCTTCGGGATTTGTGGTAATCGTGCCTACATCGACATCGTCGCCGGGCGATACCGCAACCGTCAGTACTTCCGCCAGGTTAAAACCGGATACTTCAAAGTTAACGATGGAATTTAGCGGAGCTACTGCGGGTTGATTGCCTGTCAAGTAAGGTCCGTAGATCGCGCCAACCGGCGAGGTATAGGCATAGTTAACTGTACTGCTGACATTAACACCTACGGGTTTTGATAAGAGTCCACCGCCCAGCGTGTCGCCATAGACAATGCCCACCGGTTTCGATAAAAGTCGACCACCGAGTACGTCACCAAAAACAACACCAACGGCTTTCGAGAACAGCGCCGAACTCGAATCGACGACAACACCCACGGGCCCTGAGGTCACCGTATTAGGCAAATAAGGATTGTTGGCCTGCACCACCACGGCGACCGGTTCGGCAAATAGATTGCGTTGCTGCATATCGGGAAAATCGCTTAGCAGCTCGGCGTAAGTTTTATTCACGTATACCGGAAAGCGGTAGGAATAAAATTTTGCCGGCAGATCGATCTGCAAAACAGTCGCCCCGTCACTCACGCCGGTTAATGAAATACTGGCCTGGGACTCGCCGGCCAGGATGGTGAAACTACTGGTATCGGCGACTGCGGTTGCTGTGTCCATTACGGACAGGGAATAGGTTTCGTCTTCGGGTCGAGGAATCGAAAAATCAAGTGTTACCGTGTTAGAAGTCGCGCTTAGATCAATAGTAATCGGACTCGGGTCGGTCGCTAAACCCGGCCCCACCTCGGCTACAAAAATGGATTGTTGAACTTCGCCGAGGCCAGTCGTAAACCGGATAATCGCCGTCCCGATTGGCGCCTGATTGCTCGCGGTCAATTGAAAAGTAACCTGGGAACCATCCGAATCGACGGCATTAATGCTAAGACCCGGAGCATCGGTGGTGACATCGACACCGAGTAAACTACTCCCGGAGGTCGTAATCGTTCTAGTCTGGCCGAGGTTAATAAAATTTGGGGTAAGCAGGCCAACAACGGGGGGGTCGGACTGCTCCTGGGTAATAATTCGGACGATATTGCCGGCGGCATCGTATTCGTAGTCAACGACACGCTCGGTTGCAGCAGAAACGGGCTCACAGGCAGCAATTAGCGCGAGCGCCGCGATCAGGAAGGATACTAGCCCATCCATTCTCATGCTTACAATGACTCCTCCATCACTACGCCTGGATGTTCGCGCAACACCATTTGGCAGCCCGAAACCGGCCTTAGGTAAAGTCGGTATGCTTCAGTAATTATTGTTTTTTATTATTTTCCCTTTTTTTATTATCGCGACAACTGTTTACAAATGTCAACGAATGACTCAATCGAAACCGTTTTTCCTCCGCAAATAAAGTGCCGAACTTTCATGCCCGCTAATATATATGTCCCTGCTATGAAGATGACTTCGATTAGTTGGCAGCGACGACTAATTTATAATAAATAGCCCAAGACATCGATCAATCGATCAGCAAACCCACGTTCGACCGCGGCGCTTAAAGTGATACTCAGCTGCGCTCAATCCTAGTAACAATCAGGCGGCGGCGTTACCGCTCGACTCCTGCGCTTGTTCGCCGTTGGCGACGATGCCGAGTTTATCGAACAGTTCGAGATCTTCGTTTTGTTCCGGATTCGGTGTGGTCAGCAGCGTGTCGCCGTAGAAAATGGAATTCGCGCCGGCGAGAAAACACAGCGCCTGTAACTCTTCGCTCATCGCGGTACGCCCGGCGGACAAGCGCACCACCGAGGCCGGCATCATGATACGCGCGACCGCGATCGTGCGGACGAATTCGAGCCCGTCGAGCTCGTCGGTACCGTAGAGCGGGGTATTTTCGACCCGCACCAGCAGGTTGATCGGCACGCTTTGCGGGTGCTCGGGCAGGTTGGCGAGCTGCTGCAGCAGCGCGGCGCGATCCTTATCGGTTTCGCCCATGCCGATAATGCCGCCGCAACAGACGTTGATATCCTCCGCGCGCAGGTTTTCCAGCGTATCAAGGCGGTCCTGGTAGTTGCGCGTAGTGATGATTTCCTGGTAATACTCGGGCGAAGTATCGAGGTTGTGATTGTAATAATCGAGCCCGGCGGTTTTCAGTTTGCGGGTTTGCGCGCGCGTCAACATGCCGAGAGTGACGCAGGTTTCCATCCCGAGATCCTTGACCAGGCTGATCATTTCGATGACCTTATCGAGATTCTTGTCGGTCGGGTTGCGCCAGGCTGCCCCCATGCAGAAGCGCGTGGCGCCATTCTGCTTAGCGTTCAGTGCCGCCGCGCGCACCTCCTCGAGCGGCAGCAAGCGCTCGCGCTCGAGTCCGGTATCGTACTTGGCGCTCTGCGGGCAATAGGCGCAGTCTTCGGGGCAGGCGCCGGTCTTAATGCTCAATAAAGTGCTGATCTGCACCGCGTTCGGATCGAATTTGGCGCGGTGCGTAGTTTGAGCCTGGAACAACAAATCGTTGAAAGGCAATTCGAAAAGCGCTTTAATTTCGCCTAGCGTCCAGTCGTGGCGAATGGATTGCACTGCGTCGGTCATCGGAGCGGCCGTCAAACTTGAAGAACGCCAAGTCTATTGCAAGACAGGGAATAGTCAATGTCGGGAAGACTGGTTAAGCGGCAAATTGTCGATTTCGTAAACTAGTCGATTTCGTAAACTATTTGTTGGCCCCCGGGCTCTGCCTTGCCTGCGGTTGCGAACTCGATAATGCGGAATCGCTCTGCGATGCTTGCGCCGAGCAACTGCAGCCGGTGCCGAATCCATGCTTATATTGTGCGCAGCCGAATCCGGTAAGCGGCCGGGTTTGTCCCGTCTGCCTGCTGAACCCGCCGCGCTGGCAACGCATGATCGCGCCGCTAGAGTATCGGGGCCTGACGCGGGAATATCTGCAGCAACTCAAATATTCCGAGGCACTACACCTGGCGAAAACCCTGTGCCGGCAATGTTTCGAGCCTTTCCGCCGCTGCGCCCCCTTGCCCGAAGTTTTACTGCCGGTGCCGTTACACCGTGATCGTTTGCTCGAGCGCGGATACAACCAGGCCGACGAAATTGCGCGCCTATGGTCGCGCGAATTCGGCATACCGCTTGCCCGCAAAGCGCTGACCCGCCGGCGCGCGACGCCGAGTCAGTCGGGCCTGAGCGCGACCCAGCGTGAAGTAAATATGCGCCGGGCGTTTAACTACGCCGCGAGCTGCGACTATCGTCACGTCGCCATCGTCGACGATATTGTGACCACCGGTTCAACCGTGGGTGAAATCACCCGAACCTTGCACCGCGCCGGCGTCGAATTCGTCGAAGTCTGGTCGTTGGCGCGGGTTTACCGCCGATAGCACCGGTTCGCTAGGGATTGAAATCGACCACTTGTTGGCTGATTTTTTCGGCCCAGATCCTGGGGCCGGTCTGGTGTACCGATTCGCCGCTATGGTCTACGGCGACGGTCACCGGCATATCTTCGAGTTCGAATTCGTAAATCGCCTCCATACCGAGTTCGGGGAAGGCCACCACCTCGGCGCCCTTGATCGCTTGCGCGACCAGATAGGCCGCGCCGCCGACCGCCATCAGGTAAACCGACTCAAAATCACGGATCGCCTCGATCGCCGTGGGGCCGCGTTCGGCCTTGCCGATCATACCGAGCAATCCGGTCTGCTCGAGCATGGTGCGGGTAAACTTATCCATGCGCGTGGCGGTGGTGGGTCCGGCCGGTCCGACGACCTCGTCGCCGATGGGATCGACCGGGCCGACATAATAAATAAAGCGGCCCTTGAGATCGACCGGCAAGGCCTCGCCCTTGGCCAGCATGTCGACCATCTTTTTGTGCGCGGCGTCGCGCCCGGTCAGCATCTTGCCGTTCAACAGCAGCGTATCGCCCGGTTGCCAGGTCTTGACCTCGGCGCGCGTTACCTTATCCAGATTGACGCGCTTGACGTTATCACCGGTGTCGCGTGTCACTTCGGGCCAGTCTTCCAGTTTCGGTGGCTCGAGTTTGGCCGGGCCGCGGCCGTCGAGCGTGAAATGGGTATGCCGCGTGGCGGCGCAGTTCGGGATCACGGCGATCGCCTTGTTGGCGGCGTGCGACGGATAGTCCTTGACCTTGACGTCCATTACCGTGGTCAGCCCACCGAGCCCCTGCGCGCCGATGCCGAGCCGGTTGACCTTGTCATACAGCTCGAGACGCAATTCCTCGGCGCGATTGCCGGCGCCCTGTTGCTGCAGATCATGAATATCGATCGGGTCCAGCAGCGCTTCCTTGGCCAGCAACATCGCCTTTTCGGCGGTCCCGCCGATACCGATACCAAGCATCCCGGGCGGGCACCAACCGGCGCCCATCAACGGTATCTGGCCAAGCACCCAGTCGACCACCGAATCGGACGGATTCAGCATCGCAAACTTGGACTTGGCTTCCGAGCCACCGCCCTTGGCGGCGACATGCACCTCGACCTTGTCGCCCGGCACGATGTCGTAGTGGATAACGCCCGGGGTATTGTCGCCGGTGTTTTTTCGCGCGCCGTCGGGATCATCGAGAATCGAAGCGCGCAGCACGTTGTCCGGGTTTTGATAAGCGCGCCGAATCCCTTCGTTACACATATCGCTAACCGACATCTCGGCATCCCACTGTACCTGCATGCCGACCCGTAAAAACACCGTGACGATGCCGGTGTCCTGGCAGATCGGGCGATGCCCGAGCGCGCACATGCGCGAATTAATCAGAATCTGTGCGATCGCATCGCGCGCCGCCGGGTTTTGCTCGCGCTGGTAGGCCTCGTCCATGGCGCGGATGAAATCCGCCGGATGGTAATAGGAAATGTACTGCAGGGCATCGGCGATGCTTTCGATCAGATCGTTTTGTTTGATGGTGGTCATGGTTCGCTGCTACATTGGGCCAATCGGGTATTTTATCCGCTTAGGCCCCAAAGACCACAAAATTTCCTCAGAGTAAACTCCGACAAATAATTCTGGGTCAGAGCAAAAACTAAATAGTTTTTGCTCTGACCCAGAATTAATTCGCGGGGATGATGGCCTAAACGGGGATGATGGCCTAAACTAAAACGGCCAGACGATCAGGATCATCGGGATCGAAACTGCTATCACGATCACTTCCAGCGGCAGGCCCATGCGCCAGTAGTCGCCGAAGCGGTAACCTCCGGGCCCCATGATCAGGGTATTGTTCTTGTGTCCGATCGGCGTTAAAAAGGCGCAGGAGGCGGCGATTGCAACCGCCATCAAAAACGGATCGGGATTGACGCTCAGGCGGTTGGCGATATCGATGGCGATCGGCGCGGCAATGACCGTGGTCGCGGTATTGTTGAGCACATCGGAGAGGGTCATGGTCACTATCATCAACAGCGTGAGCACGATTACAGGCCCGTAGCCAGCGGCGAATTCGATGATTTGCTGCGCGATCAACGCGGTGCCGCCGGAGGCTTCCAACGCCGACCCGATGGGGATCATCGATCCCAACAAAACGATTACCGGCCACTCGATCGAGGTATAGATCTCCTTCAGCGGCACGATGTTGAACCCAACCATGACGATGCACACCAACGCCAGCGCTTCCGGTAGGTGTATGATGCCGGAAGTGGCCGCGGCGATGGCCAGCGCAAAACTCGCCACCGCGATCCAGGCCTTGTGACGCTGCACCACTTGCAGGTCGCGCTCCTGTAGCGGCAGGCAGCCGAGCCACAGGACGACATCGTCGATGCGCTCGCTGGGGCCGAGTAGCAGCAATACGTCACCGGCCCGGGTATCGAGCTTGCGCACTCGGTCACGGAAAGTCTTACCCTTGCGCGACACGCCGAGCAAGGTCACTCCATGCCGATACAGCAGCCGCAGGCTCAAGGCGCTGCGGCCCTCGATACGCGCGTTTTCCGGCACCACCGCCTCCACCAGCGACAGGCCCTCGGCGGCATGGCCGCTGTATTTTTCGCTGCCGATATAATCGAGCTGGAAGCTGCCGACAAAGGCGTCGATATGTTCCGCATCCGCTTCGATCACCAGCATGTCGCCCTGGCGGATTTGTTCGACACGCGCCGCCTTTCCGGGCAATCGTTTACCCTGGCGCACCAGGCCGACGATGGCGACATCGGCCTCGTCCGCCTCGCGGTCCAGATCGCGCACCCGGCGGCCGATAATACTCGAGCCTTCAGCGACCCTGACTTCGGCGACGTAATCCTCGTGCGGTAGCGGAACATCCGATTTGCCGTCGTCGCCCGCGGGCAGCGGAATCAACCGCCAGCCGACTGCGACGATGAAGATGACGCCGACCAGTGCGGTTACCGCGCCCACCGGCGAAAAGTCGAACATACCGAAGGGCTCACCTACCGCCTGTTCGCGAAAACTGGCGATAATGATATTGGGTGGGGTGCCGATTAGCGTAATCATGCCGCCGAGGATCGACGCGAACGATAGCGGCATGAGGGTCAGGGCCACGCTACGCTTGGCCTTCTTCGCGGCCTGCATGTCGATCGGCATCAGCAACGCCAGCGCGGCCACGTTGTTCATCACCGCCGACAGTACCGCCGACACTCCCGACATTACGCTGATGTGCGTAAACAGCGAACGGCCGCCCGATATGATGCGCTTGGCGATCAATTCGATGGCGCCCGAATTCGACAGGCCGCGGCTGACGATCAACACCAGCGCGATGATAACCGTGGCGTGATGGCCGAAGCCCGCGAAGGCGTTTTCCTGCGGCACCACACCGATCACTATCGCCGTTACCAAAGCGCCGAATGCGACCAGGTCGTAGCGAATCTTGCCCCAGACCAGCAGGCCGAAGACGATGCCCAACAGGCAAAACAGGATGACCTGGTCGGAAACTACTCCCATCGGAAGATCCTCGCGCCGATAATCAACATAATAACGCTCGAAATGCCAAGCGCCAGCAAGTGATCCGATACCTGCACAGTGCCGGCGCCGTCGATCATAATTTCGCGCGCCGCATCGGTGACATGCGTCAGCGGCAACAGCAGCGCAAACTGCTGCATCGCCGGATGCGCACCCTCGAGTGAAAACCAGACCCCGGACAGGAACATCATCGGCCAGCTGAACAGATTCAAAACGCCGTTCGCCACTTCCTCGGTGGAAATGCGCGCCGCCACCACCAGCCCACAGCAGATTAAATTGATACAGCCGAGGGTAAACACCAAAAACAGGTTGAAATAAGACCCGTGCATGCGGAAATCGACGAAATAATCCATCGCGATAAAGATGACGGTATTCACCACTACCAGCAGCCACACTACCAGCAGCCACAGGCGCGACAGGATTTGCGCACTCAAAAATTCCATCGCGGTCACCGGCGTCGCGCGCAGCCGTTTGAGCACGCCGAATTTGCGGTAGCGCACGATCACATAGCCGATGCCGAACAAGGCGCTAAACATGATATTCATCGCGATCACGCCCGGGATAACCCAATCGATGTAGCGAATTTCGTCGCCCTCTACCAGGTGTTGCCGCAGTCTTTCACCCGAGTCGGCAAAGGCCGCCAACAGCAGTTTTTCGACGATGTAACCGTTGGGCGAGGTCTGGTTAATCCAGTAACGATTTGTGCTCGGGTCGAACAGCATATCGACCTGATGGCGTTCGATCTTGAGCAAACTGGCTGCGACATCGTCGTATTCGATGAAGCGGATGAAACGTGTTTCGCGAAACACGGCGGCCGCACCCTCTAAATTCTCGCTCGCGACCAGCGCGACCTTGAATTTTTCCGGATTGTCGTCGGTAAAGGCGAACGCGAAAACAATAATGATCAACACCGGCAGCAGCACACTCCACGACAAGGCCGCACGATCGCGAAAGAACTCCAGGTTGCGCGCGACGAAGAGCGCATAGATTCGGTTCCACATCAGGCGCGTAATTCCTTTCCGGTCAGCTCCAAAAACAAGTCTTCGAGATCGCGCGCTCGAATTCGCAAGCGGTTCAACGGGATTTCGAAATGCAATAGCCGCTCGATGGTCTTGTTGACATCGCCGGTGACGATATGCGCGCTGTCGTTACGATAGGTCGCATCAAATTCAGACTCGCCGATTTCGCGCGGAATATCGGCCGCATGGATTTGCACCACGACATCGTCGAAATGCGCCGCCAGCAATGCATCCGGCGCATCGTGCGCGATGATGCGGCCATTGTCCTTGATCGCGATTTCATCGCAGAGCTCATAGGCCTCTTCCATGTAGTGCGTGGTCAACAAAATGGTCGCACCCTGCTCCTTGACCCGTTGCACCTGTTGCCACAGGTTGCGCCGCGATTGCGGGTCCAGCCCGGTGGTGGGTTCGTCGAGAAACAGGATCTTCGGATTATTGATCTGCGCCATCGCCAGCAGCAGGCGCTGCTTCTGACCGCCGCTGAGTTTGCGCGTATCCTGGTTCAGAAATTCGTGCAGGGTGAACTGCTCGGCGAGTTCATCGATGCTCGCCGCGGCAGGATAAAAGCGGCTGAACTGAACCATGATTTCGCGCACCGTGATAAATTCCTGTAACGCGGTAGTCTGGAACATGATGCCGGCTTCGTTGCGAAACTGCTTGCCGAGCGCTTCGCCCTGGTAAAGAATCGTTCCGCTGTCGGGGCTACTAATGCCCTCCATCATTTCGATGGTTGTGGTCTTGCCGGCGCCATTGGGCCCGAGCAGGCCGAAACAGACGCCCCGCCGGATCTCGAAACTGACATCGCGCACCGCCTTGATCGGGCCGAAGGACTTGACCAGGTTGGAAACTTGCAGAATGGCGGACATGGCGCTCTCGATCAGGAAGCACAAAGTATAAACAGCCTCAAGGGTTAAAACTACCTGGCCGGTGTGTTGCCTGCAATCCGCTCCGACGGGCCGGTGTGTTGCCTGCAATCCGCTCCGACGGGAAGCTAGCCTGAATATTTCACCAATAAAAAGGGCAAACCCGTAATAGTTCGATAAAATTCAGTTGCTTAAATTGAATTACGAACAAGGTTTGCCCGTGACAAACTGTACACAACAAGTCTCTCT
>Ga0126326_1000330_pt1 | contig 15217 bp, 15 predicted proteins | sample InaspJWI67metaG_FD_94485 | JGI IMG/M metagenome (GOLD analysis project Ga0126326, IMG submission 94485) | Marine gutless worms symbiont microbial communities from Oahu, Hawaii - Inanidrilus sp. 1 OAHU.JWI-67 metaG | ecosystem: Host-associated > Annelida > Digestive system > Unclassified | place... | reverse complement strand
CGACTTCACCATCCGCAACGCCTGGCAGAAGTAATTAGAGGAGTTAAATTTGTCAATGGTGTCGAAGAAAAACGGATTGCCGCCTAATTTCTTCATACACAACTATTGACTATATCTCTATCCAAGCCGATTAACCGGTACCTTCGCAAAACTAGTTTTCGATATTCTGATAGCAACACGTTTTATATAAAGATAGGTTCTTAACCATTTCAATCAGTGCGACGTCAATAGCCATAGTGTAACCATGCGTCCCGGTGCAACGGAGATTTCAAATTAAAAAAAATATAGCGTTTGCATCAAGCCATCAACGTCGTGATGGTCAGGAAAATGTCGTAAAACCACGGGGATCGGAACGTTATTATAACAAACGCTATAACAACTCAAAAGACTGCCGTTTATAGAAGATACCATCAAGTATTCATCGGTCTGATAGGTGATGGAAAATAGCAGCTAACAAAAAGGCAGAGCCATAGCTGACTCTGCCCTCTTGTTATCAAAACCATAGGCATTTTAGGAATTTGAATATGTCTTAATCCTCATCGTCATCGTCATCATCATCGCCATCGTCGTCATCGTCGTCATCGTCGTCTAAGATCTCATTATCCACTATTGCATTTATGAATGTATCGGCGATCTGCCAATATCCTTCATCGTTTGGATGAATGTTTCCACAGGTGAATATCAACGTTAAATCGAGGATGGCATCCACACTATCGAATGGCAAGGCAACGTCAGCCAAATATACGTTTTTGAATTGAGGATCAAGGTAGACACTTCTCAGTGCATCGTTAAATATTTCCAATAATGGCTGTGTTTGCGGGGCTATAATCAGAAACGGATTATAATAAGTCATTCCGATAATTGGAATATATTCATCCTCATCGATGGCTATCACCTCATCCTGAAGCTTGACCATTATTTCCTCTAATTCCGTGCGTACGTGCTGCGTTGCATCTAAAACACATTGAAGAAGGAATAGTTGGTCTTTCGGACCTGGATAAAGAGCAAAGCATGGCAATACATCGTTTGCCCCCATGTCAATTGTAATCAAACCGATATCTTCACCGTACTTACGTATGAGTTCTTTTGCTTGCAACAGCTGAGATCCGGCACGATAATCGCAATTGATACTCGGACCATCCCGAAAAGAGTCGATAGTCTCTCCACTACAACCAAGCTTTAAATGTTGCAGACCGGTATACTCCGCAATCTTGTCCGTATAGCTGAGTTCTGTCTCAGGCACAATATCGCAAAGATGTTTGGGATTTATGGGATCTACCGTTTCCCCGGCGGCAAGAGATGTTCCGAGTGAAAGGTACCAAGAGGTATCGGCAGTCACTGGGGCAGGGAGAATCGCCATAGCAAGAATCGATAAAACTGACCATATTACATATGATTTTTTCCGCATAACACCTCCTCCTATGAATGGGGTTGATTTGGAGTATATGATCTCCGCTTTGGTTGAGCGGTTAGTTTATTGAATGAAGGATCTGTCTTAACCTTATACAGCAAAAGATAGTATTATCAATTGCCACGATGTAGTAGAAGATATTTCCATGTTTCTAATATTGGACTAATCTTTTTATATATTTTGCCATGGTCATAGTATTTCAAGCTTCGCCCGGTGTGGGCGGTATGCCCTTAAAACCTATTTTTTGAATGAAATCCGCCAATAGTTTTCGCGTTTCTTCCGGATCACAGGCGGCCATCTTGTCGATGGTATCTAATCCAGCCTCATGGTACAGACGTGCTCGAACCTTTTTATAAGTAGACTACCAGAGGCCTATACCATAAATACTATACTCTGTTTTGATTCCATGTTGTTTTTCCATGTTTTCATCCAGCTCTATTCTACGTGGATTCCGCTTCCATTGCTGCCAAAGTTCGATAGTTGTCCACTTGCTGATTACCAAGCACTCGTCCGGGAGATCTAAATTAAAAAATGTTTCGCCTGAAATGTATCCCGGCTGTCTGACTGCAAGAGATCTTAATTCTATAATGTGCGGCAAGAGCACCTTCGCATCCTCACCAGGTCTTGCTACTCGCTTTATTAAAACTCCGATCGCCATGCCTCCCTCCTATCCGTGACCTATAATGATAAATTCTTATTATCTGCAATGGTCAATGGAACGAGATCAGGTAACTGCTATAATTGTCGGGCTGCACTGCGGCCTGCAATGCGTCCAAAGACCAGACATTCCGTGATCGAACAGCTTCCTAAACGACAGGCACCGTGTATGCCGCCGGTAACTTCTCCGGCAGCATAAAGGCCACTGATGGGCTTACGGGAAAGGTCAAGCACTTGCGCTTTCGAGTTAATCAGCACGCCTCCCATCGTGTAATGCACTTTTGGCCACAGGCGGATACTGTAATAAGGAGGCGTATTTATCGGTCTAGCATTCGGATGAAGTGGCTTGCCAAACTCTTCGTCCATCCCTTTTTCGATATACCTGTTAAACTGCTCGACGGTAACTATAAAGGGTTGAACCGGAATTTTGTAGTATTGGGCCAGGTCATCCGTAGATTCGAACTGTTTTACGACGCCTTTTCTCAAACAATGATCGACGCGGTAGCCTGAATTATCTACTCCTTTTTTATCAACCAGGGCGATACAGGGCTGCCCTGCACTTAAGATCGCATCGACCCGAACCTTGCGATCCCCCATTTCGTTGACGATACGCCTGCCGGTTGAAGGATTTACGATAATACCATAAGGAAAGGCGATATAACCTGCGAAATCCGGTCCGATCCCGTAACCTTTTTCATCCGGACAGGCCCACGGGCCGAGTTGAATCCAGGAAAGGTGCACCGGCAAGGCACCGATGCGCATGGCCTCTTTTAAAGCTTCTGCAGTAGTTGAAAATTTATTCGTGCTTCCAATCGCTTCGGTCAGTCTGGGATCCTGGCTCGTCCTGAATTGGATGTCATTGCCGAAGCCTCCCGCCGCCAGGACGATCGCTTTATTTACTTTTATGTATTTTCGGACACCGGAAGTTTTATCCGGATAAATATAACCTTCTCGCACCGCAACGCCGCAAACTGACCGGTCTGAATCGGTTAAAATGTTTTGGAGAAATACTTTGGTTCTTACCCGCAATCCAAGTTCTTTTACTTTAATTAGCAGCTGTTTGATGATGGCTGAACCGGAACGATTATGAGTGGTGAAGCATCTGGGAACGGAATGTCCACCGAATTGGTCTATTCTGTCTTTGTATTTAACGCCGAGATAATCAATCGTCCAACGTAAGGCATCATAAGAATTTTCAGCAACCGTGCGGACCAGTTCAGGATGGTTCAAGCCGAGGCCGGCCCGGATCATATCCTGGTACATAAGCTCGGCTGAATCGACAATGCCCTCTTTTGACTGCATCGATGTGCCGGCTGCCGCCATGACACCATCGGAGATGGTTGAGTTGCCGCCGTATCCTTTCATTTTTTCGATGATGATCACCGAGCTCCCAGCGTTATTGGCCTCTATTGCTGCAGCCAGACCGGCAAATCCGCTTCCGATGACGAGAATGTCGACGGCTTCATCCCAGCGAGTGGGGTCCATCGGATATTTCATAATTTTATATGCCTCTATATGGTAATGATTTATCCTGTAGTCCAACTGCGAGGATTCCTAATCGGAAGCATTAGTTCAACCCGTACCCACCGGGCATGCCCCGATACACTCGGAACAGTTATAGTAGATACCTGATGCCAACGCTTGCCAGATGTCCCAGAAATCAGCACTGTAAATCGCACCTTTGATCTTTTCTTCATCGGCGCCGATGAATTGTCTGGCAACATCGATGACTCCCGGCAAACCGCTCTGCAACGCATGCAGCGCACAGGCACGATAATCTAGGCTGCCGTCTTCCTGAATCGCTTCTGCCGGACATGCTTGCACGCACTCTCCGCAACTGTCACATGGATTCTCTGCTATCGGCTGATCCGTATCAAACGATGCATCTGTTACAATGGAGCCCAAGCGCACAAAAGGACCGAACTGAGGTGTAATCAGCAGTCGGTTCAACCCGATGCCGCCCATTCCGGCAACAGCTCCGACGGTTTTATGATTGATTTCACCCTTCATCCCTTTGGCCTCGGCGGCCATGTTTACCGGAAGATAGGGCGGCACACCGACAGCTTTTGCCCCTTGCCCGGCAAGCAACCGGATCGTATCCAGGCTGATGTGATTAATGCGTTCATACACACACAAAGTGTCATAGCGGTTTAAAACCAGGTTGCCCGAACACACGGCACTGCGGTTGAGAGACACGGCGAAGCTGATGAGCGACTTGGCCCCGGCAAGCAGTTCTGGCGGTGAATCACCATGCGCTTCAAGTAGCGGTGATTCGGCGCTGGCAACTGCCACCAGGTCCGCCCCCATCTCTTTGATTTTGTCCTTTAATTCATTTGCAGGTAACACGTTGCCTCCTTTTTTCGGTAGAATTGAATCATTTATGGTCTGCATCCTTTTAAAATTTTTCCGATCGGCAGCGTATCCGGATCAGCATCGGTCTTCTGAAATCAATCCTGATAACCGATTCACGTTCTTGCTCGCTAGTCACCATAAGGTCAAGCCAGTATGATGGATACCGAGGGTAAGGTCAAAGTAATTATGCATATCATATCTAAGTAAAATTGCCTCACGCAAAGCCGCAAAGGCGCCAAGTATACGAGATCTTTCTTTGCGTCTTAGCGTCTTGGCGTGAGAATTGAATAATTTCACTTTATGAGGGTTTACGGAATTATTTGGAGCGCATTTCTCGGGTGTCAGTGCAATCTCATATGTAAAACTCCATTGCGGGAAACCAACATATAGAAAAGGCAAGTCGGATTCGGCTTGCCTTTCTCTTTATTATAATCCCGCTGCCATTTATTCATCATCATCGTCATCATCTTTGTAATTTCGCTTTTTGATGATAAAGCGAATAAAGCCCACTATCGTTAAAAGCGCCCCCATAAGAAAAAGAAATTCATAAATGTGGGCCGCCAGATATGCAAACCAGGTCGACCGCTTTTGCTGATGCCGAATCCAGCGGGCTTCGATCTCTTCCGGCGAGGCTTCCAGGCTTGCGGTAAATGCCTGATGCAGGTCACTGCCTTCTTTGAGATATTCGAGAATTTCAAACAATGCGTTTTCGCCGTATTTCTCGACGATAAAGTCGACGATACTGCGACTTTGCTCATAGGCCAGTATCAGATACTTTTTTTCAACCGGAAAACCGTGTGCCAGATCCTGGAGTTGAAAGTATTCGCCTTTAAGCAGGGCCTGTTGAAAAACGGACCGTCGCGGCACCACCAGCAGTTCGGCAATGCCGTCGCTGATCCGCTGGGCCACTCCCTCATCCAACCAGCGTGGCAGTCTCCCGCCTCTGATGTGATGGTGAAGAATCAGATGCACCATTTCATGTTTCAAAACATTGTCCAGTCGATGGGGGCGGATATGCAACCGGGAACAGTCGATAACGATAAGCTGGTTGCCCGGAACCGCGTAGCCGACAATCGGGGCGGTTCCGGCATGTCGTTGAAACAGCTGCCTGTCCTGAATCAGCACAACCGTCGGCCGAAATGCGATTTCCCAGCCGAATGTTTTCACCAGGCTCATTTTTATATCCGGATAACTTTCGACCACCTCCCGAGCAACGCCCTCCAGTGGAGATTCATATTGAACCCGAATCCCGTGGTGCTGCAACACGCCGAACCGGGCCGCAGGAAGAATCTGAGGCATGAGCAGGATGATAATGGTGATAGCCAGACGGGCGCTGAGGTTCAGGCTTCGGCCGCGCTGGATTGATCCGATCCGCATGGTAGCAACATTCTCAATTATTAGTTAGAGTACAGCCGCTAAAGCACTAAGCTTTTTCTGAGACTGCGCTCGGAAAAAGTGGCCAGTAGCAATTAAAGGTTAAAGATTTGTGGAGGTCGCTTGCGCAGCGCAGGCGCTTGCGCCGCGTGTGGCTCCGTCATTTTATATTATTTTGTTAGAATTGATAGAATGCCTTAATTATTCAATAGTCAATCGAAAATATTCAATCGGTTTCCTACAACATGTTGTCAGACTACAGGCCATATTGGCTTGAGCCGCAAAGGCGGATCCCGACGGTTAGCGCAGCAGAAATAGGCTCAACCCCGGCAGGTAGGTGATCAGGATCAGTGAAAGTAGCAACAGCACCAGGTAGGGGATTGAAGCCCGGTACAGTTGGGTTACCGGCTTTTTAAACGTCAAACTGGAGATAAAAAGATTGATACCCACCGGCGGTGTTGAATATCCGATTTCAAGGTTTACCAGAAAGATGACGCACAGGTGCAGCGGATCTATTCCGTACTGTATGGCAATCGGTACGATGATCGGAACGATGATGACGATGGCTGAAAATATATCCATGATGCAGCCGACCGCCAGTAAAAAAAGATTCAAGCCGGCCAGAAATATGTATTTGTTTGCGGTAAGCGCCGTTAAATAGTCAAGTATCCGATTGGGGATCTGCTCATCCACCAGATAGCCGGTAAAACCGAGCGCAAACCCTAATATCACGATGATCGCGCCGGAAAGGACGGCACTTTCGACCATTATGCCCGGAAGCTGCCGCCAGAAGTCGACCTCTTTGAGGATAAAGCATTCGACGAGGATAACGTATACCAGTATCACGGCCGAAACCTCGGCAATGGTTACGAACCCGCCATAAACACCCAGCACCAGCAGAACGAGAATCGGCCAATCCCAGATGCCTTCGATAAAGGTGGTTTTTATCTGCTGCCGGGAAATCTTGGGCTGCCGGCCGCTTTTTTTCAAACAACGGCCGGATATGCCCTGATGCAGGAAGGCGTACAAAGATAAAACCAAGATAAGCAATATACCGGGAACAAGAGCGGCGATGAATATTTGCGGTATGCTGATTTGGGAAATGACGCCGTAGAGAATGACCGGCAGGCTCGGCGGAAACAACAGTCCCAGACTGCCGGATGTCGTCAAAAGCCCGAGAGTGAATTGTTCATGATAATCCTTGTGCCGCAAAACAGGATAGAGCACGCTGCCCATGGCAACGATGGTTACGCCGCTGGCACCGGTTAATGCGGTAAAGAAAGCGCAGGAGCAAAGGGCGGCAATGGCCAGTCCGCCCGGCAGCCATCCTACCAGCGCCTGGGTGAAGTTCATGATGCGCCTGGGTGCTGCTGTTGCGGTCAACAGACATCCGGTGAACGTAAATAACGGCAGGGCAACCAGCACCGGCATGGATGCCAGCCGGTTCATTTCAATCAGAACCACTTGCAGGGACAACCAGTCCTGGTCGACAGCATACAGGCATATGATCGACAGACCGGCAATAACCGTAAACAGCGGAGTCTCCAGCAGTGCAAAAGCGATGACTAAGATAAATAAAGGGGTCGTCAAACTCATTAAATATCTTCCGGTTCAGTATCTTTTTCCGGCAATCCGGTGTGAGCGGTCGGCTGGGATATTTGCCCGCCGCCTCTCAGGCCGGTGTGGGCAATCTGGACGGCGTATCGGAAAAAAGACAACGCAAAAAAAAGCGGAAAAATGATCGCCGTCCAACCCCTGATGCCAAAGATTTCGACTTCGCCCCGGACGAATTCGAATGATGCCGCAAACAGCACACCCATGACCGCCAGACCGAAAATACAACTGATGATTTCGGCAAGACTTCGGACACGCACGCCAAGGTACCGCAGCAATACTTCGAGCTTTATGTGGCGCTGGTTTTTCAAGGCGAGGGTCGATCCGCAAAGGGTCAGCCAGAGGACGAAACTGGGCGTTACTTCAAGGATCTTTTGAAAGGAGACATTGAAGACATTTCTAGTGATGATATTAAAGACGATGAGCGAAATAAGAACGGAAAAAAGAAAGACGATCAGTGCTTTTTCAGCGACTGCCAGCGCATCGTCACATTTAAACAACCAGCGCATAGGGATATTTTTTTCGGATCTTTGTTTGATACTACTTGTGATAATCCTGCAGTATTTTTATAACCTTATCGAATAGCTCCCGGGAGTACAACTTGCCGCTATTGGTGGTGTATATTTTCTGAGCACTTTCCTGAAACAGGCTTATCTGTTGATTCGTAGGTATTTCAAATTCGATGCCGGTCGCTTTGAATACTTCCAGGGCTTCGGTGTTTTCTTTGCGGGCCAGTTGAATCAGTTCATCGCAGAATCTGCGGGATTCTTCACGCAATATCTTCTGGTTGGGTTTGGATAGTTTTTCAAAAATTGTCTTTTTGATTAAAAACGCACCGGTTGAATTCACAATCGGGTAATCGAGCACATAACGTATTTTTGAATACCACTGAAAGGCAACGGCAGCCAGCGGGGGCGAGTAAAAAGCGTTGATCATACCGGTTTCCAGGCCGGTGTTGACATCGGTGACATGCAACGGGAATGTTTTGATGCCGAAGGCTTCCAGGCTGGTTTTGGCCACCGGATCGCCTTTCCACACCCACATTTTGAGTGGATCGAAGCCCTCGGGGCCGGACATTTTCACACTCGAAAACAAATAGACGAACCCGGCCTCTGCGAATCCGAGCAGAACAAAGCCTTTATCCTCAAAACCAGCGGCGAACTCATCAAACAGTTTCTCTTTGACATGATCCACCTGGTCGTAATTGCGATAGAGCAGCGGTGCCTCCAGAATTCGGACCTTGGGCAGCAAGATTCCCAATCCGACCCCGGAGAATCCGGCGGCATGGATCCGGTTGGCCCGCATTTTTCGCAGCACGTCCGATTCATCCCCGCTGATACCGCCGGCATATACTTTGAACGTTATCTCACCGCCGGTGCGGCGACTGACAGCTTTGGTGAGTTTATGGAGTGATTTGGTCCAGGTACTGCCTTCGGGGGTGACCAAAGAAACCTTGATGACGGTTGCCGCAGCGCCGTTTGCAGCATGACCGATCAGGAAAACCGGCAGCAACAGAATAGCGGCGACCAGGCCGCGTATTTACGATCGCTCGGGATGATCCGTAAAGTTCACCGTGCATTTCCTTTATTGAGACACTAGTCGAAGAGTTGATCGACGGCATTCAGATAGGTTTGGGCCCGAACTTCAGCCACCTTGTTAAATAGCCGGTACTGCATATCGCCTTGCCCATGGTCGATGATGTTGGTCAGAACCTGGACAAATTGCCGGCGATCCTGTTTCTGGTACAGATAGTAGCGGGCATAAAACAAATCCGCCAGCAGGAACCGATTACCGTGCAATTCTTTCAGGCTTTGATAATGCCGGGCAGCCAGATCGAGATCACCACCCATCATGGGGGATCGCGACGCATAAAAGGCCACCAGAATCAGATGGGCACTGCCGTAATAATACTCGGGATCGAGTGCCAGTACACGTTTCATCGCCTTGTCGATTAGGTGCGCCCTGGCAATTACCCTGACCGAATCGCGATTGTGGTTCACATATGCACTCAGGTTGAAACCATACCAGAAAAGCGGCGGGACATCGGCGCTATCCAGAGACTCGATAAAGCGACCGGCCGTCGACACTTTTGCTATTTTATCGCGACAGTTGGGATAGCGAACTTCGAGTGCGCGCAATGCATATTCGGTTCCTTTAGCATAATACCGGACAGCGGCTTGTTCAAGGGCCTGGCTGTCGCCCCGGTCGCCGCCGGGCATCGCGCCGGTCAACGCAGCGGCTTCAAGCCTGTCTTCGTAAAAGACAAAGGTATAGCTGCCATACAGACGAGCCAACAAAGTAAGCAAGCGCACATTGTCCGGATCATTGGCCAATATCGCTTCCAGCAGTTTTATGTTGGCCGGAAATGCTTCTGCAAGCATTTGCAGATCATCGTCCTGCTCAAATGCGATGACACCGGTATCAATTATATCTGTGAATTCATCGATCATCAGCATCCGCGTCGAACAGCCGCACCACCCAATTATCAGCAGCACGCAAACAAGACCGCGAAGGTTGGCTGTCATCGTACGAATCCTTGTCTATTCCGGATGGTTGATTACCAAAACAGATTGATCCCTTGGGGCAGCAATATATTCAAATCACGGGAACACACAAAACAGAATGCATCACTTTCGTATCAGACCTGGGGCGTCTGATCGACGTTTTTGGTGGGTTGCTCGACAGCGACAGGAGGCGAAACCGGGGCTGTGCGCTGCTGGCCGGATTTAATCATGCGGGAGCGACCTTCAAACGAAGAACCTTCTTTGATATCTATGGATCTGGCGGAAATATCTCCCGTCATATTACCGGATGAATGAATCTCGAGGTGCTCCCGGGCGATGATGTTGCCTTTCACCGAGCCTCTAATGATTATGTTGGTACCCTCGATATCAGCCTCTACAACGCCGGTGGGGCCGATAATGATATCGCCGTTTAATTTTACCGATCCTTTGATTTGCCCGTCAATTTGAATATTTTCAGTTCCCTGAATATCGCCCTCGACTGTCACTTTCTGGCTGACAAGGGAGGTTGAAACTGTAGGCCTAGCAGGCGTTTGCGTGTCCATGTAATTACTCCTATATGGTATTTTTCAGTTGCAATCGATGGCGGAAGGCTTAGATTTCTAATTTGTGCGCCTCAGTCTTTGTTCGTTTTTACTTCGCCTTCAAAAAAGGCGCCTTCATGCACGGTGATGACCGGTGTTTTAATATTACCGGTAACTTTGGCGGTATTTTGAATCGTTAATTTCTCGTCGGCATCCAGATCACCTTCGACCAGTCCGCTCACAATAATGTTTTTGGCCTTGACGATCCCACGCACAACCGCTGATTCATGAATTTCCAATTTTCCTGAAAGCTCAACATTACCGTTATGGTTGCCGAGAATCTGGACATCATCTTCTCCGTTGATGTTACCGTTAATATTTAAGTTTTTTCCCAGATAGGTCGTTCCTTTGCGCACGTTGGGCAAGGTCAGGGTGAAAGCCGGATCATGGTCAAGTGATTGATTTTTTTTAAACAAAGCCATTCATTGTCTCCTCTCACAGCGTCGGTTACTTGGCTAAAAAGTCTTATAAATATATACAAAATCATAAAAAAAATCAATATTTTAGTAGCAGTGTTTTAAAATAGTTGCCAATTCAGGATCTCTGTTGTAGATAATTATTCATCAACAAACTCTCTACCCGGACCGCCCACAAAATGAAAACTTTAGGCCTTGCATGCATCATTTTTTATTGCCTCTGCGGACCAGTTTTAGCCGACATATCCGGCGATTCGGCTAAATACGAACAGGCCCGGGAGCAGATGGTTCGCTATCAGATAGAAAACCGCGGCATCTCGGATCAGAAGGTGCTCGCTGCCATGCGCACGGTTCCCCGTCACCTGTTCGTACCCCGCGGGCTCAGGTCGAATGCCTACGCCGACCGTCCCCTTCCCATCGGCGAAGGACAGACCATTTCCCAGCCGTACATCGTGGCCCTGATGACCGAAAGTCTGCGTCTGGACGCTGATTCACGGATTCTGGAGATCGGAACCGGCTCGGGCTATCAGGCGGCCATCCTGGCCCAGATTACGTCCGAGGTCTACACGATCGAAATCAAAGAAAAGTTGTACAAGAAGGCGACCGAAGTGCTCAAAGCCCTGGATTTTACCAACGTCAAAACCCGCCGGAACGACGGTTATTACGGCTGGGAGGAGCAGGCACCCTTTGACGCCATCATGATTACGGCGGCGGTGGATCACGTCCCGCCGCCCCTGATCAGACAATTAAAGAACGGCGGCAAACTGATCCTTCCCTTGGGCCATCCGTTCCACTACCAGTATTTGGTATTGGTCACAAAAAAAGGAGATGACATTATTCAGAAAAACATCACCGGCGTTTTGTTTGTGCCCATGACCGGCCGTGCATTAAAGAAGTGAAAGTAGCGATGCCGAATTAAACTTTTCTATCCTGCATACTGGCCGGTTTGCCGGTTGAGCCCGTTACGCCCGTTGAGCCGGTTGAGCCTGTTACGCCTGTTATGCCCGGAGGAGGTTTACTGGCCGATTATTCTTATAAAGAAGTGTTCAGCCGGCTCATCTTACGAACCGGCCCAACGGGCCCCACCACGGACCAAAATGATTTTCATCTCAATCTTTCTACTATCCCTTTCATCTCTATCATTCGAAGTTCTTCTGGCCCGGGTTTTCTCGATTAATCAGTGGAATCATCTCTCATTCATGATCATCAGTATCGCCCTGTTCGGATTTGCCGCGGCCGGAACCTGCTTGAGTATCCTGGACACCCGGCGCAAAGGATGGGAAAAGCGACTGGCAGCCGGTGATGCTGTTTCTGTGTTCATACTGCTGTACACGGCCGGCACGATAGCATCCTTTTTGGTGTTGAACAGCCTGCCGCTAGACTATTTCAAGCTGCCCCTGGAACCGATTCAGTCCGTCTACCTTTTGATCGCATTCGTCCTTCTGGCAGCACCGTTCTTTATTGCCGGACTGGTTATCTCCATTGCCTATGCCGCCTTGCCTGAAAAAACCGGCTATGCATATTGCGCCAGCATGTCCGGATCAGCATGTGGCGCCGTGCTGCCCGCTGCAGCCCTGCCGTTTTTTGATGAGGGCACACTTATTATTCTTGCAGCTGTTGTTCCGCTAATCGCCATCCCAGTTTTATTGAAAGCGGAGAAGTATTCCCCAACGCGACGGCCGCCGCATTCTGAACCTAAAAAGTATTTGATCCCGTCAGCGGGCCTATTATTGATTGTGATTGGCTACATTCTGATCAACACCCCGGCGGTCCAATTTATTTTCGTTCGACCTTCTGCCTATAAAGCATTGAGTCAAGCCGTGCGCCTTCCCGATACAAAAATAACAAAAACCAGAAACAGCATCAGGGGGAGGACCGACGAGATCATCAGCCCCTACATTCGCTATGCACCCGGTATCAGCCTTAAATTTACCGACAGGCTGCCGGCCCAACGCGCAGCATTCAGAGACGGCGACAACCGACTGGTGGTTTACCTGAACTTGACCCGGCAAAATGCCATATTTGCCACATACACGCTGCCTTATGCCGGTTATTTCATTGTCTCTGATCCCGAGAAGGTACTCCTGATTCAGAAAGGCGGCGGCTTAAGCCTGGCCTGTGCAACGGCATCAGGAGCGAAGTCGATCACGCTCATCGAACAAAACCCGGATTATGCAGGATTTATCGCAGGCAACTACAGCGTGCCGGTGGTCAATCGCAATTACAGGGAATTTCTGGGTCAATCCCAGCAGCGCTATGACATCATTCATATCGAAAGCTGGGGGACATCATTAACCGGCAGTGCAGCACTGAACCAGGAATATTTTTTTAGCATCGATTCGATAAAAGAATATCTCGCTCATCTGACCGCCAGAGGTGTTTTGATCATTGCACGCAAGCTGCTCCTGCCGCCTTCAGACAGCCTGCGGCTGTGGGCAACTGCCTACGAATCCCTGAAAGCCGATGGTGTCGAAAATCCTGAAAAGCACATAGCCTTGCTGCGAAATTGGGATACTTACACCCTGCTGATATTCCGCAGTCCATTGCGTGAGCGTGAACGCCTGATGGCTTTTGCCGATGAACGCAATTTTGATCTCGTGTTCATGCCTGAAATCGATCCGAAATTAGCCAACCGCTATGCGGTTTTCGATGAACCCTACCATTTTTTTGAAATCGATCGACTGTATCAGGCTTACAAAACCGGCCAAAAAGCACAATACTTTAAAGCGTATCCGCTGGATGTGGCTCCGCAAACCGACGATCGGCCATTTCCGGCACGAATTCTCAAATGGAACCGGCTCACAGAGCTCTATCAGAGTATGGGAAGTCGATTGTACGCGCTGTTGATGTCAAGTGAAATCGTGATTGCCGTCGTATTGGTGGAAGCGTTCCTGATAACAGTCCTTCTGCTGGGTTTGCCGTCACTGGCGGTCAGGAAAAGCGGCGGCCGACCATTGTGGGTTCAAATCGCTTATTTTCTCGCCGTCGGGGCCGGTTTTATGTTTGTCGAATTGTATTTTATCAAGCAGTTCATTCTCCTTTTCGGTAATCCGGTGATCAGTTTTACCGTGGTTCTAGCCGGTATGCTTATTTTTTCAGGCATCGGCGGCTTTATTTCACAGCGTCTGCAACAGCGGGGCCTGCTGGTGTCGCTTGTCTTACTGACCGGGACATTGATAGTCTTTGTACTGGGAGCGGAAAAGATTTTGCAAAAAATGTTGCAGCAACCGGAAATCTGGCGCTATATTTTAAGCGTGGTTATGCTGGCGCCAGCGGGCATACTCGTCGGTTTTCCGTTTCCGCTCGGCATGCGATGCTTTTTGCAAAGCCCGGTAGCGCGAACGCATGCCTGGACGGCCAACGGATGCAGTTCTGTCTTGGCCGCCATCGTATCCGCGCAAATAGCCCTTAGCCTGGGCATCTCTTACATCATGCTGGCGGCCCTGGCATCTTATGCGGTTGCCTTGATCTGTGCCGGCAGCCGGCGTGTGAAACAATAGAAAATAAACCGACAGTACAAGTTTCACTTGTGAGAATATAATGGAATTAAAAGTCGATTGTTACGCGGGCTACCGCGGCGAGGAGACACCACGCAAGCTTGAGTTTGAAAAGCATATGGTCGAAGTAATCGAGGTGATCGATCGCTGGCTGTCACCGGATTACCGTTATTTCAAAGTTCGCGGTGACGATGAAGCGATTTATATCATTCGCCACGATTCGCAAAAATGGATCTGGGAGCTGACATATTTCCGGGCCAATGACTGTGATAAGCTGTGAAGGCTGATTACATTTCTGATGGAACAGGGGATTTTCGAGCTGATCCAAGGATAGTTTGAATTTCATCTCTCTATCTGATAAAAATCTTAGCACGGGTGAACCTACAGGGTTGTAATAAAAGACAAGAAAGAGGGGAACATATGCGTTTCAATCTAAAAGTGTTGATGTTGTTGTGGATTGTCTTGATCGTCGGGGTTGGATCTATCCAGGCCAAACCGTTGATCGTCGGTTGTGATACCGGTTTTAAGCCATTCGTGTTTATTGGGCCGGATGGAAACTACACCGGATTTGACATTGAACTCTGGGCTTCAATTGCTAAAAGGCTTAAGTTGAATTACAAGCTGGTGCGCATGGAGTTTAAAGATCTGATACCTGCTCTGGTCAATAAAAAAATGAGATATAGTCAATAGTTGTGTATGAAGAAATTAGGCGGCAATCCGTTTTTCTTCGACACCATTGACAAATTTAACTCCTCTAATTACTTCTGCCAGGCGTTGCGGATGGTGAAGT
>Ga0126326_1000327_pt1 | contig 15321 bp, 18 predicted proteins | sample InaspJWI67metaG_FD_94485 | JGI IMG/M metagenome (GOLD analysis project Ga0126326, IMG submission 94485) | Marine gutless worms symbiont microbial communities from Oahu, Hawaii - Inanidrilus sp. 1 OAHU.JWI-67 metaG | ecosystem: Host-associated > Annelida > Digestive system > Unclassified | place... | reverse complement strand
TCGACTTCACCATCCGCAACGCCTGGCAGAAGTAATTAGAGGAGTTAAATTTGTCAATGGTGTCGAAGAAAAACGGATTGCCGCCTAATTTCTTCATACACAACTATTGACTATATCTCAATCCACTGTGATAATGAGGTACAAATGATTTGGTTTGAATTACCAAAAATATCGCAGCGATTTTTCTTTACGATAGCAATACTTATTTACGCAACAACCTGTTTAGCGGCACCGTTTTTAACCACCGAAGACTTTATCGGCAATAAGCCCGGCTGTCTCGATGCGGTTGACGTATCGAAGTTAAATGATCGTATGCGGGCTTATGTCGAATCGCCTGTCGGTTTTTACCCTTTTACCAGCCTCAGTTTCGATTTCTTTTCCTCTGGCAGGTCGCCTAGGCCTAGTTGAAGTATGTACTCCCACTGACCTAAGAGTAGACCTTTGTGCTATAAGGTTTGCAAATGTGGCGAGGATCTTGACCGTGCGAAAAAATCAAAGCGTGTGCGGTACTGGATCAGTTACCGTATGCCGGATGGAAAGCAGAGGCGGGAATCTGTGGGGGCTCTAGAGGGTTTGAGTCCTTACGCTGTTACGGATGCAAGGCAGGCACTTGCAAAACGAACTGTGCAAAGGAAAGAAAGACGTATCTTTGATATGTTGCCGGAATCCGAAATGACCTTCGATGAACTCACAAAATGGTATCTTGATCTTGCTAAGGTCAGGGCTCTGGCTTCATATGATATCATCAAAATCAAGCTGAACATTTTCAATTCCGAATTTGGTAAGATGATTGTCAGTGATATCAAACCCGTCAACCTGGAAAATTACCAGGCCATGCGCACAAAGCAAGGTGCGGCGTCGGTAACAGTAGATCAGGAGATCCGCAAAGTCAAAGTAATGATCTATGAAATGCTTTTTTCATTGCCAAATAGGATTCAAGAAACCAGCAATGATAATCATGTGTTTCAGTTTTACGGAAAGCCTGTAAGCGATATTCGAGCCGGCTTAAAAAATGTTTGCAAGAAGGCGGGGATTAAGTACGGCAGGTTTGTAAAAGATGGATTCATATTTCATGACCTTCGCCATACCTTCAACACCAATATGAGAAAAGCCGGTATTGCCGAATCGGTCATTATGGAAGTTACCGGTCATTCAATCAGAGAAATGTTTGACCGGTACAATACGATCGATGAAGAGGACACCCGCAAAGCTGTTGACCAGTTGGCTACCTTTTTGAAAAATGTTGACCATCCTGTTGACCATGAGGGACAAAACGACAAGGCGGTTAGATCTAAATCCCTGTAAATTTCTTTTTGATAATGCTTTTCAATAATGCCTATCTGTGAAATCAATAAAAAAAGGATTTAACATGTGCTATCTTGCTAAATCCTTTATTATCACCTGGTGCCGAAGGCCGGACTTGAACCGGCACGGGTTTCCCCACTACCCCCTCAAGATAGCGTGTCTACCAAGTTCCACCACTTCGGCACAAATCGGCGCAAGGCCTGGTTGCAGCTATTCCGTTTTAGCCGGTGTGCCCGGCGTTTCAGCCGGCATTTCAACCGGTATTTCAGTTTGCGGCAGGGCCTGCTCCTCAATAGGGGGTCTTTGGTCGGTCATGATGGAGCCCTTGGTGCGGTGACTCGAATAGTAGGCCAGCGCCAAAGAGGTGAGCATGAACACGATTGCCGCGGCGGTTGTCAGTTTACTTAGAAATGTCGAAGCGCCGGTACTGCCGAAAAGGGTTTGACTGCTGCCGCCACCGAAGGCGGCGCCCATGTCGGCGCCTTTGCCGGTCTGAAGTAGAACGATCATAATAAGGGCAACGCTGACAACCAAATGTATGATAACGAGTATTTGTGACATGAGTGCTTAAACTTTTTAATTTCCCATTTAAAATTGAACAATTTTACTGAATGTATCGGCCTTGAGGCTTGCACCGCCGACCAAGGCGCCATCGATATCGTCTCTGGCCATCAGTTCGGATATATTTTCCGGTTTAACGCTGCCACCATAAAGAATCCGAATGGCCTGCGCAAAGGATGGGTCGAAAATTTCCGCCAGGAGCGAACGCAAGTACTGGTGAACTTCCTGGGCTTGATCGCTGGTGGCGGTTTTGCCGGTGCCGATCGCCCAAATCGGTTCATAGGCGATGACCAACAGATCCAGTTCGTTGGCAAAAAGGCCATTTAACCCGTTTTTAATCTGTTTGTCAAGCACTGAAAATGTCTGGCCGGCTTCGCGCTGGCTTTCGGATTCTCCGATGCACATGACCGGAATCAAGCCGGCTTTGATGGCGGCTCCGATTTTTTTGTTCACACTTTCATCGGTTTCACCGAAAAATTGGCGCCGCTCCGAATGACCGATAATCACATAGCGGCAGCCGGCTTCCGTCAGCATTTCCGGCGCTATTTCGCCGGTGTAGGCGCCTTCTTTTTCCCAGTAGATATTCTGGGAACCAACGGCAATATTGCTGTCTTTTACCGCGGCGGACACCGTGGCGATGGCCGTGTACGGCGGCGCGATCATGATATCGACGCCGACGGCATCAGCGACATTTTTTTTCAACTGCACGGCGGTTTCAACCGCTTCGGAAACGGTTTTATACATTTTCCAATTACCGGCTATCAGCGGTGTACGTTGGGACATTGTTTGCTCCTGTCGGTTAGTTTCCATTATCTGAATCTCTCTGTCTACAGCCTTTCAGGGCGATACCTCCGGGACTACTTGCAGGTTTTTACCTGCGTATTTGAGCAGGACCGGTGTCGCAAGCAGAATGAGAATATTGCCCACCGGACCGTTAAATATCATCAGCATAACTCTCAGTACTAGGATATTGTCCCCCATAATAATGGGCCAGGCACTGCGAAATACAATAAAAAACATAAGGTCGGCGATGGATAAAAGAATCAAACCCCAAACAGCCCATTTTCTGAGATTCCAGACACCGATACCGAGTACCAGAAATGGGATCAGCGTGATTAAGTATTTTGTCGCCAGAATTTCGGCCAGCGGGCTGGAAACTGTGGGATTTGTTGAAAGCCATATGATCGATTTGAAAATAGCCAACCAGCCCACTGTCCAAATCGGCCAGGGAAATTCGGGATACATGCGCCATTTTGGGAAGACAAAAAACATCGATTGAACAGAGTTGATCGGTTCATTTTCATTTCGACTGCCGTCTGCCTTTTCCTTATTCATTAGTGCCAAGCGATCCATCTCCTTGGTAGGGATTAAATGTCAAGCTGCTTCATAGCGCATTCAGCCCGCAAAGGCAACTCGCAGCCAACCAAAAATTCGCTTTCAAACACATGTTTCGTTATACGGCTCCGGTGGTTGTTTCCAATGGTTTCGGGGCGGGGGTAAAACGGCTCGACTGCCGTCGGCCAAGCCCCGCCCCTAGTCTGTCACTTTGCAGTATTCAATCCGGAAAGAATTTACGGCATCGAAAGCAGCGCCGGACTACAACTGAGCGCCGATCATGGCGGCCAGATCCACCATTCTATGCGAATATCCGGCCTCGTTATCGTACCAAGATAGAACCTTGACCATGTCATCGACCACATATGTCGTCGGTGCATCTACGATGGATGAATAGCTCGACCCGTTGAAATCCGTTGATACCAGGGGCAGATCACTGTAGCCTAAAATGCCGGCCAGCGATTCTTCTGAAGCTTTTTTCAGCGCATCGTTCACATCCGAGACGGTTATTCCTTTTTTATCGACGGTAGCCACAAAGTCAACGATGGACACATTCGGTGTCGGAACACGAATTGCCAGCCCGTTGAGTTTGCCGTCCAGTTCGGGCAACACCAGCGCCACCGCTCTGGCTGCACCGGTTGTTGTTGGGATCATGGAAAGCGCTGCCGCCCTGGCCCGGCGAAGATCCCGGTGCGGAAAATCGAGCAGCCGCTGGTCTCCAGTGTAGGCGTGAATTGTCGTCATCAAACCACTGCGGATGCCGAAATTCTCAAGCAGCACTTTGGCGACCGGCGACAGACAATTGGTAGTGCAGGAGGCATTTGAAATAATATGATGCTGGCCGGGATCATAACGATTCGAATTAACGCCCAGTACGATGGTGATATCCGGATCCTTGGCCGGAGCGGAGATGATGACTTTGCGCGCACCGGCGGTTAAATGCTTGGCTGCATTTTCTCGATCGCGGAAAAGCCCTGTACATTCTGCAGCAATCTCCACACCGAACTCTTTCCAGCGCAGCATTTCGGGGTCCTTTATCGAAGTGATCGCGATGGATTTGCCATCGACTTCAAGGGCATCATCTTTGGCGGCGATTTCCTGGTTCAGTACACCGTGGACGGAATCGTATTTTAGCAGGTGAGCTATGGTTGCCGAATCCGTCAGATCATTGATCGCTACAATTTCAACATCCGGATTTTTCAGGGCAGCCCTGAAAACCATGCGCCCGATTCTTCCAAATCCATTAATCCCAACTTTTACACTCATGTTTCCTCCTTCAGATCATTTTTTTTAGTACCAGGGCATCCTCCCCGGTATCAGCATAATATTTAATTCTTGTTTCTATGATTTTAAAGCCGAGTTTGGCATAGAAAGCCCTGGCAGCTTCATTGGAGGGTCTGACTTCCAGACAAACGCTTGCCACTCCTTTTTTGCGGGCCAGCAAGAAACATCGGTTCATAAGCCATGTTGCAACACCGCGCCGTCGCCATGGCGCTGCCACCGCAATTTTTAAAATATGCAGTTCATTCGAAACGCACCGCACAAACGAATAGGCGATGATTTGCTGCCGGCCGCGCATAACAACGTGGGCTTGAGCATTTTTGATTTCCAGTTCGCTTAAAAAAGATGCGCGCTTCCAGGGATATTTAAAAGACGCATTTTCAATGGCGATGACTTGATCAAGATGACGTTCAGTCAGGGTGGTTAAAGACCACGCCGGCAAATTTAACTCCGTTTATTGCCCTTGAGGATTCCGCTTGCTAGAGAAATGCTTTTTTTACCGAATGCCTCTAGGCTTGTCGCCAGTTCACCGAGATCCACATCTTCACGCGTATTCAAGGCCTTGATCAAGATCGGCAAGTTTACGCCGGAAATGACTTCGACCTGCCCCTCTTCGAGAAAAGAGTAGCTCAGATTGGATGGGGTGCCGCCGAACATATCCGTCAGGATGAGAACGCCTTCTTTCTTTTCGACTTGCTTGATGCCCTCGGCTATTTTGTTACGCAGGACATCGGCACTTTCATTTAAATCAATTGAAACCCAAGTCGTCTCCTGCGGCTTGTTGCCGATGATAAATTCAGCCGCATCGATCAACGCCTCACCCAATTGACGGTGTGTAACGATTACGATACCAATCATAAGTCTCCTGTTTCAGGTAGCACGCTTTTATAGTGTTGGATCCCGCTGCAGCCGCCCGTTTACAAGGATGTGCCTGCCTTACCGGTCGATATCACGGTGAGTGATTTCGATATGCTTGCCGGTATGATGGATATGATCAAATAAGGCGTGCGCAATCACGACAGAACGATGTCTACCACCCGTGCAGCCGACGGCGATGGTAAGATATGCTTTCCCTTCCTTCTCATACAGCGGTATTAAATAGTCGAGCAGATCCGTATATTTTTTTAAAAATAAGCGTGCTTCCTGGTTTTGCAAGACATATTTTTTAACTTTACGGGATTTACCGTCCAGCTCTTTCAGGGCGGGTACAAAATACGGATTCACCAGAAAACGAACATCTACGATAAGATCGGCGTCATGCGGGATACCATATTTATAGCCAAAAGATAAAATATTGATGCCCATCGGCACCAGTTCGGTCATTTTCTTGGCCATATCGTTAATAATGGCTTTTAGTTCATGAATATTGCAGCCGGACGTATCGATAACGCGATCGGCTGTGGTTTTTAAATCCCCCAGCAGTTCTTTTTCCCTGCGGATGCCTGCCAACAGGCTTTTTCCCCGGGCTGCCGGATGATGCCTGCGTGTCTGGCTGTAGCGTTGCAGCAATGCTTTCTCATCGGCTTCCAGGAAAAGGATTCTTAAATCCGACCTTTTGTCCCGGATGGAACGAAATACTGCGGGATACTTGGCAAGAAAGTTCTTTTCGCGCAGATCCATAACGAAAACCAGCCCAGCGATCTCGGATGCGCTGTCCATCGGCAATTCAAGGAATTTGGGCAGCAAAACCACCGGCATGTTGTCGACGCAATAGAAACCGGCATCCTCGAATGCAGCCAGAGCGGTGCTTTTTCCGGAACCTGAAAGTCCTGTGATTATGATGATTGTTTGCTCTTTCACTAGGTGTCTTTATAAGTCAAGATCTTAAAATGTAGGTTCTGGTATCGAACTTGTTGCCAGGTGCGAAAAGATATCCCGCCAGGGCGGGACTGGTCTCTGGCCACCAGCTCCGCTTCCAGCCCGTAGGGCCTACAGGCCGGAGGGTAGAGCCTACGCCTCGGAAAGATGCTGGATTTAGGAGTAATGTTTTTTGATCTATCCAGAATCTAGCATCAAGCATCCAGCATCGGCTCGCCTCAAGCAATTGGATATTTACGCCCCCAACCTGTCGTGAGCCTCCCTTCGAGGGCCTAAGGGTCAAATGACAAGGCCGATTGGCTCGTCGGTTTGAGGCGGAGCTTAGCTAGATTTACTGAATTCGGCCGCTGGTAGAAGGTCATTATCTGTGCGGCCACAGGTGAGACGCATATGTCGGCAACCGTAGCTGCCAGCGGCCGCCGTTTGCATGAAGGGTTTTCAGAGCGTCATCTTAAGTAGTCGAGTCAAAACTCCTCATCTTCTTCTTGAATTATCGAATATATTTCTTCGTTGTCAGTCGCATTCAGCAGCCTTTCCCTGAACGGATCGTGCTTGAGTATTTTGGAGATCCTGGCCAGCAGCTTCAGGTGCAGTCCGGTCGAATTTTCCGGTGTTACCAAAAGGAAAAAAATATGGGTCGGCCGACTGTCCATGGATTCAAAATCAACCCCATTGCGACTCAAACCGAATCCAAGCACCAGCGAATCGAGATCCTTCAATTTGCCGTGGGGGATGCCGATGCCTCCGCCAATACCGGTGCTGCCCAGTCTTTCTCTATCCATAAGCACGCGTACTAGTTCCTGCTGGCTGATACCGGTGATGCCGGATACCGGCGCCACGAGCTCTTTAAGAATACCTTTTTTATCCTGTGCTTTCAGGTCGGCCAGAATCGCCTCTTTTTGCAAGACATCCAGGATTTTCATGTGGATTTTCCGTTATTCATTTGCTGGGTTGAATCAAACCGTAATGTCCGTTTTTGCGACGATACAGTACGTTGACTCTATCGGTGTGGGCATTGGTGAAAACAAGGAAATTGTCTTTAACCAAGTCCATCTGCAAGAGCGCTTCGTCAATATCCATTGGTTTATATTCAATATTTCTGACCATGACCTCTGGCTCGGCGTCATCTTCCGAAGGCATCAATTCGGCATTGGAAATTTCTTTGAGGCTGAATTTGGATGCGGTCCGGTGTTCTCTGATTTTCTGCTTGCCTTTTTTAATTTGCTTCTCAAGTTTGTCCAGAACCATATCAATGGCCGAATACATATCATTGATTTCTTCTTTACCGTTTATATTCAGTCGGTCACCGCTGATATTTATTTCGGCGATATGTCGAAATTTTTCGACCGACAGAACGACATTGGCCTCGGCCGGGTTATCAAGTAATCTATCGAAACGATCGAGCTTTTCTCTGACATAAGCTTTCAAGTGATCTGACGGGTCAAGATTTTTGAATGTCACAGATGTCTGCATACGAAAGACTCCTTAAATTTGCTTGCGTTTATTGGAGGGCAACACATTCAGCATCTCTCGGTATTTGGCAACGGTCCTTCGGGCAATGTTAATATGATGATCTTTCAGCAGTTTTGAAATTTTATCATCGCTGTATGGCTTGCGCGGATCTTCACCCATAATAATCTGCTTGATTATTTGCTGTACGCTGACCGATGCAATGGCGCCGCCGTGGACGCGTTTGATAGAGCTGTTAAAAAAATATTTTAATTCATAAATGCCCTGCGGGGTGTAGGCATATTTATTTGTCGTCACACGGCTGATTGTCGATTCATGCATACCGATGTCCTGGGCGACATCTCTTAAAACCATCGGTCTTAGATGGGCAATGCCTTTTTCAAAAAAATCTCTCTGAAAACGCAGGATGCTATCCATTACTTTGTAAATGGTTTTCTGACGTTGATGAATACTTTTGATCAGCCATTGTGCGGAACGAAGCTTGTCCTGAATGTAATTCTCAGCCTCTCCGGGCAGCTTGCCTTTTGCCCGCATGGATTTCTTATAGAATGAGTTGACGCGGAGTTTCGGCATCCCGTCGTCATTGAGCACGATCACGAACTCCTTATCCATCTTATAAACGTATATATCCGGTGTGATATACTGCGGCGTTTCGTCCGAATATTGTCGGCCGGGCTTGGGTTCCAGCCCTTTGATCACGTTGACGGCAGCTACCACATCATTCAGGTTTACTTTCAGCACCCGGCAGATGGACTTATAGTTCTTCCTTTCCAGATCACCCAGGTGGTTTTTAATAATTCCGGTTACCAGGGTGTTGTCGATTTTCAGGTGTTTGGCCTGAATGAGCAGACATTCGCTAAGATCCCTGGCGCAAACACCAATGGGATCAAACGTCTGCATCAGGTTCAATACGCTTTCAACTTTTTCTTCAGTGGTGTCGCTGGTGCGGGCGATTTCTTCAACCGAAACATCCAGATATCCGTCCCGATTGAGATTACCGACAATCAGGCTGCCGATCTGTTCTTCTTCCCTGCTGGGCGAGGTCATCAACAACTGCCACAGCAGGTGATCATTCAGTGATTCCTTGCGCGCAATGAACGCATCGTATTTGGGTGCATCTCTGGCTTCGGTTTCAAAGTTGGCTCTGCCTGGTGTGTTGTATTCGTCGAGATAATTGCTCCAGTCTATATCCTCCTGGATCTTTTCCTCGATTGTGACTTCTTTGGCCGCTGCGCCGTCATCTGCCGCCTTATCGACTGGCTCCAACAGCTGTTCTTCCGATGTGGTTTCACGAACCTCTTCAAGGGCGGGATTTTCCTCCAGTTCCTGGTGAATCGTATCTAGAAGTTCCAGGCGCGACAACTGCAGAAGTTTTATCGCCATCTGCAGTTGCGGCGTCATAATCAGTTGCTGAGTGAGTTTGAGTTGTTGTCTTAATTCAAGTGCCATATTTTTTTAATTTTGTAGCGTCCGGTCTTTTTGGTCATATTTGATGTGATGACTCTGTCCAGGAACAATTATTCGATCAAGGGTTCAGGATTATATAATTGTGAGCGACGGTATTATTTCACCGCATTTATCCTGCATCCTGCATCCTGTATCCTACATTTTGAATTCGTCACCAAGGTATATCCGCCGGGCCAGTTCGTTTGTAGTTATTTGTTCGGGTGTGCCGGAAACGATGACTTTGCCCTCATTTAATATATAGGCTGTGTCACAGGATTCAAGCGTTTCCCTGACATTGTGATCGGAAATAAGAATACCGATCCCCCGACTTTTAAGATGCCCGATAATATTTTTAATATCAATCACTGCCAGTGGATCTATACCCGCAAATGGCTCATCGAGGAGCATAAAGGCAGGATTCGTTGCTAGTGCCCGTGATATTTCGAGACGCCTTTTTTCGCCACCGGACAATACGACAGCTTTTTGATCGGATAAATGTTTGATTCCAAGCTCCTCAAGAAGCACATTTACCCGCTCTTCCTGCTCGGATTTAGATATTGAGCGAGTTTCCAGTATGGACAGAATGTTTTGTTTAACCGTAAGTTTTCTGAATATTGATGTTTCCTGAGGCAGATAACCGACGCCTTTGCGGGCGCGCAAATACATCGGAAATGCTGTAATGTCTTCATCATCCAGAAAAACACTGCCCGCATCGGGCTTCACCATACCGACCGTCATATAAAAAGTCGTTGTTTTGCCGGCTCCGTTGGGCCCGAGCAGGCCGACAACACGCTGGCTTTCAACCCTGAGCGTGACCGAATCAACCACCTTTCTGCCGCCGTATATTTTATCCAGATTTTTCAGGGACAGTATCGGCATATTCAATTAATCGGTGCATCATCTGTCCGGCGCATGTCCGCATCCCAAATCTGCGGTCTTTGAAAATGCATTAGAACCTCTTATAACAGATTTGATCCATTGATCCAACAGATGAGTTTTATTTTATCGCTACTTTTTTGGGGCTTGATTCAATATGGCCTTCACACGACCTTTCTTGCCGCCCAAAACTTTGAACTGTTCATTTTCGAGATAAAGCTCTATTTTAGAGCCGACAATAGAATTCTCACCGCTGGTGACTTTGGTATTCGGTCCGGATAAACTTATTTTTTGCGTATCGCGGTTGTAGACTGCTTTTTGAGCCGCAGCAGTCAACTCTTCCGATTTTATGCGTACGTTGCCTTCGGCCACAATTTTTTTTACCGCCGCTTTCGGGTTGGCCGGGTTATTTTTGTCCTGCGGTGAATCGGTATAATATATCTTTAGCCGGTCGGCCGTGATAACACTTGCCCCCCGGGTTACTTTGACCCGGCCGATAAACTCTGCAGTTTTCGATGCACTATCGGAAACCAGCTCATCGGCTGTTATGTTTATCCTTTCACCGGCCCGGTTTGTTTTTTTTACATCGTCAGAATCTTCCGTTGCCGGCAGCAGTCCGGGGGTGATAAGCGTTAATATAACGATGGAAACTAGATGCCACGGTTTGTACTCAAAGAGAAAAATTTTCACTGAAGCTGCCCATGACATTGCCTTTAAACGTGGCGCGGTTATTGGTTAGATCCAGTCGCATACTCTCGGCCGTAAGTTGAAAAGCGTCACCTTTTATTTTGACGGGTGAATCGGCATACAGCATCCGCTGGTCGTGCCGATAATGCAGTTCATCGGTCGAAAAATGCGCATCATTGCTTTTGACCACAACATTACCATTGACCACGACGTCTTTGGATGCTGTCATCAATACGCCGTTGTCAGCGGTTAGAATCAATTCACTTTGGTTTTCCAGGTAAAACGTCATTGACAGCACTTTAAGCAGAACCTGCTTTTTCGCGTCCATATATTGGGCAGAATCCGCATCCAGGCGCCATTCTTTTTTACCGTCGCGAGTAGCAGTATGATGAATCTCATCGATCGACAAGTTGACACCCAGGGGCACTTTAGCGGTCAACTCCTGGGCTTCACGCAGGGTGTTGCGGTATTTTATAAAAATGAAGATGACGGCCGCCAAAGCGATAGAAATTATGGAAACAATTATTATTTTTATTTTTTTCGGATGTTTGGTGGTCGTCATCAACATTTTTTAATTATTTTCAAATCTGCATGAGAACCCGCTCTGTAGCGACGCTCCATGCAGCATATACGCGATGATTTGTGTAATTTAGCTCCCGATTTAAGACGGCCAATGCTTAGCACCGAAAATTTGTTGATCGAATCAGGGTGTTCATGGAATTGATTTGAAGCGGTTTCAAAACGCCATCTTGCCGCTCGACTTGCCCTTGAACCTAACCGGAGGTTTTGTAACCACTTTTAGTTTGCACGGTTTCTTCACGGCAAGCGTAAAAAAGTTTAACGCGCACATGTTTAAAAGTCAAGAAACGAAAAAGTTTGGCTTGATAAACTGAATCTTTGCTGTTATTTATTCCAATTTATCATATTAAAGAAGGTATTATCTAACCTATTGAAAGTAAAAAGGAAAAAATTAATAATCGTTGGCGCTGCCGTCGTTGTCCCGCTGCTCGTCACTCTTTTGACATGGCTTGCTGTGGTGGGTTTTGAAGGTGAGAAGCCAGGACTTGAGTTGTCACTTCTTTCTTCAAATATCGGAGCCGATCGACAGGTTCCACTGCAAGTATCAGATAGAAAAAGCGGTGTGCGCAGTATCTGGGTCGCCCTGGCTAAGAAAGGCAAAGAGTATGTGGTGTTGGACGAAGATTTCGAACGCTCCGAAAGAAAAGTCTACGATACCACTTTACAAATAAACATCGATCCGATTAAACTGGGCATCGATGACGGCCCGGCTGTCCTGCGAATCGTCGCACGCGATAATTCCTGGCGCCGATGGTGGCACGGCAATATTGCCTATATTGAAAAAGAGGTCATCATCGATACGCAGCCGCCTGAGATTCATGTGATAAGCCGTTTGCACTATCTCAACCAGGGTGGCTCGGGGTTAGTCATTTACCGTCTGACCGAACCGTGCCCCCAAAGCGGGGTTTATGTCGGCAATTCATTTTTTCCGGGGCATAATGGACTGCTGCGTGACGAGAAAATATTTCTGGCTTTTATCGCGTTGGATGTAGATCAGGGGCCGGATACCCGTATCTTCTTAAGTGCTACGGATCCGGCCGGCAATCAAGCCCAGGCTCGGTTTCATTATTCGATCCGTGCCAGGAAATTTAAAAAAGACACCGTAAACATCAGCGACAGATTTCTGCAGCGTAAAATTCCGCAGTTTGCCGTCGAAAATCCGCAACAGTCCGGTCGTTCGATGCTTGACCAGTTTGTTTGGGCCAACCGGAATCTGCGGACAGAGAACTACAACAAGATATCGGAAATCGCGGCCACCAGCCGCGGCGTTATGCACTGGAAATCAGCTTTTCTGCGTATGCCGGGCTCGGCTCGCAAGGCCGGGTTCGGGGATCAGCGGACCTATCGTTACCGCAGCCAGATTGTTGACCGCCAGGTTCACCGGGGCATTGATCTGGCATCCGTGCTGCGGGCGCCGGTTCCGGCAGCCAACCACGGACGGGTGGCTTACGCCGGGCCTTTAGGCATATACGGCAACACCGTGCTTGTTGATCACGGGTGCGGTCTGTTCAGCAACTATTCGCATTTAAGCCGGATCGACGTGCAGGAAAACCAGATGGTATCCCGGGGAGATATCATCGGCCGAACCGGCTCCACCGGATTGGCCGGAGGTGATCATCTCCATTTTGGGATTGCCGTTCAGGGCACCTTTGTAAATCCGGTTGAATGGTGGGATGCGGCCTGGATAAAAAACAACATCACCGCCAAGATCGCAGAGGCAGAAGAAAACTGGCAATGAACTGTCAATATAAACCACCATATATCAATTTCAGGAGCCCGGATCGGGATGAAAAAATTTAAGATAAACAAGACGATTCAGGAGATCAACGCCAAAATAAAATCCGGTGATGTCGTGGTCGTTACAGCGGAAGAAATTATCGACATCGTAAAAGACGAAGGTCCAGTGGAAGCCGCCCGACAGGTGGATGTGGTCACGACCGGCACATTTGCCCCCATGTGCTCATCGGGTGCCTTCATCAATTTCGGTCACACCGTACCGACCCTAAAAGCCTCCAAAGTCTGGCTGAACAATGTTCCCGCCTATGCCGGCATCGCGGCGGTCGATTGCTATATCGGGGCTACCGAACCCTGTGAAGATGATCCTCTGAACAAGGTCCATCCGGGTGAATTCAACTATGGCGGGGGCCACGTCATCCAGGATCTGCTGGAAGGCAAGAGCGTGCATCTGAAAGCCACGGCATACGGAACCGATTGTTATCCGAACCGCATGGCGGAAATGGAACTGACCCTGCGCGACCTTCCTCAGGCAACGTTGTGCAATCCTCGCAACGGCTATCAAAATTATAACTGCGCGGTGAATCTGTCCAACAAAACAATCTATACCTACATGGGTGCCCTGCGTCCCAAGGCCAGTAACGCGAACTACTGCTCCGCCGGACAGCTGAGTCCGCTTTTCAATGATCCTTACTATAAGACGATCGGACTCGGGACCCGGATTTTTTTAGGGGGTGGCGAAGGCTATGTCACCTGGCACGGGACCCAGCACAAACCGGCTGTCAAAAGAACCGGCAAAGGCGTGCCTATCACACCAGCCGGCACCCTCTGGGTGATGGGGGATTTAAAGAAAATGAGCCCGCGCTGGATCATGGGCTTGAGCATCCAGGGCTACGGGTGTTCCTTGGCCGTCGGCCTCGGGGTGCCGATTCCACTGCTCAACGAAGAGATGGCCGGCTATACGTCCATTTCAGATGACGACATCTTTACCCAGATAGTGGATTATGCCAATGACTATCCCAACGGTGTATCCAAGAGCCATGGACAGGTGAGTTACAGCCAGCTGAAGAGCGGCCGTATCCGGTTGAATGGAAAGGACGTGCCCACGGTTCCCCTTTCGAGTCTGGTAAAGGCACGTGAAATCGCGGACATACTTAAGAATAAGATTACAAAGGGTAAATTTTTACTGGGAGAGCCGCAGTTTACATTACCCCGGTAATTGTTAAGTTCTATTCCAGAAATAGAATCCAGTCCTTATATTATATTGTGGAAACTGAGCATTGGCGGACAAAAAAACAGGAGAACGTTTTCGCGTATACTCGACTGGATCAGCCATAAGAGACCAGGCCGGTTTATAGAATCTGTTATGTCTGATAAAATTCGCGCGTTTATTGCATTTGAGCTGCCGGAAAATGTTCGCACGGCCATCGTAAAGATACAGGAGCGATTTGGGCCATATCGATTTAATGTTCGCTGGGTAAAAACCGCGAACATCCATTTGACCCTCAAATTTCTGGGCAATATCGGTCGCGAGCAGATTGATCCGATCGAAACGGCAATCTTAAAGGCAGTCGCGGATTTTAAGCCGCTGTCACTTGCGGCCAAAGGCGTTGGTGTCTTCCCGGGTATAAAACGGCCGCGGGTGATATGGATCGGCGTCTCCGGACAGGCGCAACTGCTGATACAGCTTCAAAAATCGATCGACCAACAACTGACTACGATCGGATTCGCGCGCGAAAACCGATCGTTTAAAGCGCATCTGACCATCGGACGGGTAAAAGGCCGAATTAATCCCGGACACCTGGCGGATGCCATCGGAGAAACAACCGGATTTGAGCCTGAACCGTTTACCGCCGACCGGGTTATATTGTATCAAAGTGATCTACAGCCTGCCGGTCCGATTTACACACGGCTTAAGTGCCTAAAATTATAGCCCAACGCGGATAAACCGGTAAGAATGGCCACCAGGCACCAAGATTAAAAAAAATAGCTTCTTCACATAAAAGGGTGCAAGTTATTTAACACGGGAGTCGAATTTTATCGGCAACCTTTTAAATGCCTAAAATGCACTAAAATGCCTAAAGTGCCTAAAATTAAGGAATTCTGTCTATTTTAGTTGGATTCCCCCGCTACTATTAACGTTTAAAGGGGAGAGGAATAAACCATTAGGAATATGAACGAATAAATTTTCAGGCGTAAAGCTAATAATTAGAAAAAAAGTTTACTATT
>Ga0126326_1000322_pt1 | contig 15618 bp, 13 predicted proteins | sample InaspJWI67metaG_FD_94485 | JGI IMG/M metagenome (GOLD analysis project Ga0126326, IMG submission 94485) | Marine gutless worms symbiont microbial communities from Oahu, Hawaii - Inanidrilus sp. 1 OAHU.JWI-67 metaG | ecosystem: Host-associated > Annelida > Digestive system > Unclassified | place... | reverse complement strand
TATCCTGGTTCATGGGTGGTGTATCCTTTCCTTTTTAGTGTGGCCGGTTGACTGCTGCTAACAATCTACCGGTGGATACACCGCCTTTTCCTTTAAACACAACTTTTAAATATAACTCCTCCTTAGAACGGGTTATGCTGGGAAATGCATTTTTCAGTCCCATGGTGTAAGGGTGGTGGGGTGCCGTCAGAACCCGTTCAGCCGTTCCGGATTCCATAATTTTGCCGGCATACATCACGCAGACACGATCACAATTTTCGGCTACCAGGGAAATATCGTGGGTTACCAGCATGATGGAGCAGTTTAAATCTTTCTGAAGATTGATAATACGCTGAAAAATCTGATCCTGCACCAGCACATCCAGGGCCGTTGTCGGCTCATCGGCGATAATCAAAGATGGATTTAACGCCAAAGCCATGGCGATATTTGCCCGTTGCTTCATGCCCCCGCTGAACTGATGGGGAAAGGCCTCCGTTCGGGACGGATCGATTCCGACCAAAGAAAAGAGCTCTTTAACGCGGTCATTTGCCGCGGCCGGTCCTATGCTTTGGTGTTCCAAGATGGCCTCTTGTATCTGATATCCGACTTTATAAACGGGATTCAGTGCATTCATTGCACTTTGGGGTATCACCGAAATTTCTTTCCACCGGTATTGGCGCATCTGGTCATAATCCAGCGGCACCAGATCCTGACCTTTGAATTTGATCTTCCCGGAATCGATTCGAAAGTTGCGAGGAAACACCTTAATGATCGATTTGATCACCGTGGTTTTGCCGCAGCCGGACTCTCCGACCAATCCCAGATTTTCACCCTGCCTGATTCCAAACGAAATTCCGTCAACTGCTCGTATTCTGCCGAGTTTGGTAATATAACCGGCGTATAAATCAACACATTCCAGAATCGGTGGTTCCATCAGTCGCTCCGTAGCCTGGGATTGGCCAGCTCCTCCACTGCCCGTCCAATCAAGTAGAAGGCCATTACCATCAGAATGATGCAGAATCCGGGCGGCAAAAACCACCACCAGGCCCGATACATTACCATTGAAGAAAAAACGTCGTGTAAAATACTACCCCAGCTGAGCGAGTCAGGATCCCCAAAGCCCAAAAACGAAATACTGGCCTCGGTGGTAATGGCCCAGGCAACGCAAAATGCCCCGTGGACGAACACCTGGGGCAAAACGTTGGGAGCGATGTGTTTGTAAATAATGCGCAGGCTTCCCGCCCCCGACATTTTGGCGGCATCGATGAAAGGGCGCTCCCTTAGACTCAGCACTTGTGATCGGACAACGCGTGCCGTAGCCATCCAGTATAAAAGGGACATGATCGTAATAATCCACAGCATGTTGCGTGTAACGATGGACAGCGCGACAATGACAAAGGGCAGCAGGGGCACGCCGAATAAAACATCGGTTATCCGCATTAAAAGATTATCCACCCAGCCGCCGTAGTAGCCTGAAAACAAACCGACATTCATACCGATCAGGGCGACGAAGCATGCAGTCAAAAAACCAACCATCAAAACAGTGCGGGTACCGATGAGGATCTGGCTGAAAACGTCACGGCCATAGAGGGTGGTGCCCAATAGGTGGTTGAATGACGGCGGCTGCAGTCTTTCTAATTTTCCGTCGGCGGTGTAGCTTTTTTGCATTGCATCATACGGGGCAATGACCGGTGCCAGAAGACCGACGATAACAAAAAATACGATCATAACAATCCCCGTCATGGCCAGCCGGCTCTGGCGGGCAAAACCCGAAATTCGAATCAGACCTTCCGACCAATGGCTTCTTTTAACTGCATGTATCGTTGTTGCATTCTTCATGGTTCTACGCTGTTTCAAAACAGGTGAGGGTTTTATGCTGCATATCGCGAGGTACCGTTTAAGGCTATGAATTGAAATTTCTCCTTTTCTAACGCGTAACCCGCAACCTGCAACTGTCGCTCCTACTCCATTTTTCTTTGGCTTATAATGGCACCTAGAAGCCCCAGATAGTATCTGAGACCTTAGATCACTTATATCGAATCCTCGGATCCAAAACTCCATAAAGCAGATCCGATAAAAGGTTTCCGCATACTACCATCACGCCGATCAGCAGAAAACAGGCCTGGGCCACAGGGTAATCGGAATATATGACCGATTGAACCATCAGGCGTCCCAATCCCGGCCATGAAAAGACGGTTTCGATCAACACACTTCCGGCTGTGGCATAGGCGCCCAGCAGGGCAATGGAAGTAGCAATCGGCAATAAAGAGGCCCGCATGGCGTGTTTGAAAATGACCCGCTTTTTACTTAATCCTTTAGCCTGACACAAATCGATAAAATCTTCTCCCAGAACCTCGAGCATGGCCGTCCGCATAACCAGCAGCGGGTAGCAGCAGTAATACAGCGTCATCATCAATAGCGGCAGGGCCAGATGATACAGATAATCCAGGGAAAAGAAGATATCGAATGTACCCGTAGCCGAATAGCCGGGTGTTCGCATGTGACCGGTGGGGAAAATGTCCAGTTTGATGGCAAATATAAAAATGAATACGATTCCCACCCAAAAATCGGGTGCGGATCGTAACACCATGGATCCGGTTACGACGGCTTTTTCAACAAATGCCCCCCGTTTCCAGGCCACATAGGATCCCAGCGTAATTCCTACCAAAAACACCAGAATAAAGGCAGGTACCATCAGAAATATGGTGTTCCAAAATTTTTCGGCAATGATATCAAAGGCCTTTACACCGTGTTGAAAGGATACACCGAATTCACCAGTCGCCAGATTTTTGAGATAAATCACGTATTGCTCAAAAAGAGGTCGGTCCAGACCGAATCGATGGCGCATTTCCTGCTGGACATCCGGATCCAGGGCCGAACTGAGAACGGTCATGGTCGGGTCGCCCGGCAGCATGCGGAATAGTATGAAAAGAATGCTGGCTAGAAAATACAGGGTGAAAACGGCCAGAATCAGACGTTTTAAGATATAGATTCGCATTATGGTTATTGATTTGCCGGAGTTATCGAAAGACCGGTAGTAAAAAATCCGGCCCATACACGGACCCGGTTTTGATTTTACTCTAGAGGGATGGCGTTTACTTACAGACGTCCAATGGAATGATGGAATGGTGAAGTAATGGAATATTGGGTTGAAAAGCGGAAAATATCTTGATTTTAACCTCTTATTTAGAAATTTGATCTAAAAAAGATCTCATCCTTATGAACCCACTATTCCAACATTCCAGTGTTTCATCTACCCAAGACATTTGTTTACGGCATAGCCAGTAGACTCTGACCTGGCCCAGCTTCCGGCCCGTAGGCCTACAGCCCGGAGGGAGGACCAGGATTTCTATGTTTGATTTACCGGCGGCCATGTGATCCGGCGAATATCAAACGGGATCACATGGCCACGGGTGGATACGACTAACTATGGTTTTTATTTAGGCGGATAGCAGAGTCGGCCGGCTTTGTTCCAGCGGTAGCCTGCTTCCTTTAGAATAGCTTTGGCTTTCTCCAAATCATAGGGATAAGGTTTGATGTTGGGATTATGCCAGTACTCGTTTTGGGGCGCGATCATGGATGCTCCCACGCCGGCAAATCCAAAAAATATTTCCTCCACCATTTGTTCCCGGGGAATCGTATGCGCCAGTGCTAGCCGGAACTTGGGGTCATCAAACGGCTTGCGCCGAATATTTAGAATGACACCATCTGTCGTATGGTTGGGTATTTTGAGAACCTTAATATGGTCGAGTTCTTCCAGATCCATGACTTGCTGAGCAGACACGGTGACCATGTTGTCCACTTCTTTTTTCTTCAAAGCCGTGCTGACTCCTTCTCCGGTGCCGTAGAATACGAACAACACACCGTCCAGCAGCGGTGGTGAAAAATGCCCGGCATGTTTGGTCATCATAAATTCCTGGCTTGCGCGCCAATGGTCGAATTTGAAAGGACCGCTGCCGATGGGCGGAACATTGCGGTATTCATGAGGTTTGTCGATTTTCTCCCAGATATGTTTCGGCATGATCGGGGTGGTGGCAAGCGTAAGGCTGATGAAGGGGGCATAGGGCTGTTTTAGCTTAAAGCGAACCTTTTGGTCGGATAGAATTTCAACTGATTCCACAGACTCGATTTTTTTCAACAGGTAAACGGCTTTGTGCTGGGCGAGGTAATCAAAGGTGAATTTAATATCCTGTACGGTTACCGGTTTGCCGTCGTGAAAGGTCATGTCTTTGCGTATGGTTACGTCGATGGTCGTGTCATCGACGGTATCCAGCGCTGCTGCCGCCCACAGCTCGGGTTTTCCCTCAGGAGTAACCCGAACCAGCGTATCATAGATGGAGTAAACATAGACAAACTGATCCGATTCATTGAACACCAGCGGATTGATGGTTTTCAGATCTGCCATCGCCGTCCCGTAACGAAAGGTCTTTTTGTCCCCTTTGGGTTCGATATAAAAGAGCATCATCGAATCGTTAAATCCGGCAATGGAAACTTTGGGAACCAAGAAATTGGCGCTGTTGTAAGCTTGAATAGAGTTGTTGTTGACCGTGACCACCCATGGATTTTGCTGAAATAAAATTTCCTGACATTTCCAGACGAGTTGTTGACGCTTTTTCAGGTCATAGGCGACCTTTTGTGCTTCCGCCAGTTTATCGTATGACGGATCGTCAAACCCGGAGAGATTCCATGCCCCCGGCACGGCATTTTTAGAGTGAAAGACGGTATTCAGAAAGAAATCCGGGTCCAGGCGATCCACCGTACCGGTACCCTCCATCATGGTGGCGTCAAAGTTTTTCTCCTTGAATAATCGCTGAATCAACGGATGCGGTATATTCAAAGGCTCCAACCGAATTTTAAGCCCTAACTTTTCCCAGTTTTCTTTGATCATCAGGGCCTGCTGGTACACCCACGGCTGCTGTCCTTTTGGAAAACTGGTAAAGTTGATCTCCTTGATCGGTTCAAGCTGCTCAGCTGTAGCTGTGGGTACCGAAACAACCGCCAGCGCGAACGCAATGATCATGATGACAAAAGTTGAAAAAATGTTTCTTATCATATCCGTTCCCTCCTTTTGAACTTGGTTTTTTGTAACCGGATCCGTAAATAATTCAGGTATAATTTAGAAACAGACGAAATATTAAGCTGTTATCTGGAATAATCACTGTCTGTCAATTAAGAAAATGAACGCATGCGCGGCGCACTGTAATGGAACCGTGGAATGCCTTCGTTACACATTTATGACCTGGTGATGGTTTTCTCAAAGCTGTCGGCACCAATGTCCTGGCCCAGCAATCGTTCCGGCAACCGATTCAGTTATTTATTGTGAGTTTCCCGATAAATCAATTGGTAAAATTTAAGGTCCGATCCAATAATATGTGTATCGGTTGCTTCGGAGTCGAGGTTTTTGATCGCGTCCCTCAGTTTTTTCAATTCGTGCCGGCCGTCCACTGGGCTGCGGTTCATGGCCCGGGTGTTGGCGTGGATTTACGCAACCAGGCGCATCCCGCTTATTTCACGCACGCTGTCAATGGTCTGGGGACTGACGACGATAGGCACGCCGCTGCGTACGATCGATTTTCCGGTGTGATCCCATAGGATTCGGCCAGTTTGATTAAATGGAGGGTGCTGCATTGATTTGTGAGAATGCTTTAAATTGTTTTAAGAGAGTCGTGGATCTTGAGTATTTCTCGCGCTTCGTCGCAGGTTGCCACTTCTAATCCGATTTGACGAATCAGCGATACCATTCTTTCGACCAGTTCGGCATTTGTCTGAGCGGCTTGGCCCGGGGCAAAAAAGGTACTGTCTTCAAAACCCACGCGCACAAATGATGCCCCCATACCGATTGCCGCAGCCAGCAGGGCAAAATCATGCATTCCGGCATGAATCACCCCCCAAGGAACATCCTTTTCAGGCAGCATGGTTTTAATAAAAAGCAATGCTTCAGCATCCGCCGGCAGTGCCCAATCAACACCCAGGCAGAAACCAATCGAATAAGGCGGTTGTAAGACCTTTTCTTCCACCAGCTTCACATAGGCGGTAAGCATTCCGACGGCAAATATCTCCAACTCCGGTACAACTCGGGCGTGCTCCATCCGGCGCGCCCAGTAGCGAATATCCGGCATCTTATTAACATAGACATCTTCGCCAAAATTAATCGATCCCATGTTCAGTGATGCCACTTCGATCCGGGGATCATTTAATGCCACACATCGCTGCTCAAGGGTCAAATCTGTCAGTCCGCCGGTAGAACCCTGCAGGATAATGTCCGACGATTGTCTGATGAGATCAAGGGTCGCTGAAAAAGCGGTTAGATCCTCAGTTTGTTCTCCCTGCTCATCACGTACATGCAAATGAACCATGCTAGCGCCGGAATTGGCACAGGCGACGACTTCTCCAGCAACATGTTCCGGAAGTAAGGGGTTTACGGACGGCGCTTCAATCGCCTTACCCACCGGAGCAACCGCAACGATGATTTTCCGCTTTTTATTCAATTTCATACTTCTCCTTGGTTTTCGTGCGAGATTCAGGTGTTAGATTTATAACATCTTTTCCATCCACCCGGCATATCGCTGAACGCCTTCTTCGATGCTGTATCGCGGTTCGAATCCCAGTTCCTCTTTGGCGCGGCGGATGTCCAACGCTTCAGCTCGCTGCATGAGTTCACCGGGACCAAGTTCGACATTGACCGAAAATTTAGAGTACTTTTGCGCCAATTCCGCAACTTTGCCCACACTGTTGGGAATGCCGGTGGCAATATTATAAATTGAATGCTTGAGCTCTTTTTTTTGATACAGCAAGGCCGTTCCACGGGCGGCATCTTCGATATACGTAAAATCAAGTTTTTGATCCGCACCTTTATCCATCTTCAAATCGTCTAAACCTTCCAGCGCCCCGAAGGCCAGCCTGTATAGCCGGATAAAACGGGATGGCAGCTTGCCCTGGCCATAACAAAAGTATACCCGGCTGATGCGAAAATCAAAACCAAAGGTATTGGCGTATTGGAGTCCCAAAAACTCACTGGAGGCTTTGGTGGAGCCATAGAGATCAGAGGGGTTCGGCGGATATGCATCTTCGGACACCGTGCCGGCCACCGCTCCGTAAACCGCTCCCGTGCTGGTATAGACAACCTTTGGTATTTCAAACAGCCTCGCAATTTCCAGCATATTATGCGTGCCGCCGATATTTAGCTTTACAATCCCATGGGGGTTTTCAAGCACTAGTTCGCCCATGATCCCAACTGTGTGGATGATGCCGTCGATCTCACCTTTGTACCGGGTAAAAACATCGCACAATCGCGGAAAATCCATCACATCGCCTTTAATAAACGTGATTTGTTTGGCCACCGGATCCAGACAATCCGGCGCCATCGGATTGACATCATAAAGAATGATCCGATGTCCTTCTTTGGCCAAAAAATATGCCGCCCAAGAAGCGATATGTCCGTGTCCACCGGTAATAAAAACAGCCATGATCGTTTTCCTCCAGAAATTTTTTGAGAATATCTACCCTCTAATTGATAGCATCGATATCTTTTTTATCAACCCAAAAAATTCATCCCATAGTTTGGTTTTTTTAAGATTAAATCGAAATACCCGGGGGCTTTCTTTTAATCTATTTAAATTATTTAATATAATTAAATAACTTTTTTCTTGACAACTGATTGTAAAGCATGTATTGAATTTTGTATTCAAAATACAAAATTCAATTTTGGGCTAACTTTTTTCACTCATCACCTGCTCATCCTCTGAGAATAATTTTCAGCCCAAATCCTTGAAAGGACTAAGCGATGAGGAATCTGGGAGCCGAGCACGAAAATTTAGATCAGAAAGCCTATGAAATCATCAAAAAGCTGATCATCGATCGCAAGCTTCTACCCGGAGAAAAAATACCTCAGGCAAAACTTGCCCAAGAACTCGGCATCAGCCGCACGCCCCTGGTCAGTGCCCTTAAGTTTTTAGAGCATGAAAAATTGGTTGGGTCCAAACCCCGCAAAGGATTCTTTGTTCGTCTATTCACAAAGCAGGAAATGATCTCCATCTTAGAGCTCCGGGAAGTCCTGGAAGGACTTGCTGCAAGACGGGCAGCCACCATCATCACTGAAGCTCAGATAGAAAAACTCAATACCTTTTTTAAGCAATTTGCAGAGGCCAACGAGATAACGGATATCAAAGCCTATGCTATCGAAGACCGCCGGTTTCACAATTTTATAGCCGAAGTAGGCGCCAAAGAATTTTTAAAGAGTATATTGCAAACCTATAATATTATCAGCGCCAGCTATCTGTATTTGTCCTCCGAAGGATTGGTGCGACCGCCCAACGATACCATCAATGAACATCTAGAAGTGATAAACTCGATCAGCCAAAGAGACGCGGACATGGCTGAAAAACTTATGCGCCTGCATTTAAAGAGAAGCATTGCGTCTCTCAAACAAGATATTGAAAAAGAAGATGGAGGCGTTCAGAGCGGCAAAATTATTCGGCCGTCATTTTGATTTGAATCCGGTTTTCAGGCGCCTAGGTGCCATATCATTATATAACTGCCGGATGGCACGGCTGAGCCGCTACTAGATTGCGAAAGCGTCGAAAATGATTGCAGTCATCATCGTGCAACCCTTAAAACCAGCACACGCCGGAATCGGTAAGAAAAATCCCGGCATCATGCAGAAAGGAGGGATATCAAAAAGTTTTTCTCATGGGCGTTTGGTTTAGCCTGAAACTTCAATTCTATAGCAACCGACAGTGGAAGGTATTAATTCCAGCTAGAATCACAATTATATCCGACAGCAGGCTGCCAAACAACGAATGGATACTGAATGTCCATTATGAATGAACACCAAACATCTAAAAATGGAGGATTTAGCAATGAAAAAGGTACTGCTTTTGGGTCTGATTTTACTCCTGGCCATGGTAACCGGCGCTTATGCCGCCGATTTTCCCAAGCGACCGATAACCTCGGTGGTTGTCTGGGGCGCTGGTGGTGGGACCGATACCTGCAACCGGATTATCGCCGCTGAAATGCAAAAATTTTTAGGGGTCAATATCAATGTGATCAACAAAACCGGCGGTGTCGCCGGTTCGGTCGGAATGATGTACGGATTCTCCCGGCCCCATGACGGATACACCTTGACCGGTCTCTCCGAATCCAATGTCACTGCCGGTGTACAGGGCGGCTGGGATAAAAATTTTAATGTATGGGATGTCTTTATCGTCGGCGGCTCACCTGATATCATTTCGGTTACCCCGGACACGCCTTACAAAACGCTTAGAGATCTGATCGAAGCCGCCAAAAAGAATCCCGGCAGCATTAAAGCAGCGGCCAGCGGCGCCGGCTCAATCCACCATCTGAATCTGCTGGCAGTCGAAAACGGCTTCGGTGCAGATTTCAATTTCATCCCCTACAAGGGCTCTGCGCCCAGTCAGAATGCGGCCATGGCCGGTGAAGTGTCGGTGGTGGTCACCTCTTTGGCCGAACAGCAGCAACTGCTGCGCGGCGGCAGATTAAGGGCACTGGCCATGTTGATTCCGGAGCCGTTTGAAGTCGAAGGTTTGGGAACGATCCCCTCCTCTTTCGATTCATATCCGGGCCTGTCAAAATACTTGCCGATTTCCCAGGCCATCGGATTTGCGGTTCCGGCCGACGTCCCCGATGAGCGTAAAGCCGTCCTGGTGGATGCGTTTAACAAAGCAATGGCCACTGAAAAAGTAAAAAGTTGGGCCAAAGATAATTACTACCTGCTGTCGGGCAAAACCGGAGCGGAGTCAAGAAAGGTTTTTGACGCGCTGCAGTCCAATTTCGCCTGGACGCTGTGGGAACTGAAAGCAGCTAAGGTCAACCCGGATAAACTGGGTATTCCTAAACCGTAAGCATTTAAGATGTGGGAGGCAGGTATCAAAAGATGCCTGTCTTTCACAAGTTTGCGTTTGGAGCAACCGAGCGCAGAATAATTTTAAACCCAAGAGGTCATCTCGTCATGTTGGAAAAAGATAAGCTTCGAAAAGTCGATGTATATACCGGTATCATCATCTTTCTATTCGGCGCCTGGATTGTCTGGCAGGCGTCCAAAATGCCGATGAAAGACAGCTGGGGCGGGGTGCAAAATGTCTGGTTTGTATCCCCGGCCCTTTTCCCGCTGTTTGTCGGTGCCATGATCATGATACTGGGTCTATTGCTCTTTAGAACCGCACTGAAAGCCATCGGCCTGCAAGTGTTCGGCAAAACTTTGCGATGGTTGTTGAGTAGCAAACTGTTGCAGTTTCTAAATACGGTATCCATTTTGCGATTTTATGCCATCGCTGTCCTTTTTTTGGCGTTTGTTTACCTGAACATCCCGCGAATTGATTTTTTTCTGAGTGCCGTTCTGTTTTTAAGCGTGTTTATTACGATGTTCTACTTCGATGAGGCGGTGCTTTTAAAAAAGCTCTTTTTTTTCTATCTGGCCGGAACCGCCTTATTTATTATTTATTTTGCCGCGGGTTTAGATGGGTTACTCAACCCGGCTTTGCCTTATGCAAAAGATATTTTAGCCGTGGGATTTATCCTCGGGTACTGTCTTTATGCCTGGCGACTGATTCGCAGCGACCCGCAATTGCGCAAGAAATATCGGACCTCTTTGATTGTCGCGGTCGTATCGCCATTTGTGGTGGGTATGATTTTTAAATATTTTCTGCTGGTACCCATGCCCGCCGAAGGCATGGTCGTCGCACTGCTGGATACGATCTGGTACTACGAATTTTAGTTTCGGCTTTGAAGGGAATCGACTTTCCATGATAATTTTTGAAAGAATCGGGGCCTATTTTCAGATGGTACTTCATCTGGCATCGGACCCGTTGAATATAATCATTCTTTTTTGCTCCGTTATGATGGGGATCATGTTTGGCGCCATGCCGGGGCTGACGTCCACCCTGGGTGTGGCTCTTTTAACCGCTTTGACCTACGGCATGGACACGGCGACCGCCATGCTGTGTCTGCTGGCTATTTATGTCGGCGGGACCTACGGCGGGTCGTACGCGTCTATTCTGATCAATATCCCCGGAACAGCCGCTTCTGCCGCCACGGCTCTGGATGGTTACCCCCTGGCCCGCAAAGGCGAAGGCGGCCGGGCCATCGGACTGACAACCACCGCATCGGCCATCGGTACGATTATCAGCATGCTGTTTCTGGTCAGCATCTCACCATTAATATCCTTTTTTGCGCTCCAGTTTACTTCCTTTGAGTTTTTTCTGCTGGCATTTTTCGGTATTCTGATCAGCGGGACCCTCACGAGTCCGGACCTGGTCATCAAGGGCTGGATATCCGGTTTTCTGGGGCTTTTTTTGGCCTGCGTCGGCCGTGACCTTTTACAATTTTATCCACGCTTTACATTTGGTTTTCCCGAACTTGACAGTGGGGTCGAGGTTGTGCCGGTCCTGATCGGTGCTTTTGGAATTCCGCAGATTATCCAGGTTCTCAAACAGCGGTTTAAAATCGGTGAAACCCAGAAATTCCAGCGAATTTTGCCGGAGTTCGGAACGATTGTAAAAAATATTCCCAGGATTATCAGATCTGCGCTCATCGGTGTCGGGATCGGTTCCGTGCCGGGGATCGGGGAAGACATTGCCGCCTGGGTATCATATGGGGCGGCCAAGAACACTTCCAAACACCCCGAAACCTTTGGCAAAGGAGAAATAAAAGCCGTGCTTTGCACCGAGGTGGCCAACAATGCCTGTGTCGGCGGTGCCATGATTCCGCTGCTGAACCTCGGCATTCCCGGAAGCCCGCCGGCTGCCATGCTGCTGGGAGCACTAATGCTGCACGGCGTCACCCCGGGCCCGATGATTACCTTTGAGCATCCCAACTTCATCATCGAGGTGGCAGCGATTCTATTGATGGCGTCTTTGACCATGTGGGTGGTAGGGATGCTGATGGCCAAGCAGGTAGTCAAGGTGCTGCGGATCCCACCCCAGATTTTCATGCCGATCATCGGCGTTTTGTGCATCATCGGCTCTTACGCTCTGGGGATGAATATTTTCAACCTGTATCTCATGCTGCCGGTGGGAATCATCAGTTATTTTCTGATTGAGATGGGATATCCCATCGCCCCCCTGGTAATCGGCGTTATTTTGGGGCCCATGGCGGATGAAAATCTCCGCAGAGCTCTCATGGTTTCCCAGGGAAGCTTTATGCCGGTTTTTACACGGCCGGTGGCGCTCATCCTTTTTCTAATAATCGTCTGGACCGTGGTCAGTCAGTTTCCGGCTTTTAGAAAATTCAAAGATAAACTGGTAGCAAAAATTCTGAGAAGGAAAGCAACTCCAACCAAGGTTGATGCAGAGGAGGCTTAAGGAGGAAGTATATGTTGAAGATGGGAATTATCACAGGGTTTTTATCGCAAACCAAAGATCGTTTTCACGAATATAACCAGCCCATCGACCTGGATCAAAAATTTGCACTAATGGCAGAAATTGAGGGCTATGACGGTGTCGAAATTGTTTATCCCTATGAAGTCAGTGATCCCGTCGAAACCAGAGAGATCTTAAACCGCCATAATCTCAATATCGCTGCGGTAAATGTCAATGTGAAGGCGGAGCCCGAATTTCGAAACGGCGGATTGACCTCGCATGACAAAGAAATCCGCGACAAAGCCGTGCGCTTCATCAAAGAAGCCAAGGATTTTGCCGAAGCCGCCGGTGCCGACAAAGTCACCTGTTGTCCGCTTGGCGACGGTTACGAATTTTCCTTTCAGCATGACTATGCCAGATCCTGGAAGTATCTGGTGGAAACCTTTGGTGAAGCCGGTGCATATAAACCGCAGATACCGCTCTTTATCGAATATAAACCCAGCGAAACCCGCGGACGCTGTTTTGTGGATACCGCATCGAAGACACTTTGCCTGCTCAACGATATTCAAAGCAATGATATGGGCGTCACCCTGGACTTCGGCCACTCCATGTATGGAAATGAAAACCCGGCTGAAGCCTTCGTGCTGCTGGCTGAAAGTGCATACAAATACTACATCCATATCAACGATAACGATGCCAAGTGGGATTGGGACTATTTTTGCGGGACCAAACACTTCTTAGAATATGTCGAATTTCTCTATTATCTGAAAAAATATGGATATCGAGATTACCTCACCTCCGATACCTCCCCAACCCGCTGGGATATCAAAGGCACCTTTGAAGCCAATAGCAGGATAACCAATAAAATCTGGCGTCTGCTCGAACATGTGGACAGTGGTGAATTGGCACGACTGATGACGCAGAGCGATTATTTGAAAACCTGGAAATTTATTGAAAAAAACATCTTCTCGTTAAAATAAGGACAAATAACAACCCAAGCGCAAAGGAGTATCAACAAAAATGGTTCGGACACCCATGTCAATTGAAGAACTCGAAAAAATGGCGGCTGTCATCCGCTGTGACATCATTGATATGATATGCACTGCCGCAGCCGGACATCCGGGTGGCTCTCTCTCATCGGCGGATGTTGTCACGGCACTCTATTTTCGGATCATGCGTATTGATCCCGAAAATCCGACTTGGCCGGATCGGGACCGCTTCATCCTTTCCAAGGGACACGCTTGCCCGGTTTGGTACGCCGCCCTGGCCGAACGCGGCTATTTCGATAAAGCCCATCTCGGCACACTGCGCCGCCTTGACAGTATCCTCCAGGGTCACCCGACCATGAATAAAACCCCGGGGATCGACATGACCGCCGGATCACTCGGACATGGATTGTCGGCCGGCCTGGGTATGGCTTTGAGTGGCAAACTGCGCCAAAAAGACTACCGGGTGTATGTTATTATCGGCGACGGCGAGTCCCAGGAAGGATCCATCTGGGAGGCGGCCATGGCTGGTGCTAAATGGAAGCTTGATAACTTGACCGCTATTTTGGACAGAAACAACCTGCAAAATGACTACGCCGTGGATGAGGTCATGCCAATCGAGCCGGTTGCAGACAAGTGGCAGGCCTTCGGCTGGCATGTTCTCGAAATCGATGGTCACAGTATGGAAGCGGTTGTCAGCGCTCTGGAATCCGCCCGGTCATTTAGAGACGCACCCACTATGATCATCGCCAACACGGTTAAAGGCAAAGGCGTCTCGTTTATGGAAAACGTGTGTGAATGGCATGGAAAGGCACCTGCTCAGGATGAAGCCGATCAAGCCTTGGAAGAAATCAGGAGGTGTTTCATTGAATAATAGCCCATCCCCCTATCGTTATGTGCGCCCTGAAATTATATCTGTATTGAATTCAGATAAATTATTTTCCGGTAGCGATCAGCAGCCGACTCGCTACGCCTATGCTGACGCGATCCTGGAACTCGGCGAAAAAAACCCCGACGTGGTCGTTTTGGATGCCGATGTCTCAAAATCAATAAAAACAAATCTGTTTGCTGAAAAATATCCGGAGCGCTCATTTAACTTCGGTATAGCTGAGCAGAACATGATGGCGGCTGCCGCCGGCATGGCCACTACCGGGCTCATCCCCTATGCCAGTACTTACGCTGTCTTTGCCAGCATGCGCGCGCTGGACATGGTGCGCAACAGCATTCACTACCCGAATCTCAACGTTAAAATAGCCGCCAGCCACGGCGGTATCACTCCGGGTCCCGACGGCGTCACTCACCAGGGCCAGGAGGATCTATCCATCATCCGTGCGATTGCCGGGTCCACCATCATTGCGCCGGCTGACCCGGCCACCACCAAACTGGCTGTTTGGGCAGCCGCGGAATATGAAGGCCCGGTGTATTTAAGCTTTACGCGCGACCCGGTGCCGGCCATTTTCGATATGGATTATCCTTTCGAAATCGGAAAAGCGGTTACGGTGCGCGAAGGTACCGATGCGACCATCATCGCGAATCGTGATCTGGTCGTTCAGTCGCTGGTGGCTGCTGAGCACCTGGCCGGCAAGGGGTTGAATATCAAGGTTATCGATTGCCACACCCTCAAACCCCTCGATGTTGAAACGGTGCTGCGGGCCGCCGAGGAAACGGGGGCCATTGTGACGGCCGAAAACAATATCTACTTCGGGGGTCTGGGAAGCGCGGTGGCCGAAGTGCTGGTGGAAAACCATCCCATTCCCATGAAGCGCATCGGTGTACGGGATGTATTTGCCGAATCCGGTCCGTATCTGGACTTGCTCAAAAAATACGGACTTTCATCAGAACATATTATTGCGGCTGTCGAGGGAGTAATTAAACGTAAGTAGTCAATCCCAGCGTCGACAGTCCGATCGGGCAAAAGATTTCTAAAGGATTATAGCGTTTGTCATAATAACGTTCCGATACCGGTGGCTTTACGACATTTTCCGGACCATCACGACGTTGATGGCTTGACGCAAACGCTATATTTTTTTTAATTTGAAATGTCCGTTGCACCGGAACGCATGGTGACACTATGGCTATTGACGCCGCACTGCTTGAAATGGATAAGGACCTATCTTTATATAAAGCGTGTTGCTATCAGCGTATCGAAAACTAGTTTTGCGAAGGTACCGGTTAATCGGCTTGGATATCGGTACAGCATGCAGCGATTAGATAGTCATCCACACGGCGTGATGGTTTAATATCTTCTTTGGCTGCTCTTTGCGGCTTGGGATAATGAAGAGCCGTTTCATGTGTTGGTACACAGACAGTATTTTCAAAGAACATACGCTTTTTTGCAT
>Ga0126326_1000320_pt1 | contig 15728 bp, 12 predicted proteins | sample InaspJWI67metaG_FD_94485 | JGI IMG/M metagenome (GOLD analysis project Ga0126326, IMG submission 94485) | Marine gutless worms symbiont microbial communities from Oahu, Hawaii - Inanidrilus sp. 1 OAHU.JWI-67 metaG | ecosystem: Host-associated > Annelida > Digestive system > Unclassified | place... | reverse complement strand
TCGACTTCACCATCCGCAACGCCTGGCAGAAGTAATTAGAGGAGTTAAATTTGTCAATGGTGTCGAAGAAAAACGGATTGCCGCCTAATTTCTTCATACACAACTATTGACTATATCTCACGGCCCCAATGGGCAGTCCATGTCACCAGTAAAGAATCCGGGCTCAGAAGACCCGGCTTTGATATCACCCCAGAGGGGTGGCGTTTACCTTTAGACGTCCAATGGAATGATGGAATGGTGGAGTAGTGGAATATTGGGTTTAAAATCGGAAATTATCTAGATCTTAAACTATTATTTAGATAATTGATCTAAAACAGATCTCATCCTTAAGAAACCACTATTCCAACATTCCAGTATTCCATCACCCCGGGACATTTGTCTACGGCATAGGTAGTTGCCTCTAAACTGGCCCTGAGGACCAGGATTTCTATGTTTGATTAAATTTTGGGATTATTCCCCCCGAATGTTACTGGATTCTGTTGGAACTTCGTAGGGATTCAGATCAACCGCGGCTGCCTTGCTGGCGGTGCCTGGAAGAATTTCAAACCCTATCTGGAAGGTCACCAGTGTTTTCGCCAATTGGGCAAGAATATCAATGTTGCCCTCTGTCTTTGCGGTGCCATCTTCGATCGATGCGGCAAAGCTTTTCTTGCCCATCATGATGTCTTCAAGGTCGGAGCGATTGATGGTGATACTGAGTTCCGGATTATTATGAAGGAATCCCTCAACATTGGTAAATGTTGCGTTTTCCAGCTCGATGGCAAATTTTTCACCGTTATCCGGCGTGATCAGATTGATCGAGAAGCTCAGGCCTTCCGCTTTTGTGCTGTCCATACGAATTCCGATAAAGTCGAGAAATAGTTCCGTCGACATGGCGCCGATAATATCCGGCCCGGAGGAATCAGGCGAAGCACCTTCCGGAATACCTGACCGCAACTCAAAAGCACCGGCAAGAAAACTGTTGCGTAATCCCGGATTTTCCTGCTGGTAACCAATTTGCTCGAAGATATCTGCCAGTAGGTCTTTGGCGGCCCTATTGTCCGGCTGCGCCCAGACCAGCTTGTCCATGATTTCCTGCGCATAAAAGTATTTACCTTCATCGTATAGCTGTCTGGCGCGATCCATAATCTTCTGCGCGCCACCCATCATTTCGACGTACAGCGGTGCGGAATCCTGGGGAGAAAGCGGTATCAGCGTCGCCGGGTTGGCATCCCAATAGCCCAGGTAGCGGTTGATGACGCCTCGGCTGTTATGCTGGGGTGAACCATGGTAGCCGCGGGCGAACCAGTCGTCCTCGAGGCTGGGTGGAACTCGGTAAACGTTGTGAATCTGATTGATCGTCACGCCCTGGTTGGCAAGGTGCAGCACCTGATTATTTAAGTGGGCATAGGCATCACGTTGTCCGCGCAGGACTTCCTGAATACGCTCGTTGCCCCAACGCGGCCAATGGTGCGAAGCAAACATCACCTCGGCCTCCTGACCAAATAAAAAAAAGGCGCGGCTGACGTATTTCGACCATGCAAGCGCATCACGCACCTGGGCACCGCGCAAGGTGTAGATGTTATGAATCGTGCCCGTGACGTTTTCCGCCATCCACAACCCTTTAATATGCGGGATATAGGTATTCATTTCCGCCGGAGCTTCCGTGCGCGGTGTATTCTGGAATATCATCATAATGCCATCGACGGTAATTTCCTCAAGTTGTTTTTCTATCACCCGAGTCGGTGCAAGCAAACCAAGATTACCTGCCGAAACGTTCTGTGCGAGTCCCTGTCCGGCATGTCCAAATGGACTGGCCGGCAATAGCACACCGTATTGATAAAAGAGCCGGCGATTCATTGCATTGCCGGCATAGATATTTTCGGAAACGGTGTGCAGCATAAATTCGCGCGGAACGATGATCTCGACCTTGCCCGCGGCAAGCCGATCCGGGTCAACCACTCCCCGGATACCGCCAAAGTGGTCACCGTGAGAATGCGAAACAATCACAGCCGTGACAGGCAACTTTTCAACTTTCTCGTTTATCAGTTCAAGACCTGCCCGTGCGGTTTCCCTTGATGTTAATGGGTCAAACACGATCCAGCCTTGCTCGCCGCGTAAAAACGTGATGTTGGCAAGATCAAGCCCTCGTACCTGGTAGAGACCCGGCACGATTTCAAACAAACCGGTTATCTGATTCAGGGTCGACTGACGCTGCAATGAAGGATGAATACTGTCGAAATCACGACCTTCTTTAAAAAACTCATAACGCTTGATATCCCATGCGACATGTCCGGCATCAGCCTTGATAATCATGGATTTAAGTGGAGCAATAAAACCTTTCTCTGCTTCCTCGAAATCACGCTTGTCCCAAAACGGCATCGTTTCACGCGCTTTTTTGATTACTTCAAGTGTGTGCTTGGATGGCGGCTTCCCTTTGGGGTGGAAATGCTGGTCAGATGATTGCGCATAAGGCAAGCCCCCTGATGAAGCGCCGGCCGCGTATACATAGTCAACGACTGGAAAGCTTAAGAATAATGTCAATAACAGCGAAGTGATAGATTCGAAAATAGATTCTGAAAACCGAGAATGAGTCATTTATTTTCTCCTTATTAATTGTAAGATTCATTTAATATGCGATCATTCAGAAAAACCTCGATCCATGGCAGGTATTGCTAAGTTTGACAGGTTTTTCATCGGGTGCAACCATCCTAAATTTGAGAAACGACAATAAGTAAATCGGGGCTGGCCATTGAGGCAGCCCCGTTAGTTGTGAATTGTTGCCAATAGTCTTCTGTCAAGGTCAAGTGGATATCTGTAATATCGGCTTGTCCGGAAACTTAAGGTTGTATACAGCAACACACGAGGCAACTAATTAGTGCCCATCCGAAGATTAAACCAGGCACGAATAAGTTTCCAATCTGGTCCGCCTGGGGCGGATTTCGATGAGCCCCGCTGGGATGCGGAATTTCACGTCTTGATTTTTATCATTAATTTGCTCAACAAACCGCACAAGCCCGCCCGACTCGCCTGAGCGGTTCGCGATGGTAGGCAGGGGTTTACTATCAGGCGATCCCGCAGAGCGCATGGGGCAATGGGCAAAGCGTCAATGCACTATCTGCACTGTCTTTTCAATTAACGCTATGCCCTATGCAATACGCGCCATGCTTTAAGCCCGCGGAGAACGCAGTTCATCGGAACAAGGGCCATTTCCGGATGGAAGCCAACCAACCGTGTGAATTTCTGTGTCTACATATTCATACGGCAGCGGCAAATGTGGCTACGGGCTTTGAATTACGCGATAGAACTGATCTACGACCGGATGCGCGGTAGGGGTTATGACAGACTCGAGCAGTTTCCAATACTTTTCGTCGTTGTCCACTTCGGCATCAATTCGCTCGTAGTCGGCCAGCGAAGCATAGCGCGTCTGAATCGTTGCCCGGCCTCGCTGTCCTGCCAGATTGTACATGAGCTCCACCGAGATTTCAGGATATTTTTCTTCCAGATATGCCTTGGCTTTGCCAAGCGCTTCGAAAAGCTCCGGGAAATTCTCCCCGTAACCGATTTCTCTCTGATGGATAATCATTTGGTCCTCCTGATGCTAATTAATCATGAAATTAGTGATAAAATATCAAATAGTTATAATTCAATTTTGCTAATTAGTGCCCATCCGGAAATCTAACCGGGCACGAATTGGTTTCCAATTTGGAAACGAGCAATTTTTTCGATGAGCAAGGCCGCACAAGCCTGCCCGACCGCCTGAGCGGTTCGCGATGGCGGGCAGGGGTTTACTATGAGGCGATCTCGCAGAGCGCATGGGGCAATGGGCAAAGCGTCAATGCACTATCTGCACTGTCTTTTTAATTAACGCTATGCCCTATGCAATACGCGCCATGCTTTAAACCCGCGGAGAACGCAGCCTATCGGAATCCCGCCCAGGCGTGACCGGATGGAAACTAATTAGGGATAATGGAAACTAACCACAATGTGGTAATTAATAAACTAAAGAATGATTATTATTTGTCAAGAGAATCGGAAATATCATAATACAAACATACTCTTTGATGGCAGCAGCATCAATGCAAAAGGTCAACGTTTAAAAGCTCACTTCGATATTCTCCTGGTGTGGTGCCTGTCCAGCCCTTGAATGCCCGCAGAGTTAGTCCGACTAATAAATTCGCGTAAAATTTAGATAAAGTTTTTTCCAAATAGAATCTTGACAATAATCAATTAAGAATTATTGGTTTGTGGATAAGGAGGTTGTATCACTATGTGGCACTATGAATCCTTCTGATTTGATTAAGTTCTGATCTCATCTATAATTCGAACATTTTCTCTTCTCCTAATTTTCCTACTGTTTAAACTTGTCAAATGACGGCTCATATCTGCTTCCATTTACAATCTCCCAAATAGCAAATGAAGGGGAGCCATATGGATAGGCGTATATCTATATACATGAGAATTCTGTCAGTGTTGGGCGTTCTATTTACCGGTGTGCTGGTTATCTCAAGCGTGGCCGCGGCCCTGAATGTCGGCGAGCAGGCACCGGATTTCACCCTCCCGAGCACGACGGGAGAAAAGATTCGTATGAGCCAATTTCAGGGCAAAAAGCATGTGTTGATCCAGTTCTACACCATGGATTTCCAACCGGTCTGAACTGCGAATCTTTCGGCCAGGTCGGCCGATCAAAGCAAGTTTGAAATACTCAACGTGGAACTGCTCGGGATCAGTGCCAGCAATCCCTTCTCGCAGAAGACGTTTGCCGATTCGCTCAAACTTCCCTACCCGCTGCTCAGCGATTTTCCGGATATGGAGGTGATTCGAAATTATGATGTGCTGAAGCATGTCGGCGAGGCAAAGCGGCCGATGGCCAAACCGTCGTACTTCCTGATTGATAAACAGGGGATCGTCCGGGGCAAATGGATGCAAACATCTCCAGATGTCTTTCCCAACGATACATTCCTGGAGGTAGCCCGTGAGCTTGAGAAGAAGTTCTAGGTTTTGGCGGCGGTCAAGAGTAGCGTGGGACGGTTAATGGTACGATAGTGAGCGCAATGAGCGACTTTTTCATCACTAACGGCTCGGTGCTCGAGCTCTTGGCTAGTGCTGTGTGTAGAGGCAAAAAAAGTGGCCAGGTTCGGATGCCAATGTTGGTCATCACTCTCCTTCTAGTGAGCAATGCATTGCTCGCCATTGCCGTGAGCGCGGGGGAGCGAACCGGACCCATCCGAATAGGTCAGCTGACAGAATCTTGGGGACCGACGCCCGCCACGGTAGGCTTGAGAGACGGACTTCAAGAACTCGGCTACCGTGAAAACGAGGACTTCGTCATTGGCGTCCGATTCACGCAGGGGGATCGCGCAGCTCTGCCCGCCGCCGCTCGAGAACTGGTCCAGCTGGGAGCAGACCTCATCTTCATGACAGGGACGCACGCGGCAAAGGCCGCTAGGATGGCGACTTCCGAGATTCCGATCGTCTTCGCGGGCGCGATTGGCGATCCGGTAGAGCTGGGACTAATCCATAGCTTCGCTCGACCCGGCGGTAACGTCACCGGCGTGACCGACCTAGACCTCGAGCTGGGACCGAAGCGGCTTGAGATCTTCAGGGAGATGCTCCCCGGATTGAAGCGCGTACTGTTCCTTTACGATTCGAACGATCCATATACCGAAGCCGCAGCCAAAGCCTATCGTGACGGCGCCCGCCGCCTCGAGATAGTGGTGGTGGAAAAATCAGTTCGGACTCAGAAAGAAGCGCAGACAACTCTCGCAGAGATCCGGAAGGGTGATGTGGATGGTATCCTGGCGCCGTCGGTCCTTTCCTTAAATATACCTGGATTTGTTCTACAGACTGCATCTCGACGCGGGATTCCAAGCATGTTCGGCCAATCGTTCTGGGTGGAACAGGGTGCACTCGCCAGCTATGGTCCGGACTATTACGCATCAGCCCGTCAGGCGGCACGCCTGGTGGATAAGATTCTCAAGGGAGAAGATCCGGCGAGGATCCCCGTGGAGTCGAATCCAAACATTGAGTTCGCCATCAATACGAAAACCGCTGAGGCTCTCGGGCTCACGGTAGCCCCGTCAATGCTGTACCAAGCAAATCGGATTGTCAAATGACGTGCTCCATGAAGGTGGACAAGGGGGCCAAAGTGGAGTCTGGGCAGTCGAGAACACACCAGAGAGGAGGACAGTCATGTCTGCGAAAGGAATGGGGCAACTGCTGCTGATCGCGCTGCTGGGTAGCGCACTAGTGGGACCAAAGACTGCCTTGGGGGTAACGGTTGGGCAGCCTGCACCGAACTTCACCTTGCCGAGCACTACTGGGAAGGACATTACTCTCAGCGAGTTCAGAGGGAAAAAAATAGTGCTGATCGAGTTTTACGCCGTTAATTTTGGTGCAACGTGAAAGAAAAATCTGACGACCAGGATGGTTGACTTTCAGAAGTTTTTGGATCTGGATGTCCAGATTCTGGGGATAAGCACTGACATCTCATTTTCGCAGCAGACCTTTGCTGATTCGCTCGGACTGCCGTTCCCACTCCTCAGTGACCACCCGGACGGCAAAGTCACTCAGCTCTATGCGGCGGGAAAATTTGTTAAGGCAGGCACGGACATTACACCGTTTATGGTGCCAGGCAAGGGTCTGCGGTTGAAAGAAGATCGCATCATCGCCTCGCAGGCTTTTTTCCTGATAGACAGGCAAGGGATCCTTCGAGGACGCTGGCTGCCAGGCGACAGGGAGCCCTTTTCCAGCGAAAAGATACTGAAGATGGTTCGGAAGATTGTGGGTGAACCTTGAGGAGAGCTCGCCCCCGCTTACACTGCGCGTGATGTAACAAGGAACCCATGAGTGTCGAGGCTACCCTCGACGCTTATGGGAAAGGGAGCGACATGAGTGACTTTTTCATCGCTGACGGCTCGGTGCGAAAGCTTCTCGCCCGTGCTGTATGGAGTGGCAAGGGCGGTGACCAAATTCGAATAGCAGCATTGGTAATTGGACTCCTTATGGTTAGCAATGCGTTACTGGCCAGTGGCGTAAGCGCTGCGGACCCTGCTCGCCCCATTCGGATCGGAGCACTGAACACCTCCTGGGGACCCACACCCGCCTTGATAGGCCTGAAAGACGGGCTTCAGGAACTCGGTTACCGTGAAAACGAGGATTTCGTCATAGGCGTCCGATTCACGCAAGGGGATCGCGGAGCCTTTCCCGCGGCTGCTCGAGAGTTGGTCCAGCTGGGTGCAGACATCATCTTCGTTCCCGTGATGCACGCCGCGGAAGCCGCCAGGATGGCGACTTCCAAGATTCCAATCGTCTTCGCGGGCATAAGCGGCGATCCAGTGGAGCTGGGACTAATCCAGAGCTATGCTCGGCCCGGCGGCAACATCACCGGCGTGACCGACCTGGACCTCGGTCTGGGGCCGAAGCGGCTTGAAATCTTCCAAGAGATGCTCCCCGGCCTGAAGCGAGTGCTGTTCCCTTATGATGCGAGTACCCCCTATACCGTGGCCGTGGCCAAAGACTACCGTGACAGCGCCCGCCGCCTCGGGATCGTGTTGGTGGAAAAGGCGGTTCGTACTCAGGACGAGGCGCAGGTGACTCTTGACGAGGTCCGCAAGGGTGATGTGGATGGAATCCTGTCGCCGTCGGGCGTTGGTTTGAATATTCCTGTATTCGTCCTGCAGGCTGCTACCCGGCGCGGAATTCCAAGAATAATCTGCGGACCTGTTTCTGCAATGCCTTATTTAACTCGACCACCCGATACCGGCAGTCAGACGTAAACGCGCAAGTGCATGCCCCGGTATGCACTTTAGATTGGATAAATCGGTCTTGTGTGGAAGGATTCAGTGCGGCGGAGGGAAAACAATGGGTGCTAGCGTATATCATGTGGCGATGCGGGGACCGCATCCACACATATTGACCAGGAAGTATATGCTGGCATGGGGAATAGTTGTGTTCGTCATCGTAGGAGCCTCGCCGGCAATGGGCCAATCCGCGCTGGAAGACCTACTGGGGACACTCAATCTATCTGCCTATGCTCCTGGTATGTGGCCACCTCCTTTTACGGGACAAACGATCACAGGCCGGGAAATGTCGCTGACTGATCTAGAGGGACGCGTCGCCCTGGTGAATTTCTGGGCCAGTTGGTGTGCGGCATGCCGTCCCGAAATGCCGATGTTCGAACGTTTGCACCGGGACTACACGACGCAGAGACTCGTGGTTTTAGGGATCAACTACCGCGAGCGGACGCAGATTATCCAGAGGTATGCCAAGGAACTAGACTTGACCTTTCCGCTCCTCCTGGATCCAAAGGGCGAGATCGCCAGGTCATACGGCGTCATTGGCCTCCCGACCACCTTCCTGGTCAGCCGGGACGGGCGGCCTGTGGCGCTGGCTGTGGGCCCCCGGCAGTGGAGTAGTGCAGAAGCCCGGGCCCTTATCCGGGCGTTACTGGCGGAGTCGGTAACGCAAAAGGAATTTCCATGAACGACGCGTACACCCCTGAGAATTCCGCCCGAGATCAAGTTGCTCGTGCCATGCGTAGCACAGGGGGCGGCAGTCGGCTACTGCGGCGGACGTTTCTTATCGCCCTTATCCTGGTCAGTGGTGGGCTGATAACCAGTGGCGCAATCGAGCTGTTCTTTCGGTACCGCGAGAGCGTCGAAGGCATTGGGGCGCTGCAACGAGAGATGGCACAAGGGGTCGCCTTCAAGATTCAACAGTTTGTGCAGGACATCGAGAAGACGCTGCGAGCCTCCACCCAGACGCCAGACATCATCAGCAGCGGGCTGACGGAAGATTACAGGTTCCAGCTCATCAAACTCCTGCGTGTAGCCCCTGCAATCACTATGGCGACAGCGGTGGATGCCAACGGTAGCGAACAGCTCAAAGTGTCGCGGGTGCAGATGGTGCGGCCGGAGGATCTGGAAGATCGCACCTCGGACAAGGCTTTCATGCAGGCCCGCAAGGGTGCATCGTTTTTCAGTCCGGTTTACTTCGTGCGGCATTCCGAGCCGTATATGCGCATTGCCGTCCCCATCGAGCGCTTCGCCGGGGATGTGGTGGGTGTCCTGATCGCCGAGGTCAACCTCAAATACATCAGAGAAGTCATTTCGCAGATCAAAGTAGGCAAGACCGGATACGCCTATGTGGTGTCCCGTGAGGGCGACTTAATTGCTCATCCCGACATCAGCCTGGTCCTCCAGAGGCGCAGCCTCAAGGGACTAGGCCAGGTGCAAGCAGCGCTGGCCGGCACGCCAGGGCCATTCGTTGCGCAGCCGAACCTGGCAGGTCAGCAAGTCTTTCCGGCCTATGCGACCATTCCTGATCTGGGTTGGGCCGTACTGGTGGAACGATCAGCCGGGGAAGCCTATGCTCCCCTGTATGGTTCCATGCTACCCACTGCCATCCTCCTTCTGCTCGGCCTCGGCTTGGCCGGTTTGGCAAGTTTCCTGATCGGCCGTCGGGTGGTACGCCCGGTTCAGGTACTCCGAGCGGGAGCCGCCCGCATCGGTGCAGGTGCACTGAATCACCGCCTCGACGTCCAGACCGGTGACGAGCTGCAGACTCTTGCCGAAGAGTTTAATCACATGGCGGCCCAGCTCCAGGAGTCATACGCTGGCCTGGAGCAGAAGGTTGAGGAACGCACACACGAGTTGGCGCGCCTGGTGGAGAAACTCCATGCCTTGAGCGAGGTCAGCCAGGCGGTGAGTTCGACCCTGGACCTGCAGACGGTGCTGACCACTATTGTCACCCGCGCGGCCCAGCTCTCCGGGGCTAACGGGGGCGCCATCTACGAGTACGATGAGGTGGCGCAGGCGTTTGACGTCAGGGCTAACCACGGTGCGGAAGTCGAGCTTATGCAGGCGTTACAGGCGGAACCGATTCCGCTCGGACACAGTGCACTCGGGCGTGCAGCGACATCTCAAGCCCCTGTACAGGTGCCCGACATTCAGGATGAACAGATGCCCGTTCTGGCACGTATCCGATCTGTCTTGGTACAGTGTGGTTATCACTCCCTTTTGGCGTTGCCGCTCCTTATCGAACAGCGGATTATGGGCGGCCTGGTTGTCTGGCGGAAGGAGTCGGGTAATTTTCCGACGGGGGTGGTAAACCTTTTGCAGACTTTCGCCAGTCAATCGACCCTGGCGATTCAGAACGCCCAGCTGTTCCGCGAGATCGAGGCGCGCGGCCAAGAACTAGAGATTGCCAGCCAACACAAATCTCAGTTTCTCGCCAACATGAGCCATGAAATCCGCACTCCCATGAACGCCGTTATAGGTATGACCAACCTGGCGCTACAGACAGAGCTGTCGCCCAAACAGAACGACTATTTGAATAAAATCAAAACATCAGCCAATTCCCTTCTGGGCATCATCAACGACGTTCTAGATTTTTCCAAGATTGAGGCCGGTAAGCTGGACCTGGAATCAGTAGACTTCAGTCTGGAAGACGTAATAAATACTCTGGCTCCTGTGATGACCATGAAGTCTCAAGAAAAGGATAGTCTGGAAGTACTTTTTGACATCGCTCAGAACGTACCCAATTTCCTAAAGGGCGACCCCTTGAGGTTGGGGCAGGTTTTGATCAATTTGGCCAACAACGCGGTAAAGTTCACCGAGGAAGGTGAGATCGTCATCTCCGCCCAGTTGGGCAAAGAAAATAAAGATCAGGTGACCCTGGAGTTCTCGGTGAGCGACACCGGTATCGGCCTGTCCCCGAAACAAATTGACCATCTCTTTAAGGCGTTCAGTCAAGCCGATACTTCCACGACCCGCAAATACGGCGGCACTGGCTTAGGGCTGACCATTTGCAAACGCTTGGTTGGGATGATGGGCGGAGAAATCCGCGCCCAGAGCACCCCGGGACAGGGCAGCACATTTAAGTTCACTGCTGTATTTGGACGAAGTGAGAAAAAGAAAATACAAGCTCTGAAATCGCCGCCGGACTTGAAGGGCTTGCGGGTTTTGGTCGTGGATGACAATGCCTCCGCTCGAGAGATTTTAATGGGCATGCTGGCGTCTTTTGGCTTCAAAGTTTCCCTGGCTGCCACCGGAGAAGAAGGCATAAAGGAGTTGGAAATGGCCTCCAAAGCCCACGACCTGGTGCTGATGGACTGGAACATGCCGGGCATGAACGGCATTGAGGCTTCACGGTGGATCAAGAACCATCCCGGTCTGGCGAAAGTTCCGACGATCATTATGGTGACCGCTTACGGGCGGAATGAGATCATGCGCCAGGCCGACCAAATCGGTTTGGAGGGTTTTTTAATCAAACCGGTCAGCGCATCCGTCCTGTACGATACGATCATGCAGGCCTTTGGCAAAGAGGTTAGCGAGACCTCACAGATTGCACAGCGCAAAGAACAGCAAACCGAAGCTTTGAGACATATCCAGGGGGCTCAGGTACTATTAGTCGAAGACAATGAAATCAACCAGGAGGTAGCCCGGGAACTTCTCGAAAGAACGGGTTTGCCGGTGACCATCGCCACCAACGGCGAGGAAGCCGTACATATGGTCAAGGAAAAGTATTTCGAAGCCGTGCTGATGGACGTCCAGATGCCGGTAATGGATGGATTTGAGGCAACAAGGCGAATTCGGGAGTGGGAAGATGGAATACGGCATAAAATTGGAAAAGATTCTGATTTAAAATCGACTCGACTGAGCTCGTCACAGGCCGAAATCCGAAATCCGAAATCCGAAATAAAAAACCTACCGATTATCGCCATGACCGCACATGCCATGACCGGGGATCGGGAAAGGTGCATCAAGGCCGGAATGAACGACTACGTGTCCAAGCCCATCGATCCTGAAAAACTCTTTTCCGCTCTCGTCCGATGGATAAAACCCGGAAAACGTGTGATTCCGGATTACCTCTTGGCAAAATCTGCCGAGGATTCGACAGAAAATGAAAAACTTCCCCTGTCCGGTTTGCCTGGCATTTCAGTGAAGGCCGGTCTGGCCAAGGTGGGCGGCAACAAGAAGCTTTATCGGAAACTGCTTAGTAAATTTCGACGCAACTATACGTCTGTAGCTGATGACATCAAAAATGCTTTGGGAAAGGGCAATCCGGAAACCGCCACCCGCCTGGCGCATACCATCAAAGGATTAGCCGGGAACATAGGCGCCCAGGATCTGCACCTCGCGGCGATGGACCTGGAAACAGCCCTCCTACAAGACCAGACCGAAAACATACCGGGGCGATTAAACGCTTTTTCTAATACTCTGTACTTGGTTCTGGATTCAATTGCCGCTTTGGAAATTCAAAGGCTGGATCCAGCAGAGAATAGACCTTCAGCGGAACAGGTTTCAGGAGCAATTGACAGAGATCGCGTTTTCTTTCTTTTAAATAAACTCAGGCAATTGCTGGAAGAGGACGACTTCCGAGCGGTCAGGTCCTTCGCGACCCTCAGAGAGTCTCTTCCGCCAGCAATGGCCGGGAATGAACTGGCCGATCTTGAAAGGCACATCGAAGGATACGCTTTTGAAAAGGCCCTGGAAACCCTGAGTGAGGTAGAGCAAACATTAAACCTTAAATTAAAATGGCCGGTCGATTAAAATGTTACACTTATGAGGTGATCAACGTGTCCGATAGCGGAAGAAAAAATACGGTTTTGGTGGTAGATGATAGCCCGGAAAACATCGATTTGCTTGGAGAGGTCTTGAACCAAGACTATGAGATCAAGGTAGCTTTGAACGGCGAGAAAGCTCTGAAGATCGCCGGGTCAGAAAAACCACCTGATATAATTCTTCTGGACATCATGATGCCGGGTCTGGATGGATACGAGGTCTGTCGGAGACTGAAATCCGACACCAAGACGCGAGATATTCCGGTAATTTTTGTCACCTCCATGAGCGAAGTCGAAGATGAAACAAAAGGTTTGGAGGCGGGAGCCATCGATTACATCACCAAGCCTATCAGGTCCCCGATCGTTCAGGCCCGGATTAAAAGCCATATAGAATTGAAAGAAGCGCGCGAGTATCTGAAAAACCAAAATGAAATTCTGGAACAGCGGGTGGAGGAAAGAACAAGAGAAGTTCTAGACCTTCAGCGGGTGGAATTTGAACTGCGTGCTGCCCAGGAAAAAGTTGAAAACGAGTTGAATATTGCCGCTCAGATACAGAGGAGCATCCTGCCGTCCAAGTTTCCAGCGTTTCCCGAGCACAGCGAGTTTGACCTTTATGCCATGATGATCCCGGCCCGAGAAGTCGGTGGTGATTTTTATGATTTCTTCTTTATTGATGATGATCACCTGGCGGTGATCATCGCTGATGTGTCGGACAAGGGCGTTCCGGCAGCCCTTTTTACGATGATCAGCCGAACGATTTTTCGATCCATTACCAGACAGCGCAAATCTCCATCGCAAGTACTGACAGAGACTAACGACCTTCTATGCGAAGGCAACGAAACCGGAATGTTTGTCACCGTTTTTATGGCCTATTACCACCTTCCTACCGGCCAACTCACCTATTCCAACGGCGGACACCTTCCTGCTTTGTCGTTTGGACCTAACGGCGCCTGCAAAAAAATCGCCTGCAAACATGGCCCGGCGCTGGGCGTTAGACCGGGATTAACGTATAAGGAGGATGTAGAAACGCTTGAACCCGGACAGATTCTAGTTCTATACACCGATGGCGTAACTGAGGCATCATCTCCCCAAAATGAATTGTTCGGATTGGACAGAATTTCCAAGCTGGTTTGTAATAGCGAACGTCTTAAACTATCGAAAATGATTAACCATATTGATAAAGATCTGAAAAAATTTCAGCAGGGCTATCAATTCGATGACATTACCGTGCTGGCGCTCAAAAGAGAAGTATAGAATTTACAATCCAAAACTACAAATTCATGCTGATAGCCATTTGAAAACGGATAAAATACACATTTACATTCACTATTCAAGGTTTGACACCTTGCTTCTTAATCGGTGCTTCAATATATTATGCTGAGGCTGAAGCCTATACACAATTCACCAATTTCGATTTGTCCGCTTTGACAAAGCAATATCTTATCTATATTATTCTATATCTATTTATCTATTCGGATGTGGGTTATGCGTTTACATTGCACCGTCGCTTTCATTGCTCTGTCTTTTGTGTTGCGGCCAACAAGTGGATTAGCCGCTGAATCCGGCGACCCGAATGCAGGCCAGAGGCTCTACAGGTTCTGCGCGGTCTGTCATTTGCTTGAGCCCGGCCGGCATATAACGGGTCCGAGTCTCTCCAAGATCTGGCAACGCAAGACCGGAACCGTAAAGGGCTTCACTCGCTATTCCGGTGCCTTGAAAACGGCTGATGTCGTTTGGAATGCGCGATCGCTGGCGCTCAGCGGCGCGGCAGAGGGGACGCTGGTAACGTACGCGCAGCAGAGGCGGCAGAAGGTGCTGCGCGTTGGCTGGGTTCTTCCCAAGGTCGGCAGTTTGTTGTTCTGGGAGAACGAATTCAAAAAGCGGATGGTCGCGTTCGGTTATGTCGAGGGCAAAAACGTCTCTTACGAGATCGTCCGAATCCCGAATTTCTCAAAAAGCGAGCTCGATCCCGCCTACCGGGAACTTGTCCGCCGCAATGTCGACATCTTGGTGGGGTGGGGCCCTGAGACAGCCATAAGGGTAGCGATCGCAGCCACGAGGAAGGTGCCCATCGTGATAGCCTCGCCCGACTTCGATCCGGTCGCCAGCGGCTTGGCGAAGAGTTACCGCACGCCTGGCGGCAACTTCACAGGGATCTACGCCGTACAGGTCGAGCTCACGCCGAAGCGACTGCAGCTGATGACAGAGGCCTTCCCTGGCGTCAAGGCCTTGACCGTGTTCTGGGATGTTCACTCGGCCGATCAATGGCGGGAAGCGCAAGCCGCCGCGGCGAAGCTCAATCTCGATCTGTTCGGGGTCGAGTTCAAGAAGCGCCCCTACGACTACGAGAGCGGTTTCGCGCCGGTGCCGGCCAAATACCGTGGCCACCTGCTTGTCTTGGGCTCGCCGGCGTTTGCCGTACCGGAGCGGAGGCTATTGCCCGACTTCGCGCTGCGGCAGCGCCTGCGGAACATGTTCGTATTTCGCAATTACGTCGTGGCCGGCGGGCTCATGTCCTACGGCGCAAGCTTCAGCGCGATAATTCAGGGCGCCGCGGATTACGTCGATCGCATCGCCAAAGGAGCCAAGCCGGCGAGCTTGCCGATCGTGCAGCCGACCAAGTTCGATTTCGTGGTCAACCTGAAGACTGCCAAGGCACTCGGGGTGACGCTGCCACGCTTGATCCTGCTCCGCGCCACCGAGGTGATCAAATGAAAATGGTGTCAAACCTTGAATTGTGAATTAAAACCCTCTATGTAATCTTTAAATTTATACTCTTTTGCCATCCTAGACTTAACCGCCTTCACACTGCTGCGGATGACCGATGAGTAGGTCAAATCAATAATCGCACCGATCTTTTCATTGGTTAGCAACCATGCCTGCCAGAAAATAAATAAATGATGATACTTTTAAATCGACCCTGATATAAAAGCCCGCTGCTATTATGACGGTTATTGAACCGACGCCTGTACATCTAAAATAGTTATTTTTCCAACTCTTCCTTTACTGCAATTCCTATCTTTGCTAATGCAAACGGCTTCTTTATGTAATTCCCAGCACCTAATTGAGATATAGTCAATAGTTGTGTATGAAGAAATTAGGCGGCAATCCGTTTTTCTTCGACACCATTGACAAATTTAACTCCTCTAATTACTTCTGCCAGGCGTTGCGGATGGTGAAGTCG
>Ga0126326_1000316_pt1 | contig 15830 bp, 9 predicted proteins | sample InaspJWI67metaG_FD_94485 | JGI IMG/M metagenome (GOLD analysis project Ga0126326, IMG submission 94485) | Marine gutless worms symbiont microbial communities from Oahu, Hawaii - Inanidrilus sp. 1 OAHU.JWI-67 metaG | ecosystem: Host-associated > Annelida > Digestive system > Unclassified | place... | reverse complement strand
TATCCTGGTTCATGGGTGGTGTATCCTTTCCTTTTTAGTGTGGCCGGTTGACTGCTGCTAACAATCTACCGGTGGATACACCGCCTTTTCCTTTAAACACAACTTTTAAATATAACTCGCCGCGCCATTGTCAATCAATTGCTCTCGGACAATCAAGATGTTACCATTTATAACAGGGGGAATAAAAAACTGCCCTTTGCCGATGAGGTGGAGCACATCCAGGGGGACAGATTAAACCGCGACGCATTTGAAACGTCAATGCGCAAAAGAAAGTTTGATGCGGTCATCGACATGCTATGTTTCAATGCAGCCGATGCAAGATCAACGGTGGCCGCCTTTCGCGATAATGTCGAACAGATGGTCATCTGTTCAAGCATCGCCGCTTACAAAAGGCCGTACAAAACTGTCCCCACCGTTGAAGCTTCCGAGCAGCTTTGGGATAATCCGGTTTTCAGCTATGCTTTTGAGAAAGCTGAAATGGAAAGATTTCTGCAAAGTGTTATCCAGGCTGAGAATCTTCCGATCACCATTATAAGGCCGTCTCTGACATACGGGCCGGGGGCTGTAAACATAGGAGTTTTGAGACAGAATTACGGGATTGTCGATCGTATCCGCAAAAATAAACCCCTGGTAATGTTCGGTGATGGGAGTACCTCCTGGAGCTTTACGTTTGCACCGGACCTGGCCAAAGGATTTGTGGGGGTTCTGGGAAATAAGAAAACTTATGGTGAAGCCTATCACGTCACCAGCGAGGAAAGGACCATCTGGGAGGATCTGTACCTGGAAATCGGCAAAATCGTCGGCAAAACGCCCCGTATAATTCACATTTCCGCAGAGCTTCTGTATAAAGCGGCGCCAAATCTTTGCGGGCATCTGTTTTTTGAAAAAACCTACGCCGGATTATTCGACAATTCCAAAATAAAAAGCGTGGTGCCGCAATTTAAGGCGGATCTAACTCTAAACGCGGGATTGCGGAACATCGTCGACTGGTGGGAGAAGGAGGCCCACACCATCGACCCGGAAAAAGACGCGCTGGAAGACAATCTTGTCAGCCTGACTGGCAGCTGGTCCGATCAAGTGAAGAACCTTTACATGCAGTAGACCTTGCATAGAAACTTTTACAAATTCATTCCACCATTAAGCCACAATTTGATACAGCAGTGTTTCATCCCTGGCATGCCTTGAATGCCGAATAACGGGATGCACCAATATAATCTATCTCAGCCGCTGGAGATGAAATATTCATGATGCGCCCTAGTGCTATAATCGAAGAGCGGTGTAAATGCCGAGGGGAGCCTGGATTCCGCAAAACGAAAACGAATTTACCGCAATAAACGCCATTTGATCAAAACGGTGCAAACTTTTTTGCAAGGTAAACATATTTTGCTTTTACCTAAGAAGTTGAAATTAATACTTTTAATCCGTTATTTTTAAAACTATGTCAACATTTGTTGCACCCGTCTGACTTTTCCCCTTCCTTCAACGCTGCTTGCGAAATATTGCCCATCAACAAATTACCTTTTCTATTTTAACCGCCGGTCTGTCAATTTCTTACTGATATTACGGTATATTAATTCAGTACATCAGATAATTATCAATCTATCTTATATGCTTTTCCTTGAAGTTTAAGAAGTAAATTCACTTGTTGGAATGACTGTTGCTTTACAAGTTCTCATGGGGACGGCTCACCAATTTCTTTTCATTAGCATTCTATATTTGAAATCTAATAAACCCAAACTGCAAAGTTTTAATAAAACCACCGAGCTAGGCTTATCAATCAATATCAGCTTAATCACACTGAGTCATTGCGCCATATCTCAGCAGTGAAGTAACAATCACTTGACAGATTCAACATTTTCAAATAGTTAAAACGCACCGGGGCAATATGCGTAAATTGATATCAAACCTTCTCTTGCTCACATATCTCGACTGCCTGAATCTAACCCGGGTCCCCGACATTAAACTGGATGTTTTAAAAATGAATCGGGAAAAATTACAAGAAACCAAATTCCCTCCGGGAGAAGAAGAGCAATCCCCTACTGTACAAAGTCGTAGTGATTCAATGTACACCGTCTGGACCGGCATGTTCAACAGCATGCGCAGCACCCTCGATTACCTGGCAAAAACCGAACAACCTATCGAACTCATGGGTCGCAAGCTTTCGACCCCCAACCTGCTGAGCATTTTACAACTGGTATTAATGCCCTTTTTGTTGTTTACCGCCTGGAGTGGCTGGCCCACCGTGTTTCAGATCACTTTAGGCATTGTGCTGCTGCTGTCCCTGGCGGACGGAGCCATTGCAAGGCGACTGGGCCAGGTGACCGATTTAGGAGCTGAACTCGACAGCTGGGGGACTTTAGCAATCTTCATTACGGTGCCTTTGTGCGTATGGATTCTCTGGCCGAATATCGTTCTTCGCGAAGCGAACTTTATCATCGCCGTTGTGGTCTTCCACGTGGTTCCTGCATTACTGGGTCTCGTAAAATACGGTCGCCTTACCAGCTACCATACATGGGGAGCAAGACTTTCGTATGTGCTGCTCATTTTCAGCGCGTATCTGATGATGCTGGAAGGGCCATCATGGCCATTTCGCGTTGCCGCCCCTTTTGTAATTCTTGCCGGCATCGAACAGATATTCATGACCGGCATTTTGCGTAAGTGGCAGACGAACATACCCACTCTCTGGCACGCCACACGTATTGAACAAAGTAAAATTGAGAAAGCCTTGCAGGAAAGTGAAAAACGATACCGCGAAATTCTGACCAACATCGAAGACGGGTATATTGAATTGGATCTCGCCGGCAATTTCATTTTTTTCAATCCAACGCTTTGTAAATATTCGGGCTTTACGGAGGAAGAACTATTCGGCATGAACAACCGGATTATAATGGACGAGCAGCAGGCGAAGATAGCTTTCGAAACCTTCAATGAAATATACCGCACGGGGAGACCCTGCTTTGTTCAAGATTGGGAATTCATTCGTAAAGACGGGCAAATACGCTTCTTTGAGGCCTCAATCAACCTCATGCGCAATTCCCGCGGTCAGCCGATCGGATTCCGGTGCTTTGGCAGAGATACTACGGATCGCAAATTGGCGGAAGAGCAGGCTCATATGCATCAGGAGCAGCTCTATCAGGCCGGTAAAATGGTGGCCCTCGGAACGCTGGTCTCCGGGTTCGCCCACGAGATCAACAATCCCACCAATTTCATCAAGCTCAACACGCCCATGCTGGAGGAGGCCTGGAAAGGTATTCGGCCAATACTGGATGAATATTACGAAGAAAACGGCGACTTCATCATTGCCGGCATGAACTACTCGGAAATGCTGGAAAGAATACCCGCCCTGTTTTCCGGAATCGTTGACGGTGCCGGGCGTATCCAGAAAATCATCGACGATTTGAAGAGTTATGTCCGTAAAGGCACCCCGGATATGACCGAATCGATCGACATCAACGCCGTCTTGAGGTCCACCTTGACATTATTATCCCACATGATCCGCAAATCGACACATCAGTTCACTGTCCAGTATGGTGAATATTTACCGGGTTTGATTGGAAATAGTCAACGCTTGGAGCATGTGATCATCAATCTCATTCAAAATGCCTGCCAAGCGCTGCCGAATCCTGAAGCCGGTATTTCCATTGCCACCGCTTTTGACGAACGGCAGCGCCGGATCGTCCTGACCATTGAAGATCAGGGGTCAGGCATCCCGGCCGAAAACCTGCCACGTATCACCGACACATTTTACACCACCAAGTATGAAGAGGGAGGGGTCGGCTTGGGATTGTCCATTTCCTCCAAAATTGTCGAGGAGCACGGGGGACACATGCGTTTCACTTCCAACCTGGGTCGTGGAACGACGGTCAAAGTATTTCTGCCCATGGCAGGTGCAGCGGAGGTGAAGACATGACCGCGGCAGTCTATCCGCAATTTCCGGTATTGTTGGTGGATGATGAAATCCAAGCCTTGAATAGTTTCGAAACCGTTCTCCGATCTGCCCGGATAAACCACTTCCTGCGCTGCCAGGACAGTCGGGACGTAATGCCGCTGCTGGAAAAACAGCAGCCGGAGGTTATCTTACTGGACCTGAGGATGCCGCACATTTCAGGGGAAGAATTGCTGCAGACCCTATCCCGGGAATATCCCGATTTGCCGGTAATCATTATCACCGCCGCCAATGAAGTGGAGACAGCGGTTGCCTGCATGAAAACCGGTGCCTTCGACTACCTGGTCAAGCCGGTTGAAAAAAGCCGTCTTATTTCCACTGTCATGCGGGCTGTTGAGATGTGTGACCTGAAGCGGGAAAACCGATTGCTAAAGGCCCAGGTGCTGACCCGCAGGCTCCGAAATCCCGAGGCCTTTGCGGACATCGTAACAAACAGTGCCGCCATGCAATCCGTATTCCAGTATGTGGAAGCGATCGCCATCAGTCCGCGACCTGTCATGATTACCGGTGAAACCGGTGTGGGTAAAGAAATGATTGCTCGGGCGATTCACACCCTCAGCAATCGCGTGGGAGATTTTGTCCCGATCAACCTGGCCGGGCTGGATGACAGTGTTTTCGCAGATACTCTTTTCGGTCACAAGAAAGGCGCATTCACCGGTGCAGATCAACCCCGCAAGGGAATGATGGAAAAGGCGGCTGGTGGTACGCTGTTTCTGGATGAAATTGGAGATCTCAGCGCTGATTTGCAGGTAAAACTGTTGCGCCTTTTGCAGGATGGCGAATTTTTCCCCCTGGGTTCGGATATGGCCAAACGCTCGGATGCACGCGTTGTGGTTGCCACTAATAAAGACCTGCAGATCTTGCAGGACTCGGGCCAATTTAGAAAAGACCTGTACTACCGCCTCTGCGGCCACCATGTTCACATCCCCCCCCTGCGGGAGCGCCCTGAAGATATACCATCGCTGGTGGACTATTTTCTGGACAAGGCTTCGGTATCACTCGACAAGAAAAAACCGACTCCACCCCGGGAGTTGATGATTCTTCTATCCGGCTATCACTTCCCGGGCAATGTTAGAGAATTGCAATCGATGATCTGGGATGCGGTCAGCAATCACAGGTTTGGTGTGTTATCATTAAAGGCCTTTAAAAAGCACATTGCCCAAACGCAGCCTGTCATGAACCCATCAGATTCATATTCGAATGACCTAACAGGAAGCCTGATCACCTTTTCCCAGCAGCTTCCGACCCTCAAACAGATCGAGCAGTTGCTGATTGACGAGGCTTTAAAGCGCGCAGACGCCAATCAGGCTATTGCGGCTATGAGCTTGGGCATATCGCGCCAGGCCCTGAATCGAAGATTGAAACGCTCCCGAAAAGTCAAATACTCCCCCCAAAAACAGTGAAACACAAATTGCACGGTCAACATTTCTTGCGATTGAATAACCATTCGAAAATAATAAAGATTTGAATAATTACCAACAAACGGTAAACTTTTGTTTCATCCCTTTTTATTATTTTCGAACTTATCATTTCCAGCGAATGGCCCCTTTCAAGCTTTTTTCAGCCAAACGCCGACCGAATTGTTTCAGTATAACTATCTGAAATCATTCCAATCCAAATTCTTGTCAGCTGCAAGCAAACCGAGTCTCTCAAATTCCATATCCTTAACCGTAGCCTCATTGTAAAATTGGCCCGAAGTTTGCTCATGGTAAAGGAGAAGCGGGGCGAGAAGATACAGATACCATCAAGTATCCGATGTCTTTTCGTTTAGATTATAATCAGATGTATGTATCAAAACAGACGGAAGGAGGGAATGGTTATGAGAGTCAGAAATTACCAAGTTAGCCACTGGAACTATGTGATAGCCCTTTGCTTTTTAACTATTTTTGCATCCACAAGTGTCTTAGCGTGGGAACGTGACAAGGAATTTTTCTTTCACCGCGGACGCCCACTGAAGGTGATGACTCAGAATCTGTACGTCGGTGCCGATCTATTTCGCATATTGGTTCCTGCGGTGGAATGTCCGCCCATCGAACAACTGCAAGTTCCCTGTAGGGTGGCTGAAATTTACGCCACTGTGCAGCAGACAAATTTTGAAGCGCGGGCTGAAGCCATTGCCGATATGGTCGCCGAAGCACTACCGGATCTTATCGGTCTTCAAGAAGTCTACCGCATCCACTATAATCCCCCGGGCGATAGTGATATTGGGCGCAAACCCAATGAAGATGATGAAGTGCAAGATTACCTGAAAATCCTGCGAAAGGCAATTAATTCCAGGGGTCTCCACTATAAGCCGGTAGTCAGATTGAAGAATGCCGATTTGACGCTGCCGATGTTTGAAGGATTCGATGCCATGGGACCCATTCTATCGACAGTGCGGGTGACCGATCGTGATGTTATTCTGGTCCGAGACGGAGTGGCAGTATCCAACAGAACCAAAAAGCATTTTCAAACCAATATGATCGTGCCCATTGGGGAAATGGAAGTGGAGTTTCTGAGAGGATATTGCGCAGTGGATGCCAGAGTCACAGATCGAACATATCGTTTTGTAAATGCCCACTTGGAAGTTGCCAATCCGGCAGCAGAGGAAACTTGGAAGATTCAGCGAGCACAGGCCGAAGAATTGGCCCTGGAACTAGCAGGCGAAACGCGACCGACTATACTGGTGGGCGATTTTAACTCGGGTCCGGAATTTCGACTGTTTGCACCGGCCTATGACGTGTTGCTCGAAGCCGGATTCAGGGATAGTTGGCATCTGCGACGGCAGCCATACGATCCGGGATATACCTGCTGCCAGGATGAATATCTCGAAAATGAATTCTCTTATCTTGACCACCGTATCGACCTGATCCTCATCCGCAACGATCTCGGATTCTTACCTTTCTCCATCATCGGAGGGGTATCTGCCTGGGTGATGGGTAATGATCCGGAAGACAGGACACTCGGGGAACCACATCTCTGGCCATCCGACCATGCCGGTGTTGCAGCCAAACTCCGGATCCCGCGGATGGGCTTCCGGCACTAGAATGGATTAAAAGTATTAAATACTGTATACAACCGCACATCCGTATTAAACCGCAAAAAAGTTATTCCTTTTCGATCCAACGGTCCAGGGCGTTTTCCCAGGGAGGAAAGAAATGGATGCAACCGCCAACAAATGCAACCCGGAGAAATACTGCATCGGCGTCGATGCCGGATCGGTAAGTCTGAATGCTGTCGTCATCAACGACAGCAGAGAAGTTGTATTTGAGTCCCCTTATGTACGGCACTTCGGCCGATTGAATGAAGAAGTATATAAACTGATATACAAGCTTTTCAGCAAATTTGACGCATCCGACATTGAGTCTATCGGCTTTACGGGCATCCATGGGCAGGCTCTCGGTGAAAAATTGGGTGTTTTTTATGAATTTGAAACAATCAGCCAGGTGCTGGGAGTTCTGGCCCTGATTCCGGAAGTGAGATCCATCATCAGCATGGGGGGACAGGACTCGGCGCTGTTTCAAATCGGGCATGGCAGCGACGGATGGGAACTGCAGCATTTCAGCACCAACGGCCCCTGTGCCTCCGGTACGGGCTCTTTCATTGACCAGCAGGCCGAAAGGCTGGCCACGTCCCAGTATGAGAAAAGTAAAAACATTTCTCAAAGGCAAATTGACCGGGTCCTGGATGATTTTATTCAGCTGGGGCTTAAAAGTAAAAATCCTGCCAATGTGGCCTGCCGCTGCACCGTCTTCACCAAATCCGACATGATTCATCTTCAGAACAAGGGCGAACGGTTGGAGGATATCATATACGGGTTGCATGTAGGAAATGCCCGCAATTACATCAGCACCATTGTATCCAGTCGGAACCTCGAGGACCCGGTTGCATTTGTCGGCGGTCTATCCCTGAATGCTTTGCAGGTGAAAGCCCTTAAAAGATATTTCCCGAAACTTGTGGTCCCTCCGCTAAGTACTTCCACAGGTGCACTGGGTGTGGCTTTGAAAGCGCTCGAATCGAAAGATGGGAATGAATTTAGCCTGGACCGGCTTAAAATGGCGTGTCTTGACGGAAATATAAACGTATCGAGGGCACCGAAGTTGCAGGTGCGTAAAACGCGCATTCCTGCCGGTAAAACAATTCTGAAGAAAGCAATTATTAAAAAGACTGGCGTCTACCTGGGTATCGATATTGGCTCGACAACGACCAAATATGTTTTGATTGATGATGACCAGGTACTCATTGACAAGCAGTATGTCCTTACCCGTGGGAAACCGATTGAAGTAACGCAAGGCTTGCTGGCCGGCATACGGAATAAATTCGAAGACAAAGTTGAGATCCTTGGGGCCGTTACGACGGGATCCGGCCGCAACGTGGTGGGTGATTTTTTAAATTCCGATTTGATCGTTGACGAGATTTCGGCACATGCCAGAGGGGCTGTTAAGATAAACCCGTTGGTGGACACGATTTTTGAAATCGGCGGTCAGGATTCGAAATACATCCACATCGTCGATACCCATCCGCTCGATTTTGACATGAACAAGGTGTGCGCTGCCGGTACGGGAAGTTTTCTGCATGAACTGGCCAGTAAATACGGCATCAATATTGTGGATGAATTTCAGAAAATGGCTCTTGGGTCTGATGCGCCCGTTAAACTGGCTGAGAGGTGTACCGTTTTTATGGAGTCGGATCTCGTCTCTCTTTATCAGAAAGGGGTACCCCGAAAAGATCTTCTTGCCGGGTTGTGCTACGCCATCGTTCATAATTACCTGAACCGTGTGGTCGGAAAAAGATACATCGGCCGACGGGTAATGTTTATAGGCGGCCCCTCTCTGAACAAAGCAGTGGTTGCAGCATTTGAAATCGTTTTGGGAAGGCGTCTTATTGTGCCGCCTAACAGAGAGGTTCTCGGGGCATACGGAGCGGCAGTCATGCTGCAGGATAAATTCAAAAGCGGTGGTAATAACCCGATAAATCGCAGGAATCTTGAGTTTATCATCAAAGATCGTTTGAACTATAAGGAAAAGACATGCCGAACCGACCCCAACTGCCATAATCAGTGCAAGCTGAAAATTTATGATTTTGGCAATCGGAGCAGTGTCTGGGGTGGTGAATGCGGGCGTTACGAATTGACTCGGCGTTCAACCCAACAAAGGAAGAATTTTTTTAAGCTGCGTCAAATGCTCTGGGAGCAACACCTGGACGGTGCTTATGACGTTCTTGGTGCGGAACCGCTCATGGAGGTTGACGGAAGACCGACAGTCGGTATGCAGAGTGCCCTATACGGTCACCAGACCGGCATCCTATGGGCGCATTTTTTTGATTATCTGGGATATCGTCTAGTCTTCACACAGCCCACAAATGCTCGCATTTCAAAACGCGGTATCGAGCATTCAGAGGATGGCGTCTGCTTCCCGGTAAAAGTTTCCCACGGTCACATAAAAGAACTGGCCGGAAAGACCAGATACCTTTTTATCCCCAGCTTGCTGAATATGCCGACACCTAAAGCTTCGGAAACCGGGCGCTTTTGTCCCATGGTCATGAGCAACGGATACATGGTGCGTATGACACTGAATCTGAATAAATCAGCCATCTTGAACCCGGCTCTTCATTTAAAGAATTCACCCGAAGCTCTGGCCGAAGAAATTACGGTGCAGATGAAATCAAAACTGGGTCATCGCAAGGCTTTATACAAAGCTGCGCTTTATCATGCCCTTGAGAAACAGCGGAATTTCGAAAACGACCTCCGGCAAAAGGGAAAAAAGATACTGGCCGACCGAAACGATGATGAGCCGCTGATTGTCGTGACCGGACGGTCTTATAACCTTTACGATGAACGTCTAAATTTATGGCTCGGCCGGAATCTGTCCCGCATTGGAATTGAAGCTTTACCAATGGATTTTATAGATGTGCGATCGGTGGATCTGTCGGATTTTTCTTCCATGTACTGGGGCCTGGGTACTCAGATACTACGAACCGCCCGCTGGATAAAAACGGCGCCCCATGTTTTCGGTCTGCATCTGACAAATTTCGGTTGCGGCGCTGACTCATTCCTTGAACATTTCTATAAACACATCATGGGTCACGAAGCCTATTTAATCCTGGAACTCGATGAACACAGCGCCATGGCCGGGGTTATGACCCGATTGGAAGCGTTTAAAAACGTAATTGAAAGCAGTATGGTTGAAAAGATGTCATACCAATCCATTGCTGTCTAACCCTGCTGCATGGGAGTCAAACATGGAATCAGCACAGGCTGCTGGCTTTCACTCGCTGGCAAAAAATATCGGCACCTTCAATCTCGGACAAAAGCAGGTTTTAATCCCGGAAATGTGCCGGGCAGCATCCCATTTGCTGGCTGCCGCCATCCGAAGTTTCGGTATTCGGGCTCGAGTATTGAAAACCTACCAGGGGCTTGATCTCGGCCGGGAATTTACATCCGGCAAAGAATGCTATCCCTGCCAGGTTACGATGGGAGATATTCTGTTCTTTGTGCAAAAAGAGAAGGAAAGACTGGGATGTGATTTTACGCCTGAAAATTACGCATATTTCATGCCGGAATCTAACGGCCCCTGCCGCTTCGGGATGTATAACAAGTATCAGAGACTTGTACTTGATTCTTTACCCGGTTTCAATAAACTGAAGATTATTTCTCTCTCAGCGCGAGGCAATTATTCCGTGGCGGGTATCCTGGAAAAAAGAAAGGTTAGAAGCTTCAAGAAAACGGTCTATTTGTCCATAGTCGTCGCTGATATCTTGAAACGGCTGTTATGGCGAATCCGACCTTACGAGAAACAGTCTGGGTCGGCCGATAATTTATTTGAGCAATCCATGCATACTATGGAAAATACATTTGAAACTCACGGTGACGGGAAAAATTTTCGTTTCATACTAAATAAATTGAAAAAAATCGTTCACCAAGGAAAGGACCTGATTGATCCCACTATACCACGTAAACCCCGGATTGGAATCGTGGGCGAGATATTCTTGAGAATGCACACCCATGCAAATCAAGATTTAATCAGAACTTTAGAAAAATACGGTGCGGAAGTGGTTTGTGCTTCGATGGCTGAATGGATAAATTTTATCAGCTATATTGAAAAAAGAAGCGCCAGCAAAAGACTACGATTAAATCTGAAACAGATTCCTCACGCTCGTATTAAGACCGAGCTAAAAAAATTACTCGGCTGCGGGATAGATCTCTTGTACAAGGAGTTTCAGCAGGGGCATGTTTACCGGCAGATATTCTCACTCCTTGATCTTGCCGCAGATCATAAAATCTCCCATTTAGAACATTTACTTGTGGAAGAAGATGTTTTCTCCTTTGATATCGACACCGAGGCCTGCTTAAGTATCGCCGGTATAATGGCATACGCCGGCCACGGTTACAGCGGCGTCGTAAACGTCTATCCTTTCACATGTATGCCGGGAATGACGACGTCGGCCATTGTCAAGCCCCTGATGGCCGAACAGGGTTTGCCGTATCTGGATGCACCCTACGATGTCAGCATCCAGCCGGGCAGAGAAGCGGCTATCCGAACATTTATGTATCAGGCTGCTGAGCACCGAAAGCGAAATAATGATCAATGCAGCAATGCCATCCTACCGCTGTCGGTCATCTAATTTGGAAAGACCAAATCCGACGAAAGCGGATAATACCAATCATTCATTTCTACTGGCGACTGCTCATCCCCTTGGACTCACCTCCAGAGACGAACAAGCTGTCTCACAACAACGAATGTGCCGTATATAAATTGTCCGTTTAATTTTAGATTGAGGATCGCTTGACAAAGATCTTTTGCTCTGGTTAAAAAGCCACTCAACTGTAAAACCTATCGCTAAAATAACCGCACAAATCGCGCTTGAATTTTGAAATTCAAGTTCCTTTCCGGATGGAATAATTTTGTAACATGCCCAGAAAACAACGTAAAAAGCGTAAAAAGAAAAAATCATCGGCAAGGAAAAAGGGCAATAGACCTAAGGTTACGGAAATGGATCTGGCCCTTTTCGAATTTCATCGCCATGCCGTCGCACTGCTTCCCGAGCCGGATGACGAAAATCCGGGTGTGGCCATCATGGTTACACACAAAGATCCTATGCAGTCATCGATAACCTGCAATTGTTCCGACTCTGGGACGCCAACCTGTTCGCATGTCAAAAAACTGGCCGCGGTGTATCATTTTAGTCAATCATTGCTCGGTGATAAAACCCTGGAGCAAGATTTCCGGGGAACTATCTGGTATGAGATCGGGGCAACCATGGCGGATGGTTCGAGTGAAAATCCACAAACCGTTGGCTCAAGGCTGGTATCCGAAAATGGTTGCCAGGTATTAAAAATAATCGATTCCAAAGGTGAGGAACTGCTCACTTACGTTTCTTCCGGTCCGGACCGACTGCGATGTGCAGATCGCTGCATCGATCGCCCAGAAAAGAAAAAGTATCCGTCCCGGGCACAGGTTCTGTCCAAACTGGCTCTATGGACCCTGACGGATACCGAACGTGAAATGGCTGCCAGGGGATTTAAAACCCGGGGCCAGGCTTTTCAGGAGAAATTCTGGTATAAATGGGCTTACCATTCCTACCGCGAATTGGGAATGCGTGATTTCACTTTAGATTCCGATGTGGAGACAACCCATGGCACCTTTTACCTGACGGTAAAGAATTTAGAAGGGATTCCTGTAATGCGGTTCCCCGTGCCGCGTTCAAAAGTTAAATCGTTGCTTGGCCGCCTTAAAAACTATGCTTTCCAGTACCAGGGTTTGAAGATTTATCCCAATGCGTTAACGACTCTTTTCAAAATAGCCCGGACCCGGGACATGGCTCTTGAGATCACACCCTTCGTTCAGCTTACGCTGCAAAACGGTGAGACCAAACAGTTCAATGACGCAGCTTTAGATAAATTTCGCTTCGGTGATCTCATCTATCTGCCTGATCGAAAAATTCTTGCTGAACACAAAAAGCCCCAGTCGGTGCCGCCGAGTTTAATCGAACCCGGTAAGAACATCATTAAGAAAGAGGATATTCCTGCTTTTCTGGCCGCATTCGGTGAAGACTTATCCAAGGGGCCTTTCTTACCGGATGCATCGCTCGATTCGCTTAAGATATCCAGGAAACCGGATCGTATCGACATTTCCCCCCAGGTTCTTAAGCGCGACTGGTGCTGGTTGGCGGTGGCGTATGGTTTCGGCAACGAACGCCTTTCGCTGGCTAAAATTCTGCAGGCCAAAGCCGATGGCCGGCGTTATATCGAAATTCAAAATGGCTGGCTGGATACCCAGTCACCGGAGCTCGAAGGACTGGATATCTTGCTGGATTCGCGTCATGATGTCAAGCATGAAGACCAAGCAGGACGGATTCAGATATCGCACCTAGATTTGTTGCGCCTTCAAGCCGCCGCGGATCAAGATTTTAAAGTTAGCGGGCCAAAACCTCTGTTAAACCGGCTGAAACGGCTACTGGATTTTAAACCCTCCACCTCGCTGCCTAAAATCAAGGGTATGGCATCAAAGCTGCGCGCATACCAGCAACTGGGCACCGAATGGATTTACTTTTTATATGAAAACGGTTTCGGGGGGCTGCTTTGTGATGATATGGGGCTGGGCAAAACCCATGAGGTCATGGCTTTTATGCTGTATCTGCGCCAACACCGCAGAATAAAAAAACCGTTTCTGGTTGTATGTCCCACAACTGTATTGAGCCACTGGAATGATAAAATCCGTGAGCATGCCCCCGGCCTGAGAGCGATCCTGTATTACGGAGGGCTGCGGGATATAAAAGAAGCCCTTGAAACCGGCGATGTATTGCTCACCTCCTACGGCATTTTGCGCCGGGACATCAACATATTGAAAAAAAGGTCATTTGGCCTGGCCGTATTTGACGAGATCCAGCATATTAAAAATCGTTTCACCCAGGCCCATGGTGCCGCCGGTCAGATAAGAGCCAGGATGAAGCTGGGACTGACAGGAACCCCCATTGAAAATACTCTGGCAGAACTTAAAGCCCTGATGGATATAGTGATACCCGGTTATTTAGGTAGAGATGAAAAATTTATAACTCGCTATGTAAATCCCATTGAACAAAACCTGAAAAGCCCCCGCCGCCGTGAATTGAGCCGATTAATCTCTCCGTTTACCCTGCGCCGTCTTAAATCAACGGTCTTAAGCGAACTGCCGGCAAAAATCGAGGACATCCGAACCTGTCACCTCAGCGATGATCAAGTTAAGCTTTACCGGGATGCAGTCACTTCCAGGGGGCACCAATTGATACAGCTATTGCGAAAACCCAAAAAATCCGTGCCATACATGCACATATTTGCCCTGCTTACCCTGCTCAAGCAAATTTGCAACCACCCGGCCACGGTCGAAGGCAACCCGGAAAACTACGATCAGTTTCAATCCGGCAAATGGGAGCTGTTCAAAGAACTGTTGAGCGAGTCCCTCGGCAGTGGGCAAAAGGTGGTGGTTTACAGCCAGTATCTGGACATGGTCCGCATTGTCGAAGAACATCTGACACAAATACAGGTGGATTTTGCCACCTTAACCGGTGCCAGCCGCCATCGCGGTAAAATAGTCTCCAGGTTCAACAATGATCCGGCCTGCCGGGTATTCGTGGGCAGCCTCAAAGCCGGGGGTACGGGCATCGACCTGGTCGCAGCCTCCGTAGTCATCCATTATGACCGCTGGTGGAACGCGGCCAGAGAGGACCAGGCTACCGACCGTGTGCACCGCATCGGCCAAAAACGCGGGGTTCAGGTGTTCAAACTCGTTACGGAGGGAACCCTCGAAGAAAAAATATCGGCAATCATTGAAAAGAAGAAAAACTTAATGGACGGCGTGGTAAAAGAAGATGATCCCGGGCTGCTGAAAACATTCTCCAGAAACCAGTTGATCGAACTCCTCGGAGCACCCGAATAGTATAGAGGGTTAAAATGGCATCACAGCAAAAATTGGTTGCCGTGGAATGAAAATACTTTCTAAGCTCGCAGAATATCCCAACCAAAGTCAATGATGCTCGATTAATATGGGTTTGTAAGTAGTCCTTTTTGTGTCACTCTCGCGAAGGCGGGAAGTCCAGAAGTTTTTAATATAACTGAATCTTAGCCTGTTCCGGTGCAGATTATCCCAGCGGTCCGGATTCTGAATTTTAAGCACTACTTAACTTTCAGTGTGTTCATAAATAGTCGATAGCTGCCGTAAACCGAATTTCGATAATGCTGGTTGTAACTAAATTCCAGAGCGTAATATCTCTGATCTTTTTCAAAATAAAGGTTTTCGGTAACCATTTCCTTGGTGGTCTGATCATCTTCGGCGCTGATCACCCGCTTGAGGTAGCCGGAGGCTTGCTGACCGGCGACTTCCCGGTCGAAGGTGTCAAAGGTCCGCTTGTTTTTTCCGCCCGAAAAATCAAATTATTCGGCATTTGGTTTGGGTCCATTTGAGGGAGTTAATACCTAAGCCGCCCAACAGCCGAAAAGATCTTCTTTGCACCAGTCCCCATACGCCGCTACCGTGAAAGAGCGACCAAACAGATAGTGATCCCGAACTTTGCCGGTAAAACAATAACCGCCGCGGAATCGGTGCTAAAAAATTCGGAAGAGAAAATAGCGTTGATGATTACAAAGAGGGTTGAAAAGAAGATAAATAGAATTACTATTCCTCCAGTATTTTAGTTTCTATAGCGGTTGTCATAAATACGTTCCGTTTGAGCCATTACAACATAAGGAGGTTCTTATAACGTTTCCAGGTAAAAGTAACTTGTGACAACCGCTATGTTATCTTTTTTATGCAAAAAAGCGTATGTTATTTGAAAATACTGTATGTGTACCAACACATGAAACGGCTCTTCATTATCCCAAGCCGCAAAGAGCAGCCAAAGAAGATATTAAACCATCACGCCGTGTGGATGG
>Ga0126326_1000315_pt1 | contig 15844 bp, 13 predicted proteins | sample InaspJWI67metaG_FD_94485 | JGI IMG/M metagenome (GOLD analysis project Ga0126326, IMG submission 94485) | Marine gutless worms symbiont microbial communities from Oahu, Hawaii - Inanidrilus sp. 1 OAHU.JWI-67 metaG | ecosystem: Host-associated > Annelida > Digestive system > Unclassified | place... | reverse complement strand
TTATCCTGGTTCATGGGTGGTGTATCCTTTCCTTTTTAGTGTGGCCGGTTGACTGCTGCTAACAATCTACCGGTGGATACACCGCCTTTTCCTTTAAACACAACTTTTAAATATAACTCATAAACCATTAAGGACAGTTCCCAATCAAGAATGGCCTAAGTTACTTAATATTTTTTTTAATTGTAAACCATCGTCACAAATGATCTCAAAGTTTATGAAGATAAAAGGGAATTTCCGGGACGTTGTTGACTGAGTTGACTTAGTAACTGCCCTACTGGATAATTTTAAAAAAATAAAAGGGAAGCCGACCAACACTACAAAGACTTTTCCAAGGGTGCAGATCTCAAAACACTTGAAAATCCGAAACAGCAGGTCATCGAAGGTTTTATCCTTGGAGATGCAGATTTTGTAAAATGGGTTAAAAAATCTTTTTGTCCGGCATACAGGATGAAAAAGAAATACCCCAATTAAAGAAGCTCAAACCGAAAGTGCCGCTTAAAACTGTTGCAAAGGCTGTCTGCGAGGAATTCACTCGCAAGAAAGAGCTATAAATAGAACGGATGTCCCCATCTTAACCCATCTTCAAATTGCCAGACCCCAATTCACCAATTCACAGTTCAAACAACAGTCTATTAAAACCTAAGTTGAGCGATTGTCGAGGTTGCCGCAACTACAAGGAAGATGTTGTTCCGCTATAGTCGCCTATGCGGGACAACATCTGGCGCCGTAGGTGTGGTAAGATCGGCAATCCCGAAGGGTTTCAAATTTTAAAAATATAAATCGACAGAATTCCTTGAAAATAAGACAAAATGATCCCATTTTTAAATTTGAAACGCTCAATTTAGGTAAAAATTATTTAGCGACTTGAAGCCCTACTTTGGGCATCAGCCCATGGATCAGTTAATAATTAAATCACAAGTCAGGATGCGACATCGCATCACCGCAAGGATTTGATGATGAAAGCAAAATTCTCAACTTACGTTTATGATGTTTCTTTTGCGGCCGGAAAAATGCCGCTTGTTATTGGGCCGGCACCAAGGCTTGCCGTGCTTTTGGCGGCTGCCCTGTGTGCCATGCCGGTTTCAAGCCAGGGCGATTCGTTGCCGATGAACTGGAGTGAGCGGATTGAGGTCGCCTCTGGCAAAGCCATCCGCGGTCCCTGGCGCATGAACGAGTCAGTGTGGCACTTCGTAGACGATCCCGCTGTGGCCATCACCGATCAGGGCAATGCCGGGGTGGTCTGGGCCGATCACACCCGGCATGACCTCTTATTTCAGGTATTCGCTCCCGACGGCAGGGCGCGCTTTGCTAAGCCGGTGAACATTTCCCGGAGCCCGGGCATCTTCTCCTGGCTGCCCCGGGTGATCATGACTTCCGTTCATCCGGAGGAGGTGTACGTCCTTTGGCAGGAGATCATCTTTTCGGGCGGCACGCATGGCGGCGAAATTCTCTTCGCCCGGTCCAACGATGGCGGGAAGACTTTCAGCGAGCCGCTCAATCTGTCCAACACCATTGCCGGCGCCGGCAAGGGCCGCCTCACAAGGGATATCTGGTTCAACGGGAGCATGGATCTGGCCAGAAGCGCCGGCGGAATCCTCTACGCCGCCTGGACTGAGTACGAGGGTGCCCTGCGCTTCAGCCGCTCCACTGACCAGGGCGGCGGTTTCTCCGAACCCAAGCTGATCGCAGGAGGACGGGGTGAATTGCCCGCGCGCGGGCCCTCCCTGGCCGTCGGCCCTGGCGGAGAGGTCCATCTCGTCTGGACTGTGGGAGAAGAGCCGGCCGCCGATATCCATTACGCTACATCCACGGATCAGGGCCAATCTTTCGGGAGCCCACGGACAATCGTTGAAAGCAAAGGGTATTCGGATGCGCCCAAGATCGCCGTTGACAACCGGAGGATCATTCACCTGGTTTACGCGGAAGGTCCGGCCGGTCCGCTGCAGCGCTATCACATCCGCTACGCCCGGTCAAAGGAGGGCGACGGCAAGTTCCAAGATCCGGAGGAGATATCGGGCGCGCACTCCAAACGATTCCAAAGCGTTGGCTTCCCGTACCTGGATCTCGACGGGCGAGGAAATCTGTACGTGCTCTGGGAACTTTTCCCGGATGGTGGATTTTTCTCCCAAGGTCTTGGGCTCACCTTTTCAGGCGACGGTGGGAAAATCTTCGCCTCGCCGGTGGTCGTTCCCGGTAGCCTTGATTCCAAGCTCGGTTTCAACGGTAGCCAACAGGGACTGTTCATGAAGAAGCTCGCCGTAAACAAAGCGGGTGAAATGGCCATTGTCAACAGCACCTTCAATCCGCAGAAATCGAGCCACGTCTGGCTCATTCGCAGCCGCGTGGCCGCCGGACGGTAACGTCCCGCTGTCCTGACTGTGGCGTGGCAACAGGGAGCGGTTGCCCGGCTAAGGAGAAGCGACAAAAAGAATGGGGTCACATCTTAAATATTAAATATAGAGAAATCACCCTGCCTTGAGAATGGGGACGTTATTGACTAAGTAGACTAACTCAATTTTTTTGTAGCAGTATCACAATTGAATATATAGGCACAGTTTTATTGAGCTCGATACCGGATGCTAATTAGCTGCAGCCACCAGGACTTCAATATCCTACTACTAATGCCACAGTGCTTTGATACCGTGCGCTTGCAAAAAATCTTCCGCCATCTCCTTAAGCTTCAAGTTACGAAAGTTATAGTAGGAATGCACAACTTTACGATCGCCAACGTCCTCAATCCATCGACCAATTGATCCTGAGTATGCGTCATATGCTCTTTCCCGTAACTCACCATCGCTTGTCCAATTTGATTTTAAAAATTTCTGTAGGATCTCATGATGCTCCGCATGGCTGCGGCCCGGTATCTTTAAGTATATCTCAGCTGAGCTTTCTATTTTGTCTCGAAGTTTCTGATTTTCCCCAGGATCAATCCCGGCAGCCATCTCGGCATCTTGATCCTCTTCAAAAATCCAAATAACGTCTCCTGTCTCTATATCAAGGTAACTTGCCTGAGGATAAAGATCATGAAAATCGACATCTCGTCCAAAAGCATCAAAAAATGAAAATTCAGCAATTGATATTGTTCGCACCAGATCAAACCTCCTATCCGAGAGACTAGAAAACTCGGGGATATTGTTGGCTTAGTTGACTTTCGCTATATCAGGATGTCTTGTAAGTCAACGATCTGCGTGCAATCCAACGCCGAAAAATCGGGTCAACCAGGCAGTAATTGCCATTTTCATCCACACGCAACGCCCCTTTTCGAAGGAGTTGTTTCAAGGCAGTATTAAACGATGTATGGGTCATTTCATATTCGGCCAGGTCGACGGCCGCAATCCTTCTCAAAGGCCCTTTCTCAGCAATCACAGAGAGTACTTGCTGCTGACGCAAGGGAAATGTCTGCCATTCCGGGATAAAGATCAGTTCACAGCCGTCAATCAATGCGTCCAGTCCCTGCCGGATGAGAGAGTCATCAAGTTGCACGGCAGGCAGTTGCTCACCCGAAGCAGGAAAAAGATCGTATAGGTGACTGCAATACCTTTGGGCATAATCCGGATGCCCTTCAACCACGCTGAGAATCTCATCAATATTATTAATTTTGATGCCGACTGAGCGGAATCGTCTGCGGATATAGGATTTCAAACTCTTACTATCTATAGGGCCGAGTTCGATGATTTTAGCCGACTGAAAAAACGGCCGTTGGCGAGCTGTGAACATTTCAGACAACAGGCTTGCCTGGCTTCCGAGAAAAGCAAAACTTAAATGTTTGGCAGATTGCACAACCGTGCGAAACTCTGCCTCCAGGGAGTTGGGACCGGCTTTGTCGATTAGGGTAATTTCCTGGAATTCATCCAGCACCAGAAGCCCTTTCCTCTTTTTTTTCCCAAGGATTTGGTCCAGCCCCAAAATTGCTTCGGAAAGACTGGTGCGAGGATCTACCGGCAATCCAACTTCGGGTTTTATTGACACATTGCCGTCCGGTGTTGGTTCGATGGCGATGCGGTTTCTTTTAAAAACATCAGCAGCTATAGATAGAAACTTTTTCAGGTTCGTTTCCTGGTCAAGCAGCATCTGGGCGCACACCCGAACGGTTTCTCCCAAAATTTTGGTGATCGAGTTCAGAGCAAAAAAATCAATACGTCCGCAGGTCATCCCTTTTTTTTCAAGTTCGGCGCTGACCACGGCCAGCAGGGATGACTTGCCGATTCTGCGAGGTGATATAACAACAATGGATTGCCGGCCCATCAAATTATCAGCGATGAGCTTCCGCTCTTGTTCACGATTGCAAAAATGTTTGCCGGTAACGATTTTTCCAAAAAGAAAGGGATTCGGCATAATTGCTCCCAAACAAATTATACGGTAATTACGTATAATTTATTACATAAAGAAAATATGTTTTCAACGTATTTTTTAAAGGATTTTAGAAGAACCACAAAAATCCTAAAAGATAACAGTAAGGTTTAATAGATGTCAAGGCCGCTGCGAGTTGTATACCAAGGTGCATATTACCATGTGATCAATCGGGGCAATTACCAGGAACACTTAAAAATGACAGGGATAAAGAAAAGTTTCTCGAATTCCTTGAGAAAAAGAAAGGGGTCTCTCAAGGCAACCGAAAGGATTTAATCGGTGGCGGTTTGATTCGAAAGTTATTCATACAAAAGTTCGAATGAGTCTAAAAATTGGTTCGTAGCCGCCGATAATTTTGAGCCTCCTTGAATACTCATAATTTGATATAACCGATTATCAACAAGATAAAAACGTGCTTTACCTATTCCACCTGGAGGCATACGTTCACTTTTCGGTATGTTAAATACGATTTCCTTGCCGGGATAAGTCGCAATATCAATGTCTTTGCTTGAGATGAGTTGACCGTTGACATTACCTACAGCACCCGACTGTGCCGCATCCAAAATGTCATACGGGTCGGACTGCTCTATTATTTCACCGGGATAGTCTAAATAACTAGCAAGGTAAACGCCGTTTCTATATTCATAGGTGTACAAAAAAATTGTGATCGGACCTAATTCAGTACTTATCTCCTGACTTGATTCGGTTGGCATTCCTGGAAAACTGATTGAAAAATATCCTTCCTCAGATGTAAAGGGATTTTCTTTAATGAATGTTTCTTCCTCTGCTTGTTGTGCGCCTACAAAGCCCTCTCTATTAATCGTGCCTTTACAGTCGATGGTTGAAGATCTAGAAGTTCCCACAAACGTTCCCTTGGCAATAAAACAATCCTTCTCGGCAGTAATAATTTCAAGAGCGATTTTGTTGTTTCCCGGAGAGATACCTAACTCGTCAATTGATAGGGCATATCTGGCATGCGTGCCATAGTATAGTTCTTGCTGAGTTGCTAGATGGTTCAATTCTTTTTCGATCTGAGCATAATACGCTTTGTTGCGATATGCAATAAAGTTGGGAATTGCAATAGCGGCAAGAATTCCAATGAATGCGATAATCCATACGAATCCGACAATTAGAAGTATGATTAAGACTTCCTTACCGCCGGCATCAGGATATTTATCTTGAAGATCATTTTCTTTGGTGCACGCATAAATGAAAAACTCTATAAGGGCAATAAATCCTGGAATAGATGTCCAAAAGAATACCAAGTATAAAATGCCTTGCATTGTCTTGCCCACATAAAATTTATGGCCACCAATGCCTCCTGTAAAAAAAGTAATTAACAACAAGACGGCTTTACTTAATTTCTTGCCAACCTGGCCACCACAACGAGAGCATGTTTTGGTATCCATTTTAATTAATTGGCCACAATGCTGGCAATATTTTTCATCCGGTCTTTTTATTCCCGGCGGTTTTTGCGCTTCCATGGGTCGCGCATCGGAGGTATGGTCAGTATGCCGTTTTTCCCTTTGGCGGGGCAGATCAGGGGGGAGTGGTGGCGGGGACGGCGTTGGAGAGTTTGGTGAATATTCAGATGGCGATAGCGGTTCATGACGACCAGATAAATCGGCTGACTCCATTGTAAGATTATCCAATCCATCAGAATCTGCTGCCTGCTTTTCAATGGAACAAATTGCACCTGCTTTTTGAAAGGCTTTTTGTATTTTTTTGCACGCTACCAAATCAAGGTCTTTTTTTATGACGGCATTGCAGCTCGAAAGGATTGCATCTACTTTTGTCGAATTGTTCTTGTACAAGGCAGTGAGATTGGTTGTGACTTCATCAACTGTTGTATTGTCAGCTAATTGGCCTTTAAAAACAACGCGGTATCGTTCATCGGGCATAGTTCCTCCAGAAACCCAAGCCTTTCATCATCAGAGACAATCGTGGGAAATATGTCGCAGGTTCAGTAAGATAGTTTTAAATGATAGCGATTAGTAATTTTCTGTTTACCAATATTATATCGAATTTAAGGAGTTTTTACAATTTCGAGTGTTTTGGGGAAGTGTATTGGATAATAATTTCAAGGCAATACGGCGAAATTCGGGAAAACAGGATAAATGGATCAAGTAATTGTATTAACTGGGGTCGGACCAGTGTGAATGACTGCTAACTAGGGATCTATGCCAATAATAATCTAGGGGACATCCTATTCCGCAATCTTTTTCGGATCCAAGCACCAATTGTTTTCAAAATCAAAATTCTATGATTTTTATCCCCAAAAATTCATCCTCAGAAAAGGAAAGCCCTTGTTCCCCAAAAACCTATTGACTTTTAATAATATGGTATATAAAGTATACTTTGTAAAATAAGTCTATCTAACAGGAGTTTATCATGAGAACATCAACTGTATCAGCAAAACTGGACCCTAAAGTTGCAAAAAAACTCGAGCTGTTAGTTAAAGCGACTGCCCGTTCTAAGTCTTATCTTGTCGCTGAGGCCATTGAATCTTATGTCGAGGACCAGGCATGGCAAATTGAAGCCATAGAGGAAGGCATAAAAGAAGCCGATAAAGGAAAATTCGCCACAGAAAGGGAAGTTGAGAATACATTTAAGAAGTGGGGCGTGAATGAAGATTAAATGGGTGCGCCTCGCACTTAACGATCTTAATGAGGCCGGCGAGTTTATTGCCCGGGATAACCCCAAAGCGGCAAGCCGAGTATTAAAGCGTATCTGGGATGCAGTGCATATGTTGGCTGATCACCCGCATGCCGGCCGTCCCGGTCGGATTCCGGGGACCCGAGAGTTGGTGATTACCGATACACCTTTCATTATCCCCTACCGAGCAGTTGAAGACACAGTTCAAATCCTTCGGGTTTTACATGGTAAAAGAAAATGGCCTAAGGAAAATTAGGGACAAGAAAGGGGATAGGTACTTTATATTTTTGAAAGAATGGGATCACATCTTATAGTAGTTGTCAAAATTTTGTTCTGTTATTCAGGATTGGTCTATCAGCTAAGGTTCTATCTTTTAGATGCTTGATGCCAGATCCAGGATACCAGATACCGGATCACGGTATCGCTCGCGCAGCGCAGGCGCTTGCGCAGCGTGTCGCTCCTTCTTTTTATATAAGAGGGAAAAAAAGGGGATTTTATGTTTTCGACAAGGGGCTGATGTAGGGTGTTGAACCTATTCCATTGCGGTTTCGATCATGGCCCGCATATTTGCCAATGTTACCTCTGGAGAGGTGCCTGTGCCGGTTGACAATAAGAGTTTTCGGCCGTCGGCTGCCGCCAATACCGCTTGCGTTTCTGATTTTACCTCCTCGGGCGTGCCATGACGCATGGGGCCATGTGGATTGACGCCGCCGAAGGGCACCATGGCATCTCCGATTTTATCATAGACATCCGAGAGTGCATGAACATCACTGCCAAGATGCCAAATGTCTGCCCCAAATTGAAGAATCCCTTCGATGTGACGATCCGAATGAAATCCTTCGTTGTGATATATTTTCACCTGCGTGGGAAATTCTGAATAAATGGATTGAAGATAAGGAAGGATAAACTCTTTCATATGGTCGGGATTGACCTGGCTGGGGACATGATCGGCGATTTGAAGCAGTTCCGCTTCCCCTATCAGCTGCTCTTGCAGATGAAGCCATTTGATAATGAATTCGGTGATCATTTCCATGAGCTTTTTTAACCGATCGGGTTCCTCATACAGGCTCAAAAAGTAATTATCATATCCCAGAATCAGCCCCGCAATTTCCGCGGGTCCCATTGATTTTATTATATGATCGACATCGAGCTTTACCCTGTTCAGCTTATAACGCATCACTTCCATTTGGGTAAGAAACAGCGGCGTTAAGCCGGCTTCTCCCGGTTTCGGAGCTTTGATGGAGTCGATCTCTTTGATATTTCTGAAAGTTGGGTAAATATGTGGTGCGGCTTTGTGAGACCAGACAATTTGACCCCCAAAGGCAGAGGCTTCTACCACCACACCCAGGCTTGGCCAGTAACCCGGTAAAATCAAGGCCACCGGCAAGAGTTCCTTGAGTTTCCGCTCCAACCTGATCCGTTCATCCACATCGAAATAATACCGTATCATATCCGGGATCCCTCCGACGACTCCGGCTGTGTTGGGAGGTAAGGCCCAGACGGCCACAAGGGGTTTTTCCGGTATCGGCCCCTTTACGAGAGAAACCAAATCTTTAATTTCAGGCATGTGCAAACCCTTTAAAAGAAAAGAAGGTTGCTATTTATGGGTATGAATTTTTCAAAAAAAGGATTGTGTGCAAGAATCGGGTCATATCTTAAATCTTAAATTTTGACAAATCTCTTTTATCGCTCGGGTAGAGTTTTATGATTGCATAAAAATATACTCTTCCGGATGCGATCACGTTTTGATGATTTCGTTAGCCCAAAGACGATCCAGAAAAACCTGCCACGGAAGAATCTCTATACCATCTTCCGTTTTTCTGGGATTGGTGTCCATGGACACCACAATGTAACTGCGTGCCTGATACTCCTCTTTAAAAGCTCTGATACCCTTCAGATGTCTATTGGTGACCATGTCGGTGCCTTTGACTTCTACAGCGATTTCATGATCTCCCAGCACGAAATCCACCTCAAAGCCGGAAGCCGTTTTCCAATAGGCAATCGGGTAGTTTTCCTCAGAGTAGCCGGAATGAGCTGTTAATTCCATGTAGATCATATGTTCAAAAGCTCTGCCAAAGAGCTCGGAACCTGGCATTATTTTTCCGCGGCGCGTAAGATGGGCCACAATACCGATATCGAAGAAAAAAAATTTAGGGGCACCAATCAAGCGCCTTTTAGCACGCTTTCTAAATGCCGGCAACATTCGACCAATTAAAGTGTCTTCGAGTATACGAAAATATTCTTTTACAGTCGGCGCACTGACACCGCATTCGGAGGCGATGTTATTGTAATTGGTCAATTCGCCGTTTGTCAGGGCAGCAATTTGCAAAAATCTGCTGAAGGCGGGTATATTCCGTGTCAGGGCTTCTGCTGAAATTTCCTCTTTCAGATAATCTCCTACATAAGCCTGCAGCAGTTTATAGGGATTCGAGCTTTGATAATGTCGTGGCAGCAATCCGGCATTGAGTGCCCTTAGCAATGAAAAATTCGGGATTTCCGGATAAACCAGGGGGTGCAATTCGTAGCGTACGGCACGGCCCCCTAATAGGTTGCCACGACCTCGCTTGACCTTCCGGGCGCTGGAACCGCACAATATAAAGCGTAACTTTCTATTTTCAACCAGCCAATGAATTTCATCCAGAAGGATTGGTATTTTCTGAACTTCGTCGACGATTATGGGTGATGCCTGATTTTCGGCCGTAAGACCGATTGCTGAACATTCCTCTCGAATAAGGCCCGGGTGCAGGAGAAGTCTTTGGTATTGGTCTGACATCAATAGATCATACCGCTTAGCGTCAGGATACAAAGTTTTTAATAAGGTGCTCTTCCCGGTTTGTCTGGGACCCCAGAGAAAACATGTTTCTGATGTACTCAATGGCAAATTTAATATTCGTTTATACATGACAAAATAAATAACATCTTTAGATTATCATGTAAATACAAATATGAGTTTTTTATTTTAACAGTTTATTTTACACTGGGTTAAAAAGAAAACCGGTTGTTTCAGGGCCCGGTGAATTTCAGGATGGCTGCAATGGATTTTGAGGCGAATCGTGCCGTTAATATATGGATGGGACCCGACATCGACGATCTTAAAGTGCGCTTTCATGCGGTCGATGGCCATACGGCTGTCTTCCGGCATCCGTGAATATATCTGCAACCGCGTCATCGGAGATCTCAGATCCAAAGCCCTGCAAAGTGCGAGGCATGCGGCCAGCAGCGGAACATTAACGGCCGTACCTTCTATCGCAGCCGCTTCTGAATCATCAACCCCATGATTATCGCCAAAAGCATTGCCGGCCTGAAGACATACGCGGGCAATGATGTCGGCGATGGCATTGCTGGAGATATTCAGTTCCTGCCAGTTTTCGCGGATCATTTCAGAGGATTTTGCAAACACAGCCCGGATAAAAGAACCGGTCTTTCGATGGTCCTTAAAGTCAACATCCATAGATGCCGATCCATGACTGACAGTCAAACCGATGTCATGCAGATAGCACGATGAGAAAAGAATAAACATATCCCGGGGCAGGGCGCTTAAAACCTGTTTTTGTTCATCATCCAGCAGCCAGTTTTCTAAGCACTGAATCATGCGATTGCCCTGATCGATTAAATCAACAGCTTCCTGCTCATTCCATGAAAGCCGGGGATCGGGCAACGTTTCGACTGCCCGCCGGATGGCTGCCATGTCGTCCTTGAAATCCCGTTTATGTTTATCCGATACTGTATTCATATAAGTAACACTTTTATATTTGTTAATGATTCAAAGTGAGCACGAAATTATGAATTGCAATACAGGCGCGACAGATAAATAGAAGATTGTGGTCACATCTTAAAGTCAACTCGCCCGGCCTCCTATATACAAATTTCATTACATAAAAATCCTCTTTTCTAAGTCCTGAGCGACCTCAGAAGCTACCTTGAAAATTCTGTTGACGACACCGAATTTTCAAGGTATAGAATTTTCCATGATTGAACGGCGACAAGAGCTCAATACCATTGAAAAGCTGCTAAAAAGAAATCCGGTTGTCGGTATTATCGGTGCCCGGCAGGTCGGAAAAACGACGCTGGCACAGCATTATGCAGCCCAAAGCAGCGCCGCCATAACTTATTACGATCTTGAAAATCCAGAAGACGAAGCACGCCTGGCAGACCCCATGCTTGTTTTAAAGCAACACGAGGGGCTGGTAGTCATAGATGAAATTCAAAGGCATCCGGATATTTTCCCCGTGCTGAGGGTATTGGCAGACCGGAAACGAATCCCGGCTCGATTCTTGATTCTTGGAAGCGCCTCTCCTGAGCTTATGCAAAAAAGTTCAGAGACGCTTGCCGGACGCGTGGCCTATCATCAATTAAGCGGCTTCGGCCTAGATGAGGTTGACATCAAAGAACACACAAACCTTTGGTTAAGAGGAGGCTTTCCGCGCTCGTTTTGTGCAAAAAGCCATAGAGAAAGCCATGAATGGCGCCGTAATTTTATTCGCACTTTTCTTGAAAGAGACTTGCCGCAATTAGGGATAACCATCCGCTCATCGACGCTGCAACGCTTTTGGACAATGCTGGCCCATTATCATGCCCAGGTGTGGAATGCATCCGAATTTGCCCGCTCTTTTGCTGTCGCTGACACTACCGTACGAAATTATCTGGATATTTTGAGCGCCGCCCTCGTTGTGCGTCAACTTCAGCCCTGGCATGAAAACATCTCAAAGCGGCAGGTAAAATCCCCAAAGGTGTACTTGTTAGACACAGGGATCTTGCATGCTCTTCTAAATCTCCGAACATTACGCGATGTAGAAGGACACCCAAAGCTTGGTGCATCATGGGAAAGTTTTGTTATTGAACAAATCATACGCTGTCTTCAGGTGTATCCGGAAGAGTGTTTCTTCTGGGCCACCTATTCTGGTGCGGAACTGGATTTGCTGATCGTCAGAGGACGGAAAAAATTGGGATTCGAAGTCAAAAGAACCAGCTCACCGCGAGTCACACCATCCATGCAACACGCCGTCAGAGATTTGAAATTAAATCGTTTGGATGTCATCCATGCCGGAGATGAAACCTTCCCGATGAAGGAAAAGATCCGGGCGGTTGCCCTGCAAAACATTCTAAAGGATCTGAGTCCCGTGGTTTAGAAATGGAGAATGGGGGGTACGTGCAGAGTGTGCGTAGAATACATTCCCGAAAAGGGAGGACAGATATGCAAATCTGATTTTCAAATTAACACACTTCTTTTGTAAAGGACGTGATAATGCCATCAATTTTGTCCATCCATTCTTGCCGTTGGGCAAAAGTTGAATGGCGAATATCATAGAAAATCTCACAAACTGGATCGGCGATCCCGCAAAATTGAAGCACTTGCTTTAACCAAAAGTGGCGTAAATTTATGAGAGCTGAATCAAATTTCTCCTGGTTGCTCGTAATAAACACACCAGCCTTTTTACCGGTTAGCAGCGGTATTTTATCCTTTACCATAAATTCCGCTCCCTCATAGTCATAGGCGATACCAGGCGAAAAAACCCGGTCAATCCATCCCTTCAATATGGCCGGCGGTGCGCCCCACCAGTCCGGATGAACGAAGACAAGTATATCCGAGGATTCCAGGCTTTCATAATGAATTTGGATACCGGCGTCCAGGCTGAATTTCCTTTTCATTTCTTCGCTGGTTAAAACAGGATCAAAGGCCTGTTCATAAAGATCGTGAAAATGGACCGTATAATTCGATGCTTTTAGGCGTTCAGCTATGCGTTCGGCAATGACGTGATTGAAACTGTCCTTTAGCGGATGAGCTATAACGACAAGTGCTTGCATGGTGATCCGATCCTGTTTCGGCGCTTAAATCCGACAATATCGCTGCTTATGCTATTGACCCTTACCCATACGATGCTTAAGGTTTTTTTGATATCGGGAAAAGGGTATCGTGTGAATGATGTTCGGTTGAAGGTACCCAGCCGGTTAATTGAACCGGGCCTTGCCGTGGTTGATTATCCATCGTCGTGCCGGTGACATGCACGGCGGCGGTGGTTTATATATTGGCTTACTATCTGCTGCATCACTTTAGACGCGGGCATCCTCGCAAATGGAATCGATGCCGCCCTGCCAACCGTTGGTTTTCCTTAAACAACGATCGATTGTTTAAGGTAGCGATAAATTATGGACGGTATTGCCTAGCGTCAAGGTGTTAATACCTGGATCTTTCATATGAAAGCCTCCGATTTATCCGCCCTCCAGAGGCGGGTAAACCTCTGGAGGACTCGTGCAAAGTCCAGGTTATATATGACATTGAAAATACGTTTGATACCAGGATCGATGGGTAGTTGTAAATTCAAATTAGATCCAGCGACCTGCTGCGACGGCACACGCACGCGTGCATAAGCGTTAGCACGGTTAACCTTTCTTTGTCACCCCAATAGCAAACCACCCGCATTCTCAAGGCCCTCACTAAATCCCGGACAAGTCGGAATTGAAGATTCATGGAGGTCGCTCTCCGAGGCGTAGGCGCTGCAACCCTTACGAGCCGGAGGCTTCGCTCCGTCATATTTCTAATCTAAAGAATACATAACTTTTATTTTGTACTAAAAGCAAAGAAACAACTTTCAAGGATCTGAAGGAATTTGTGATGCTAACACGATCCAGACTCATCGATGCGCTTCGCGATGTGATCGATCCAGAGGCGAACATCAACATTATCGATCTCGGGTTGGTGTATCGTGCGGAAGTACACCGAAGAAAAATCATCGTTGATTTTACGTTAACATATCCCGGATGTCCGCTTGCTGATTATATCCGAAACGAGATTTACACCCATGTCGGAAAAATCACCACCAAACGGATAGAAGCGAATCTTGTTTTGGAGCCGCCCTGGAATGAATCAAGAATGAGCGAAGAGGCGAGGGTTGCCTTCGGGTTTCCCATTTGAAGGGTACCGATGCACAGCGCCATAAGCGCAACCCTAAGGCACCAATACGCCTTTCAGGATAATCCCAGAACCGACTGTGGAGGATGGAATGCTGCTAAAAATCAATGATCTACACGCAACAATTGACGATAAACCGATTCTCAGAGGTGTGAATTTAGAGATTCGGACCGGTGAAATCCATGCCCTCATGGGACCCAATGGATCCGGCAAGAGCACTCTGGCCAATGTGTTGTTGGGTCACCCTGCCTATGCGGTCACCCAGGGTGAAATTTGGTTCAATGGTGAGAGTCTTCTCGAATTAGCCCCTAACGAACGGGCGCAAAAAGGTCTGTTTTTGGCCTTTCAATACCCGGTTGCCGTCACCGGGCTGACCGTGGGGAAATTTTTAAAACGGGCCCTGGAAGTTCGGCTCAACGGCGATGACAGATTGAATCTAACCGGCTACCTAAAAGATCTTCGTGCTGAAATGGACTATATGGAAATCGATCAACAATTTATCAACCGGTATCTCAATGATGGGTTTTCCGGTGGAGAAAAAAAGCGTATGGAGATTCTTCAAATGCTGATGTTAAAACCGACCCTGGCCATATTGGACGAGACCGATTCGGGTTTGGATATCGACGCGCTTAAAATTGTGGCCAAAGGCGTCAACCGGCTCCGCTCGGAAAATTTCGCCAGCCTGATCATTACCCATTATCAACGGATCCTGAACCATATTCAGCCCGATGCGGTGCATATTTTTTATGACGGCCAGATTGCGGTATCAGGTGGATCCAAGCTGGTCGAAGACCTCGAGGAAAAAGGGTACGACTGGATCAAATCAAGCCATCATACAAGTGAGGTGAAAAATGGATCAACAGCAACAAGCAATTGATATTGCTGAATATAAATTTGGCTTTAACTATCCGGATGAATCTGTTTTCAAAACCCGCAAAGGTTTGGATGAAGAAGTGGTGCGAGCGATCTCCCGCCATAAGCAGGAACCCGGGTGGATGCTCAATTTTCGTTTGCGGTCGCTAAAGTCTTTCCAAAAAACACACATGCCCAACTGGGGCGCTGATTTGAGCACGCTCGATTTCGACAGCATGTACTATTACGCCAAGCCCCTCGAAAATCAGAAAAGAAGTTGGGAGGATGTTCCGGACAGCATCAAAGAAACCTTCGAAAGAATCGGCATACCCGAAGCAGAGCGGAAATTCTTGGGCGGCGTAGGGGCACAATACGATTCGGAAGTGGTATACCACAATTTGAAGCAGGATTTGGCCGCCAAAGGCGTCATTTTTGCCGATCCAGAAACCGGTGTGCGCGATTATCCTGAAATTATACAGGAATATTTCGGTACGGTTGTCCCCTATACCGACAATAAGTTTGCCGCCTTAAACAGCGCTGTATGGTCCGGGGGAAGCTTTGTCTATGTACCGCCGGGGGTGCATGTCGATATCCCGCTGCAGGCCTATTTTCGCATTAATCTGGAAAATTTTGGACAGTTCGAGCGCACTTTGATTGTGGCCGATGAAGGCAGTTTTGTCCATTATATCGAAGGATGTACAGCCCCGATCTATACGACCGACTCCCTGCACAGCGCTGTGGTGGAGATTGTCGCCAAACCGGGTGCACGGGTCCGCTATACCACCATTCAAAACTGGTCCGGTGATGTCTATAATCTGGTAACCAAACGGGCCTATGCCTATGAAAATGCCACCGTGGAGTGGATAGACGGCAATATCGGCAGCAAGCGGACCATGAAATATCCGTCCATCAATCTTCTCGGCCAGGGAGCCCATGGTGAGGTTCTTTCCATTGCCTTTGCCGGCAAAGGTCAGGAACAGGATACCGGCGGTAAAATCATCCATGCGGCCGACAATACCTCATCGGTGATTACTTCCAAATCCATCAGCAAAGACCGGGGTATTGCATCCTACCGGG
>Ga0126326_1000314_pt1 | contig 15867 bp, 10 predicted proteins | sample InaspJWI67metaG_FD_94485 | JGI IMG/M metagenome (GOLD analysis project Ga0126326, IMG submission 94485) | Marine gutless worms symbiont microbial communities from Oahu, Hawaii - Inanidrilus sp. 1 OAHU.JWI-67 metaG | ecosystem: Host-associated > Annelida > Digestive system > Unclassified | place... | reverse complement strand
GATTCGACTTCACCATCCGCAACGCCTGGCAGAAGTAATTAGAGGAGTTAAATTTGTCAATGGTGTCGAAGAAAAACGGATTGCCGCCTAATTTCTTCATACACAACTATTGACTATATTTCTCACCGGGCCTTGCGCACCGGGCAGGATCAAGGCCCGGGGCTCTTTTTGGATGTACTCATTTTTTGCCTTTTCATACAGCGTTTTGTACTCGTCGTAGGTGACGAACACCCCTTCCTTTTCGATTCCCAGGATCGATTTCATCTCCCGGGCCGGAATAAAGATGATGGTCTCTTTTATCCTTGCAGTATCCGTTTCTTCTGCGACATCGTTGGCAGCGGCAGGAATGGGAAAGGAGCTCAAGATAACAAAACCAACCAGAGATAAAACCTTTTTCATCATCTTCCGGATCTCCTTACGTTTCCTCGTTCATACTGTCTTTGCGAGACCGGTATCGTCCTGAAAAATGGAGACCGAGCAGCACCAACCCCGAAATTCCGATTCCCGCAAGCAACAGAAAGGCAAGATATTTGATTTCCTGAGGCGCTAAAAATACAACCAGGAACGCGCCGACAATGGAGATCGAGATAAATCGGATTTTATCGAATTTTTTTACAATGGGAATATAGGCGAAAATACACGCGACCAGTGCAATCAGAAGCAGGCTCACATTGAAAAGGACGCTTTTCTTTATGTGCCGGACATTCAGGTATGCCCCCTTGTCGAGCTTGGCCAATCTGTACAGGGTTCCCTCTCTGACGATATCCACATCAAGGCCGTAGAGGGCCTTTTCATCCTGCTGCCGGAGAATGTTTTTTTGGTTCATGGAAATAGTGCTCTCCCGCTGCACATTTTGCGAGGGGATGGCCGGATTGATCCTTTTCAGAAATGAAATAGAGCCTCGCCGGGGATCCATTGACCCTTTCATGTAAGGATAACTGTACTGGCTGGGAAGATAGAGTCGCCAGCTGATTTTTGATGTGGGGATACCCATGATCTCGGCGCTTACAACACGAATCCCGCCAAACATCCCAAAATCTTTCCCGACCCTGGACTGGTAAATGATCCTCAACGTGAATTCACGACCGGGGTTGCTGTTTTTCCCAAGCATGATGATCTTGTTTCTGTCGGAGCTTCCCCTTGAGATGCTGGCCTTTTTACCTGAAATAAAGACCGAGTAGATGTTTTCGGTTCCTTCCGGCATCAGGAGCTCCAGACTTTGTCTGTTGGTATTCTGTATTCGGAGGACGCCCTCTGTCTTGGCGATGCCCTCTCTGGAAATCACGATGTCAAAATGCGCTTCGTTGACAATCGCATCCAGCACTTTTTCAAATTCATGCTTGGTGCTATCCAGTGTGAGGGCATAGGGATGGGTGAGGTATTTGAATGCCAGGACGCTGCGGCTCCTGTTCATGGCCGACGGCAATTCTTTGGAATCTATGGGCTCAAGGTTGTCTTCCGTGGCCTCTACCTGCAGATCAGGGCTCTTGCTGACCGATATATATCCTGATTCGTTAAAGACATCCAGGACCCGTATTGGAAAGACATCTATGGTCCTCTTTTCGCCTGTCTTGATCTCAGGCAGTTTTTGCTCCAGGTTGACCGAGAGGGTATATTGATTCAATTGCGGGGCATGCAGCTCAATGAGCCAAAAGCCTTTCCCTTCTTGTTCGTCGACAACGAAACGTTTTTCCTTGATGTTATGGCCCGCAATGACCGCATCTTTCCCCGCTGAAGAAGGAAGCTCCACCCGAAACCGATTGACCGGCGCATAGAGGATATTGTATCGGACGACATCGTTCAGTTTGATGACTGTTTCCTGAAGATCGATACTTCTCTCAACCGATGCGATGATCTTTGTCTTTCGTTTTTCGATAGCCAGCGTGCAGAAATAATCGGGTGTGGCGTACCTGTAACCGGCTGCCAAAACATTGTTTTTGTCGTGTTTATGGATTCCCAGGCGCTGCAGTTCTTCCAGGCTGATAGGGCGCAGTGATTTGACGTCTTCGGTGGCGAGCTTCAGGTTTTTTCTCAACGAAATAGCGATAATGCCGTCTTCTTTAGCGACATCCAAACAAACCAGTTTCGGGAGGCTGAGGGAAAGGTTTTTGTCCTCCTTGTCAGCCTCGAGGTGGATGGGCAGAGAATAGCTGCCATAGGCTCTGTTTTTGAGCACGACCTTTAGGGTATTTTGCTCATTTTCTCTGGATATTGAAAAGCTGTCCACACTGTCTCCGGTGCCCACTTCCGCCACCCGAAAATCGTCGGGGACAAGGAACTTGAATTCAAAAACCCCGGCATCTTTCACAACAAAGTCCACCAGTGAATAATAATCGATAATCGTTTCAGAAAATGAGATCAGCGCTTTTTGACGAGCGGTTATTTCCGGTTTTATCTTCGAAATGTTGAGCCGCACGAGAAAAGGGCGGCGAAAGTATTTAAAAGCCGAGACAAGATTGTCTTGAGTCGTTTTGCCGCTTATTTCTTGGGGGTCGATCTGGGTAACCCTCTCTTGTTTTTCCACCTGCACCCGCAATGCGGGATCGGTTTTAATTACAATGACGCCGTCTTCCCGCTTGGCATCGACGATTTCAAACTGGGGGAAGTCGAATGTTTTCTCATTCAAGTCACGGTATCTCTCGGTCATGATCGAAAGATGATATGGGCCGTCGATCTTTTCATACAGGTTGACGGTCAATATTCCCTGCGGCCCCATTTCCCAGTCTTTTATATTCTTTCCGTCCACCCGCACGAGGCTCAGATCACTCGGGATCTTTATCCTGAAATGATCTGTTTTGGCCTGCATGACGGAAAAATCGATGCGGGTGCTGAACTGGTAAACAGACTCCTTGATATAGACTTCGGAAAACAGCTTTGCAAAAATAAGGCTTTTGACGGCCCTTGCTTCCACGGATTTTGCCAGCCAGCTGACATTGCACTTCCCCTCCGGTGAGAGAAAAGCAGAGAATTCAGTATTCTCACCAACAACAGTGCTTTTCTTTGAAAGCATGGGCTTGATCTTCACATCGAGGTCTCTGCCCGGGATGGTCATCGCGATTTTTGTTAGCGGCGCGGAAGGAAGCTGAAAATCGATGAACTTTTTCCCGGGAATGGTCTGGACTCGGGTGGAAAAATCGATTTTCAGGGAATAATCACCCATTTCAGGTAGGACAAGCTCAAAACCCCCGGGAACGGGCTTTAGCAGTGGCGTTTCTCCGTTCAGAGACGCCGAGGTTATGGCAACATTCCCGAAATTTAATATGAGTTTTCCCCATTTCTTCTTGAGGGCTGATATCTTGAGCTCCCCGTGAAATTCAGCGATATCACCGTATACCGTGCCCCTGTATTCGGCATTGATGATAGCTCCGTCAATGGGAGGTGGAGGCAGGCGCTTTTCAGGAGGCTTTCTTGTCACTTCTTCCCAGAGTTTGATAAAATCGGAATAAGGGATAAAAATCCCTTTTTCCTTTTTTTTCAGCACCTCCTTAAGATGCTCGTAGGGGACATATATCCTCTGTTCCGTGTAAGTCACGGGGGCGGTCTTTAGCCGGGGAGAAATCGTTTTCATCCCCTGTGCATGGCGGACCTGAAAGGATGCAACGATAAAGAGGAAAAATGTCACCATAAGCAAATGAAAAGTCTTTTTCATGTCTGCCTCCGGGAAAACCAAAATGTTTTCCTGAATTTTGTGAATATATTGTTGAACGAGCCCTGCGGACAAAAAATCTGTTAAAGGCTTCCCATTATTAATATCGAATATTCCTGGAAAAACATTAGAAATGCTAATCTCGCTTTGCCCGCGAATACGCCGACCGCCGTCACTCACCGCCATGATGTCAATTTATTGCCGCATGTCCTTGGTTCCATCGGCTCACTTTGAGCACCATTTATTTTAAATGAACCAATTCAATAAGTTGGGAGATCACTCCTTCAGCCATGGAGTCGTCATCTCCCTGGCACGGTTCTTGCTGAAATATCATGCTTTGACCATGCACTTATTCGGTTTTTCATCACCCCATGAGGAGCAGTCATGCTATCGACACAGGATACATTGGCCATTGCGGCCCGCAGTGCGCCATGCAAAAGTCCGACCGACTGTCTGACGGTTGAAGAGATCGAGCAGCGGATGGAAAAAGATGGGTTTGCGGAAATGCGCTGGCTCTGGAAACGGTTTGTTAAATCCACTTCATCCCTTGCGGAAATCGACGATGCCGCCGTAAAGCGCTCCAGGCGCAGGCACATGGGATTGCTCATCTCCTCCCGCGCCGGTTTTGCCGCAATCTCGCTCACCGTGGCTGCGGTTATATACCTGAACTACGGGAATCTCTTCTATCTTGATACCCCCACGTTCTTCGACCGGCTGATAAAGGTCCTCTTTTCGGTGCTTGCCGTTTATCTCTTCTGGTTCACAATTACCGGATTGCACCGGACCTTTATCCATTCCTGGAAAACGATATCGGCCCGTGATCTGGCCGCCATGCTCAGGCGCCGAAGTTACCGTGAGTGGTTCGACGCAACCGATGATGCCAGGGCGGTGACGGACCGGCTCGGGCAACTTGGCCTAAATGACAGATGGGACTATCCGGGCTACCGGGTGTGGTATAAAGCAGCGCAGGGTGAAATCCGCCAGGTGGAAAGACTGGCCGAAGAAAAATATATCCATCAAGCGCTGCAGGAGGTGCTCGGCAGCAAGCAGGACAGAGTCTTTCAACCGGGCCGGTATCTCGACAGCCTTAAGGGCCGCAAGAAATCGGTAACCCGCTTTGTGAAGGCCCACCAGGAGCAGCTCAAATCCTCCCGGGAGGGGGTGCTGGCTGTTAAAAAAGGCCGAAAACTCCTTGAGACATTGAGACGTTGCGAAATGATCCCGGGATCGGCCGGCGACCGGTATCTGTCAGATGTGATAACTGCGCTTAAATCCGGCTACTTTCTGCCCAAAGGGACCGTGGAAGCGTATATTTGGGCGCGCGATCCCTGGGTTGACCTGACCCATTCGCGGGATTTTTACTCGTCCGCGTCCTTGAGAGGAAACTCGTTTATGGATGCACTCGAGCGCAGATCCAAGGGTATGCTCGGCCCCTTTGGATATTTAAGAAACAAAAGCATATCGGCAATGGACTTTCGGACCAGTGAGGGCCGGAGCATCCGCGCCCGGCTCGCGGCTGCTACTGCGGGCGACGGAAGCAACCGCAAAACGGTGCTTTTTGTCGACGCGGTCGAGGGACGCTTTGACATCAAACCCGGCATTCTGAGACGGGCGCTCGAGGATTATGCACGGGCTGCCGGTTTTGACATGATCTGCTACTATGCATTCCCGCTTAACAGGGTGCCCATGAGGATCGTACATCACCTCGCTCACACGGATGCGCGACTGGAGGAGCTGAACATCCGCTATGTCGACGCATCGAAGCGGGAATATCTCGACGCCTTCAGTCTCCCGCTGGAACCCTTTGAATACGCCTATCCTGCGGGACGGGTCATCGGTTATTGTGTCGACACCGGAGGCGGGCTGGCCAGCAATCCGATCATTCCGGGCAAGTTCAAGCTTGGTGTCCACCGTCTCTTCAAGAAAGGATTTCTGTGGGCCCTGCTCATTGCCACGTTTACGGGCCTGGGTTGGGTCCTCTACCGCGTGAATCCCGCCGGGCTTCTGCCGGCTGCAATCTTTGGCGGTCTGGCGCTGCTCTACGAGCTGGTTATCCGTCCCCGGCTGCGGCTGCGCATTCACACCGACGGGAAAAGCGGCCAGCAGCCCAAGCGGCCTACGGGCCGGGAACCCAGATTCCTGCAGCGTATCAGAAAAGAAATTGCCAAGAATCCCATCGCCGTCAAAATGTCCTACCCGGACAGACTGGACCCGAAGGTCAACAAACTGCGCGAGTATTTTGAAAAACCGGGCCGAGCACTGGCGCCCTTTTTCGAAGTGATTCTCTTCAACGCCTCGCTGAAAGACTCCCATATCGAAAATATGCTCAAATTCATGAAAAAAATACAAGGAAAAGACAGACGCAAGATCGCGAGACTCTTCCCGCTGCTTTGGCCCGAGCGCGATGACGGAGCGCTGAAGACAGGATTGTCAGAGGACAAAAAGGGCCGCACTGAATCAATCAAGCAGGTTGGCGCCCGGGTTGACGTGATCAGAAAATATGTCAAAGGCACCCCTGCGATTGCGTGGGATGCAAAAACATTGCGAAGCGTGGCCAGGACCTTGAAACTGAAAAATGAAGATGCCTTCGAGATCGTGAGTATCCGGCCCAGAATCCTGCGGGGGCTGCGGAAGCCGCCGCGGCCCATCTATTCCTGGATATTGCCCGTGATCTTCGCAATTCCGAGCGTACACTTTTTGACAGTGCTGTTTCCCAATATGAATGCGCTGACGACCTATCTCTTGCTTTTGACGATACTTGCGGGCGGTGTCTGGATTATCAGCACCCGTCTTGCGATTGCGCCGGGCATTCTGTGCTACGAAAAGACAAGGCGGCGCCTGAATGAGGCCTTTCACGGCCGCTGGAAACCCACCGGCAGTGTTGCCCGCATGACCGAACTGGGCATTGTCGCCGAGGCATACTTCCGGCACCGACTTTACGAAAACCGGGAGAGCGGCATCCGGATCGAAATCCGGGACAAACGCACTTTAAAGGGTGCCATGCAGTTTTTGACCTCGAGCGAGGAAATCGGCAATTGTATCGCGCTGAGAAATTTCGTGTCCTGGTGTTTGCCCTCCCTGTTCGATGACGAGGGCATCATGCTGGCCGACATCAGCTGCAAGGGCCGGGGCCGACTATGGCAACAGCGGGCGCAGCTCTGGATGGTCGCAGCCGAAAAGAACGGGACGCCCGTGCTGGCGGTCAATAGCGTCGAATTCAACAATGAAGGTGTGAAATACTTTGACATCCTGATGCCGGAGATCGTGAATGTGATGCGGGATGTTGCCCGACGGGCGGGATTCAAAGAAATCTGCGTCGGAATTTCTGATTTCGGCCGGCAATGGTTCGATCGTCATTATCCGCAAGGCACGGATCCGGCGCCGATCACGAAGATCCACAGTCCCGAGCTCGGTTTCAAGTATTACTTCGACTCCTTCCGGTTGAAGCGGCTGGGACCCGGCGGCAAGCGCTGGGAGTATATGAAAAAACGAACCTTCGGGGCCCGGTCCTATGCGGTTGTTTTCGGCATCCTGGAATTGCTGAAGGGAAACCGCGCCAAAGCAGGCGCTTTTTTCGACGCCGCCAAAAACCGCAATAACTTCTGGGTGGTGCCGATTGATGCAGATGAATGAGAACCTGCTCAAAGATCATTTCAGAGGAGTCATCCCGGGCGCTGCGGCTGGGGATGCGCTTTCTCCCCGGCGAGCCGCAAAACTATTCAAAGAATCGATTATAGCGGTTGTCATAAATACGTTCCGTTTGAGCCATTGCAAAATAAGGAGATTCTTATGACATTTCCAGGTAAAAGTAGTTTGTGACAAACGCTATAAATGGAAAATTTTTTTGAGAACTGCCGTATATAACGGCCAACCTGTAAGCTGTGGCACCAACCTCAGACGCCGGCAACGCTGGACCACCAGGGCTTTTTTGTTGCTGATCCAACGCTGGATTTGAATATTTCGGCTGAATCGGATATAATTATGTATAGATTTGCGATTTTGATTATGTTTTCGAAATTCCATCGGGTTGCACAAGCGGGTATATCAGGAGCGCCCATGCGGTTGCGTATATTTGTTATTGGAGCGATTCTTATTGTGATCTGCATTTTTGCAGATTCGGTCCGGGCTCAGGCCCTGAGTGGAGATCAATTGCTTTTTATGCTGAAAGGCGAGTCGTCCACCAAGTATCAGACGAATGTAAATCGATACAGGGCGATGGGATACATTCAAGGCCTGCTGGATTCGTACACTGTATTCAGTACCAGAGATCCTAGCTTGAATATATACTGCATGCCGTTGAAGGGGGTGTCGAGCTCTCAAGCCCGAAAGGTTATCGTTAAATGGCTTGAGGAGCATCCGCAAAGACTGAATGAGCAAGCAAGAATCCTTGTATTTCATGCCCTGCTTGAAGCGTATCCGTGTATCACCAATAAATCATCTCCCAAATTTGACCAACCCTGGACGTTTACCCCTCCACAGCAGAACTAAGGGTTCACGAAGAAATAAATTCACAGTTTAGCGAGCCGATACATCTCCTTTGAGCATTTTAGTGAGCGGATGCATCCCGTCCGACAGTGTTGCCCGTCAAGTAAATAGCTTACCATTCGCCTTGTGCCTTGCCACGGGGGTGCCCCGACTCCCGAAAATGTAAAGTTATTTCTTCACGAACCCTAAGCCGAACCCATCATCTCTTTTTTTTGCCACTGTTTGTGGCTTACAATCGGCACCGGCATCTTCCGTCCGGTTGTTAAAAATTATTTGATAAGTTATTAAATTTATATTAAAATTCTAGTCTCGTCCTTTCAAATACCATCGGCGGAAAACCAGGATGATCGTAATAGTTCTGCCACTACGACACAAAGGCGCAAATGAGGGAATATGAAGTTTAAATTTTTTAACGTGCCTGTCATTAAAAACGGCATCAAAAGAATTACGTTAAACCTTTGTGGCACAGTGCCATCGTAGCTGAATCATTACGGATGATCAAAATGGATGCCCGGTAAGTGGGCACCTGCAAATCAAGGATATTATGTTTGTGTTCCGAAGGAGCAAAACGATGTGCAAGCGTAAGCGATTTTTAAGCCTGGGGCTGCTCTTTGCGATAATTTTTTTCATCGGATCCTGTGGCGGTAATAAACTGAAGGTTGCCCCCGTCGATAAAACCCAAAATCCCGGTAAACTCATTCAAAGATTGGAAAAAGATATTGCCAATGCCGGCAGGGATCAGGTAAACGTGTTGGCACCGGTCTGGTTTGCAAAATCCGAGTCATCTTTGAAGGCTGCTCGCGAGGGCCTGAACCGGGGTGACCAAACGGCCGAACTACTGGAACATATCGCCAGGGGACGTGCTCAACTCCTTACCGCCCGAGAGAAGTCGCAAATTTCACGTGCCACGCTCTCTTCTGTAATTGAAAACCGCGAACTGGCCCGCACCGCAGGTGCAAACACGCTTGTTGATGATTACATGCGCGTCGAGGAGCGGTTTCTGAATCTGACACGAGCAGTTGAGAAAGACAATTTGCTGTACGTAAAAAAAAATCGCGATCAGGTTGCGGAAGAATACCGCAAGCTTGAAATACGGGCCATCAAAATTCGGACGATCGGCGAAATCCGCAAACGGTTGAATCGAGCAAAGCGCCAAAGAACAGATAAAATCGCACCGCAGTCCTATGCCAAAGCACGCAAGCTTCTGCAGGATGCCGATGATTTTATAACCCACCATCCGCATAGGAAAGAAGAAATGCAGCGCAAGGCGAACCTGGCTCTTTTTCATGCGCAAAGACACCTGGAAATTGCCGAGCAGGCAAAAATTATCAAAAAAATGGCACCTGAGCCGGTCATTCTGTTGATCGAGAGCCAACTCTTCAAAATATCCGCAAAACTCTCGGCACCGGACATGCGCGATCATTCCTTGGATACCCAGGTGGAAAATATCGTCGGTACAATAACTGCTCTGCAATTTGAACATTCAGCGATAATTGAAAAAGCAAATGAACAACGGGCGCTGACGGAATTACTGCAAAAGCAAGTTGTCGCTTTAGGGGGAGATCCACAGGCAGAACAGACGGCCAGGCAACGGCTGATTGCGGAAAAACGCTTCAACGAGTTATTTCAAAAAGTGCGAGCTTACTTTGAGCCGGATGAAGCCAAAATTCATAAAAGACAAGGTCAGGTGGTCATTCGGCTGAAGGCCATTGAATTTGCGGTGGGCCAGAGTGTGATTCGTCCCCAAAACTATCCCCTACTGAGCAAAGTCCAGCGGGTGATCCGAACATTTGACGACGTGGATGTTATTATCGCGGGACATACAGACAACACAGGCTCCGAAGAGGTGAACGAACACCTATCCGAGCAGCGGGCTGATGCGCTGAGGAATTATCTGGTGGCGAAAGAGACGCTGGCATATGATAAGATCATTGCCGTCGGCTACGGGTCGACACGACCGCTGGCATCCAACAAAACTAAAAAAGGTCGCTCCATCAATCGCCGGATCGACCTGATCATCACACCCTATTTCGAATCGGTTTCCGGCGGTAAGGTATCGCTCAAAAATAACTTCACGAATTAACCAGCCGATGCATCTCCTCTGGGCATTACATACGCTGATGCATCTTCTCTGAGCCTTTAATGTGTTGATGTATCCCGTCTGGCTGCATTGCGCGCCGGTAAAATAGCTTGCGATTTGCCCTCCGCGCGCCTTGCCAGGCGGATGTCTCGATTCGCTAAACTGTAAATTCATTTATCCCCAAACCCTGAGCGTCGGTAAAGGAGGCAGATATGTGCGGCCGATTTGTCAGACACAGTTCCTTGAGCCTGATCGAAAAAACGTTTAACATTGACAGCGTGGAAGCCGAGGCGGCATCCAGCTACAACATTGCACCAACCCAAAATGTATTGGCCGTGATCCGCAACGGTGAGCGACGCTTGACGAGCCTCCACTGGGGGCTGGTCCCCTTCTGGGCCAAGGATCGTTCAATCGGCAGCCGACTCATCAATGCGCGGGCTGAAACGGTTGCGGAAAAACCAAGCTTTCGCAATGCCTTCAGGAAACGGCGCTGCCTGATCGTGGCAGACGGATTCTACGAGTGGAAAGGTGAAAAAGGCCACAAGCAGCCGTATTACCTGACGCTGCCGTCCGGCGGACCCTTCGCCTTTGCCGGTTTGTGGGAGATCTGGCATGGCGATGATGCTGCCTATCATTCATGTACGATTGTGACCACAGCGGCCACCGAAAGTGTCCGCAACCTCCATCATCGCATGCCGGTAATTTTGCGTCCACAATCCCACGATGCCTGGTTGGATTCGACCGACCAGGATGTCGAACAGTTAAAGCAAATTCTGCGGCAAGGGTACTACCGCAAGCTTGACTATTATGCGGTGGCCAAAAGAGTCAATGCCGTTAAAAACAATGACCCGGCCTGTATCGAGCCGATCGATTCCCAGCGGTAAAAGACGAAGGATTCGCTTGTTCGATTTGCCAACCGGCAAAATGGTATTTATGTTCTGAACATGGCGGATACGATCCGCATGATTCATATGGAAAGGCGGCTCCTTCAAATGATAGCTGACAATCACGTTGCATTGAATTGGATCAACGACGTTGAAAATGAGAACAATACCCATCCACCTGTCGTAGGCAAACCGGAGCGCAGCTCGGATGAAATGCTGCTCGATGCTTACTCGCGGGCTGTAATTCATGTTGTCGAAGCCGTCGGTCCGGCGGTGGTGAGTATTCAGCCGCGCAAAACGGCCAACAGGCGTGAACCGGAAGAAACCGGCAGTGGATCCGGTGTTGTGATCGCCCCGGACGGTTATATCCTAACCAACGATCATGTCGTTCAAACCGAATCGCGCTATTCCGTGACGCTAACCGACGGAACCACCCTGAATGCTTTCAGGGTGGGAAACGATCCGGCCACCGATCTGGCGGTGATTCGAGCGGATGCATCCTACCTGCAGTGCTCCAGCCTAGGAGACGCCTCCCGCCTGCGTGTCGGCCAGTTGGCGATTGCCATGGGCAATCCCCTCGGTTTTCAATCCACTGTATCAACCGGCGTGGTCAGCAGCCTCGGCCGGGCTTTGCGAAGTCGCGAAGGCAGGTTGATAGAGAATGTCATTCAGCATACCGCACCGCTTAATCCAGGTAGTTCCGGGGGACCTCTGGTTGACTCCACCGGTAAAGTGATCGGCATCAACACGGCCATTATTGCCATGGCTCAGGGTATCGGTTTTGCCGTACCGGCCAACACCGCCCAGTGGGTCGTATCGCAGTTGCTGACTTACGGCAGGGTGCGGCGGGCTTACCTGGGGATCGCGGGGCAGCAGCGACCCCTTCATCGCCGCTGGATCCGCTACCATAACCTGTCACGGGATCAGGTGGTCGAAGTGCTATCGGTCGAGCCCAGCGGTCCGGCCGGAAAAGCCGGTATAAGAGTCGGCGATCTTATCGTTGCGGTGAGCGGTCAGGACGTTTCCAGCGTGGATGACCTGCACCGTTTTCTGGTAGAGTGGCCGATCGGCAAAGCAATCACGCTCACCGTAGTTCGCGGCAAAAGTCGCAAGATTCTGGATGTCGTACCGACTGAAGCTGCGACACGCTAGTTCACCTCTTAATAACTTTTGTCTAAATCCCCGCAGAAATAATTACTCCGATCCAGGTCATGTCCTACTTTACCAGGTTTAAATGCTTGGCCCGGTCGTATAGTATTTTGGCCAAGCGCATAGTCGCGGCGTCGATCATCCGACCGTCAACCGACGCTACCCCTCGGCCCTGGGCTTCCGCTTCGTCATAGGCCGCCAGTACCTTGCGTGCCCGTTCGATATCCTCAGCGGATGGTGAAAACACGTCGTTGATTGTATCGATCTGATCCGGATGGATGGCCCATTTACCGTCACATCCCAGGGCGCAGGCCATGACCGTTGAACGGCGGAGTCCGTCCAGGTCCCTGAAATTGCCGTAAGGGGTGTCAATGGCCATCAGACCATGGGCTTTGGCCGCCATGACGATCCGGCTCAATGTGAAATGCCAACGGTGACCGGGATATAGCGTCTCTTCCTTTTCGCCGTGACCGGATATTGAGACCAGTCGTGCGCCGATGGAAGCCGAGAAGTCCGCCACGCCGAAAACCAGCGCTTTGAGACGCCGGCTGGCCCCGGCAATTTCGGATATTCGCTCGAGGCCTACGGCCGATTCGATGATCGCCTCGATACCGATACAGTTGGTCAAACGCTTGTTCAATTCAATCCCGTTTAACAGACGGTCGGCAAAATGGACATCGCCGCTGTGATCGACTTTCGGGATCACGACCCCATCCAGCTGCCGGCCGGCTTCCTCGGCCACCGACAAAAGATCCCGGTAGCCAAAAGGCGTTTCCAGCCCGTTGATGCGGGTGGTAACGCATTTATCCTGCCAATCGATGGAGAGCAGAGAGCGGACGACCAATTTGCGGGCGTTCTCCTTTTCGTCCAGCGGTACGCTGTCTTCCAGGTCAAGCATGACAACGTCCGCTTGGCTCCGGGCGGCTTTGTGATGCATTTTTTCGACATGACCGGGAACAGAGAGCACGGTTCTTCTGGGCTTCATGGTTTACCTTCCTTTGGGCAATTTAGGTCATTTTATCGCTCTTCGATAACGTTTTTATCTTTTCCGGTCGTTTTTAACCCCAAAGACACAAAGGACACAAAGAAAAAGGAAAAATAAGGGCAAAATCTTTGTGCCCTTTGTGTATATTTTGTGAATATCGGTTTTTATACCGCCTTGTCCGGAGATCGTCATCGTCACTTGCATATTTCAAGCGCAGGGGCTAGCGGTTTATGGAAAGCTCGTATCAGCTTGTCAATTCAGGCTAGCAGGCAGCGTCCGTTTGACAACAGAGACGCATTATCATATTAACGATTGTTTTCCAATCCGCATAATTCGCATCATATGCCGAATATATCGCGGAGACGATCGACGGAAATCCTTTAAAATGGTGAGGTACAATTGATCGTTCGATTCGGCTTAATTTGTCTCATCCCTTTGATGATTTACGGGTGTGCTCCGGAAAAGGGCTCACTCGTTGATAGTGCACAAATTCGGAAAAGCACCTGGAAAGAACATCGCGCCAGTCCCATAATTGTCCAGGGGCCGCCCGGCGCTTGGAATGAATACCGGGCAGATACGGGCGGCAGCCTGCTCTATTTCCAAAGACGGTGGCACCTGTATCACAGCGGTGAAGATGTCGCCGGCGTCAACCGCATCGGGGTCCACCTGTCTTCCGGCGAAAATCTTGCCGGACCCTGGCTGACCGCAAAAGAGAATCCTCTTCTGGGTCCTGGATCGCCGAAGACATGGGACGACATGCAGGTTGCCCACCCGTCTGTGTTTGTATACAAAGGAGAGCTGTGGATGTATTACGGCGGCTTCGACGGAACCACCTGGCGAATCGGATTGGCTAAATCCCGGGACGGTGTCATCTGGCAAAAGATCGCTGGCAATCCGGTATTCGGACCTGGCAAAAGCGGTGCCTGGGATGCAGCCGGTGTCGGCCACCCATCGGTGATTCATGACGGCAGCCGCTTTGTTCTTGCCTTCCGTGGATGGGCAGAAGGTGAGGTAGATATCCACAGCCGTATCGGTATCGCCACCAGCGCCGACGGCCTTAAATGGACCCGGCTGCCCGGCAACCCTGTTCTGGGTTACGGCAGATCCGGAAATTGGGACGCTTACGGTCTGCTGGCTCCGAGATTGTGGATCGAGGCCGGTACGTATTATCTGAATTATTCGGGAAAAGACGCCCGAACGCGAATGAGCAGTATCGGACATGCCTATGCCGCTGAACTGGGCGCCTGGACCAAGAGTCCCAACAATCCGATGATCGACCACACCAAGATCCGTTATCATGAAGTCGAGTGGGCTACCCCGATGAAGCTCGAGAAGAACTGGTTTTTATTCGCCACCGCGTATTTCGACGGCGGTGTGACCACCCTCTGGGAGAAGAACCGTCAATAGGCGGGATTACGAAAGGCAGGATCGACGCTGACAACACTTTCAAAGACTGCCGGCCGTCATCTGCGGGCGGTCAGCGCTTAGGGCTCGCTCAAAAATAACTTCACATTTTAGTGAGCCGATCCATCCCGCCTGGCCTTCTGTGTTGCTCGTCGGTTAAATAGCTTGCTATTCGCCCTCCTCGCGCCTTGCCATGCGGGCGCCTCGACTCCCAAAAATGTAAAGTTATTTCTTCGCGAACCCCAATTTCTTCCAGGGGTAGCGGTCTTCGGTCACCGGTGACCAGAACAGATTGCCGGAGTACCGCCAGGGATCGAGCACCATGCCCTGCTCAAATGCGTTTCCTCCGGCCGTGATGACGACACTGTTGTGTTCGCGCAGTTCACTGCCGCGGTAGGCCACAGCCCAGTGAAGTCGATAGTATTTCAATTCCAAGGCTCGGAGCCGCTGCAGGAGATCTTCGGCCCAATGATAACAAAGGCCGCGATCTTTAAGGTTTAACCGAACCAGCACATTGTGCAGAATCGGTGGGCGGACCAGGTGATACTCCTGTGCCAGAAAGGTTGAATATCCAATCGCAGTTTCCGCCACCCGTCTGGCTTCGCCGCTGTCTGAACCCGGCCCCAAACCGGCCAGGGCTTTAGATAGTTCTTCCACACGCTGCCAATAGGTGTTTTCGGTCCTTGGTCCGGCCGGGCTGCTACTGCCGACCGACAGCGTGTGCACGCCGGCGCAGCCACCGATGGCGCAGATGATTGCCAGTAAAATTAAACTAAAGGTTGCAGCATGCACGCTGCTTCTGACGCCGCTGTGCTTTCGTGACGGGCAGGCACCGGCGTTCGTAAAACGACAAAAGGCAGCGGCTGTTTTTTCATAGGCGTTTAACAACTTCATATCGACAAATTTTTATTGATCTCAGACAGCTTTTTGTTCTTACCTTGAAAGAGGATCTACGGGTCACGAGTTGCGAGTTTATAAAGGAAACCATCCTGCTGACAATCGAATACCGCGCGCAAGCCGGATTGTCAATTTCTGCTTTTCAATGCGTGACACTTATTGCCGCACTTGAGCTAAATTCTATCTTGACACAGGGTCGGAAGTTCTTTATAATTTTTAGTTCATTATAGAAACCCTGGCCCTATGGGCCAGGTCAGAGTTCAATAGGCTCTGCCTTTTGAACGACTCATTTGCTACAACTAAAGCTTGAGTTGCCCCACAACTTAAGCCAAGGAGT
>Ga0126326_1000313_pt1 | contig 15886 bp, 14 predicted proteins | sample InaspJWI67metaG_FD_94485 | JGI IMG/M metagenome (GOLD analysis project Ga0126326, IMG submission 94485) | Marine gutless worms symbiont microbial communities from Oahu, Hawaii - Inanidrilus sp. 1 OAHU.JWI-67 metaG | ecosystem: Host-associated > Annelida > Digestive system > Unclassified | place... | reverse complement strand
TTGTTTACAATTTATATAAAAAATCTTATAAGAACTTGTATAAATAATATTAGATTTTTATTAATGAAACGAAACGGAAAAAAGATGGCCAGAGTAAACAAAGAAACGAAATCCGGGGAAAGAAGCGATCTCGCACACAAGGCTTATATGGGCATACGACAAATGCTTTTTTATAACGAGATCACACCGGGACAAAAGATGAAATACCAGGACCTGGCGGACCGACTGAATGTTAGCATTACGCCTGTCATCCATGCTCTGAAATGGTTGGAGTTCAAAGGCATTGTTCGCCATGAACCCAATAAAGGCTATTACGTCAACGAGGCCAGCCTTCAAGAAATACGGGAAATTTATGAAACGCGGATAGTGCTGGAAGTCGCTATTCTTCCCCAAACCATCACAAACTTAGATGAGAGCGGTATCCAGCGTCTGCAGGCTTCGCTTGAGGCTTTCGAGGAAACAGTAAAGGAATCAGACTATTACGGACGCTTGATGACGGACATGAAGTTTCATTTCACGCTTGCATCGCTTTCTCAGTGTCGCATACAGCTCAAAATGCTGGAGGAACTGTTTGATCTACTGTTTCTTAAATACAGTCGTAATTTGGTTTTAACCAGCATTATGGATACATCACTACGTGAACACCAGGAGATATTTGAATGTTTGAAAACCCGCGATCTTCATGGCGTTCAAAAGACCCTGTCTGAACATTTAGTGAACGTAAAAGACCATATTCTTGAGAAATTCGATCGTATGGTTATGAATAAAAAGGAACCGGTCTTTGATTTTCATTCATTTCTATAGCAATTCAAAGATTGACAAAAATAGAAAGACCGGTCTACAAACAAACCATCTCTTGGCATAACCCCGCATATTCAAAGCAAAATCATACCCCTAACCTGTAGAAGAAGGAGGGAGTCGATGGTACGAATCCTGATTCACGGCTGCAGTGGCACGATGGGTCGGGTGTTGGCCGACATGGCCCAGGCCAGTTCGGACATTGAAATCGCTGCCGGTGTGGACCCTGCAGCCCAGGCAACCGAATTTTCTTTTCCCGTTTTCACTGCGCTGGCCGATTGTGACAAAGCCGCAGATGTGATTATCGATTTTTCTATTCCGGAAGCGCTGAAAAGTGTATTGGAAGGTGCCCTGCAGATGAATGCAGCCCTTATTATTGCTACCACCGGGCATACTGACGATGACAGGACGCTGATCAAAGATAGAGCTGAGAGTCTTCCGATATTCCAGGCAGCCAATATGTCGCTGGGAATCAATCTTATGTCCGAGCTTATTCAGAAAGCTGCCGCCGTTCTGGGACAACGGTTTGATATCGAGATCATTGAAAAGCACCATAATTTGAAGAAAGATGCACCCTCGGGAACTGCGTATACACTGGCCGAATCCATCAATCAGGTGTTCACAAATTCCAAAAATTATGTGTTCGGCCGACATACCCGCACCGAGCGCCGCAAAGCCGGTGATATCGGCATTCACGCGGTTCGCGCGGGAACCATCGTCGGCGAACACCAGGTGCTGTTTGCAGGCAAGGATGAGATTCTGGAGATTCGGCACAGTGCCTACTCCAAGCAGGTTTTTGCCGCCGGAGCACTGCAGGCGGCGCGTTTTATAGCGGGAAAACCACCGGGATACTACAGCATGAAAGACATGATCGTTGCGCAGAGCACCGTTTCGCACGTGTACACCAGCGATGAGGACGCCCTGGTGTCAATCTACGGTATTCCGCACGATCCTCAGAAGATTGCCGAGGTATTCAAAAAGATCGGTGAGCAAAAAGTCAACCTGGATATGATCAGCCAAACAGCACCGGTGCAGGACAGGGTCAGCATCTCATTTACCCTGCCGCGACAGGATGTGGAGCGGACTGAAGCGCTTTTAAAAGAGTTTCAAACCACGATGCCCCAGCTCCAACTCGAGGTGCTGCCGGAGATTACCAAGATAACCGTGGAAGGGCCGGGAATGGAGGTCCAGTCCGGGGTTGCGGCCCGGGTCTTTGAAGTCATGGCCAATCAGGGGATCGCGCTCAAAACCATTACAACTTCGGAAACCAAGATTTCGTATATCATACCGCCCGCCGATCGCGCGCGCGCGGTGGAAGCCATTCAGGCGGCTTTTGGAATCTGAACCTTTCCCAATTCAGATTGTCGGTAAGATTTTTACCGTTATTTTTTTCAATTCGGGAAACTCACGTCCGACCGCATTCGACAAGGTTCTCTCAAGGGTCCTCACAGCGGCGGGGATATATTTTTCAAAATAGCGTTTGCCCCTTTTCTTGCTGAGGTGACCGAAGGCGCCCAAGATCTGCAGGTTGCGCGTTAAGGTGCAGTAGATACATCCCTGCCGGAATTGCTGCCGGCTGATGCCGAGTTCCGGGGGCAGGTTGCGTGCGGCGTAATCAAACAGTTTCGAGCGCAGCGCATCCGGCAAATCAACGTACGGATCGATCAGAAGAGACGCAAGGTCGTATTGAACCGGTCCTGTTCGCCCGCCCTGAAAATCGATAAAAAAGTATTCATTCCCTTTTACCATAATATTGCGCGACTGCAGATCGCGGTGCATGAAGCCGTCGGCGGCGTTTTCCAGGGCGCGATCCGCCAGCAACGCGAATTCCTGGCCCAAATCCGAAAAGCGCACCCTGAGTCCGAGATAGGTTTGCAGAAACGCTTCCACAAAATAGCGGCACTCTTTCTCAAGGATCAGTTCGCGACTGTAACGGGGCGTTTGCCAGGTCCAGGCCGGATTAAAGTTGTTTGCCCCGGCAACACTCATCTGCAGTAATTGGCGAATAACGGTTTGATAACAGGTGATGACATCGTGCGGCTCTGCGGTATCGGTGATGACCTGCTGCAGATTAAGATCTCCGAGGTCTTGCATAAAGACCAGACCGGCAAACGTGTCGTAGAGATAAATTTTGGGCACCCGAACTCCGGCCGCCTCAAGATGGCGGCCAATGGCCACGAAGGCTTCGGCTTCGGCGGTTTTTTCATTCTTCCGGATGCCATGGTCGACCATCACTAGGGTGCTCTTGCCGGCACAGAGACGATACCATTTCCGGTCGGAGCCGTCCCCGGCCAGTGCAACCCGTTTAATTCTCCGATGACGCAGCCCTTTATCAACCGTGTCAAATGCCGCTGCCGACATGTATTCGTAGACCACCCGGCGGTAACTTTGCGGTGTACCGATATCCTGCCAATAGTGGCCCCGGACGATGAAGGCTTTTATATTCCTGCCGTCGGCAATCATCCGGCGATAGGCATCGATGCTGCTGTAAAACGTCTGTCCGGGAATATATCCGAGAACCTCCGGGCTCAGGACCTGAATACCGGTAAATGCCAGAATTCTATGACCCCTGTTTTTGTATCCGGGCTCTTCGGGGTTGAATGATCGAATAAAACCGCTGCTGTCGACCGATACGCAGTTATAACGGGGATCGTCGTGCAGGACCAGGGTCGCCGGATAGCGATGACGGCGATGATATTGATACACTTGCGCAAGTTCGATATCGGTGACGATATCACTGTTGATGACCAGCAGCGGGTCGTTGTCCCAGAAATCGGATACATTTTTTAGGGCTCCGCCGGTTCCCAGAATCTGCGGTTCATGGCGAGCGGTCACCGGGACCGGATATTGTTGTCTTTCCAGAAATGAGGCAATCTGCTGATGCCGGTGATGGGTGTTGATGACGATCGCCCGGCAGCCGGCCGCCAGCAACCGGCCAATCATTATATCCAGGACCGGACGCCCGGATATGGTAAACAGCGGTTTGGGAGTCCACTGCGTATAAGGGCGCAAGCGTGTGCCGAAACCTGCGGCCAGAATCATCGCTTTCATCGTTCACTTGTCCCGTCCAATTGCCATTGATCAGCCCAGGTACATCCTGCCGCGACCTGCGTTACTGCAATCTATCCAAATACTGATCGATGGCTTCGGCCATCACGCCGATCTTTTCGGAATCGTCCGAGCCTTTTATGCCCTGACTGATAAAAAAATCGACTGCATTCTGATAGGTTACCTTGGACAGTGCTTCCTTGCGTTCAATCGCACGTCTTTTGTACATGCGTCTTCCCACGTTTTCAATTTTACGCATGCGTTCTTTGGCATTCAAGGAATTCTTGGGATTGCGCATAAAAAAATTCAGCGCGATTTTGTACGATTCAAAATAGGTTTTCAGAAAATTTGAAAAGAGCATCAGTTTCCTGAAACCGGCCGAGGTGATATTATAGGTATCCGGCAGCGTCTGATGCGGCATGATGACCGCATCATCGATAAAGGCTTTAATACTCTTGCGTACAAAATGCTCGGAGCTGGTTTCCGTGTCATACGCAAATTCGTACTTGAAAAAATGCTTAAGAAACCGATAACCGGAATGCAGGTCGGAAGCCGAGAACTGGAAGGCATCCTTGTTAAGAATTTCCATGGCCGTAAAGGCAGCCGGCAGGAAAAAAGAAATGCAGTTATTTTTGTAATACTCCAGGCTGGTTCTCTCGTTCATGTTCACTGTATATAACGCGTCAGACGGTTTTTCATCCTTGTCTTTTGGAGGAGCTTCAATGAATTTGCGCTGAACATAGGATTCCAGCGCATGGTCAATCGCATGAACCTGATCGATTAAAAGCGTATCCGCCAGTTTGGCGCCCTGGGTGCTTAGGTATTTCAGATAGGTCTCCACAATGGATTTAAGATCGGAAAGGGTAAACCGGGATTTGGTCGTGTTCAGTATCGCGCTGGCACACAGCCCGTGAGCGGTCACAACTGCGGCTTTGTTGATGGAGCCGATGACGCGGAAACCAAGGTTGCGGCAGAAGGCATTTTTTTCCTTCGGAGCCATCTCCTGAATAGTGGTGTTTTCGTTTGCCAGCAGTTGATTGAGCGACAAGGGTTCGTGGAACTGGATATAAATTTTTCCGTATCTTTTCTTCAAAAACTTGTGGGCCTTGAGGACCTGTAGCAAACTTTCGGGTTCCTTTTGGCCCCCTTCCAGCTCATGGATGTAGGCGCTTTCTTCCAGCACACGATCATAGCCGATATATATCGGCACAAATATCATGTCCTCGCAAGCGCCGTTCTTATAAGCATCGAGCAGCATCGAGAGAAAACCCAGCCTGGGCAGGATCAACTTGCCGGTTCGGCTGCGGGTGCCTTCAATAAAGAACTCGATATTGAAGCCTTCTTCAAGCAGTTTGTATACGTATTCCGTAAACACTTTTGAATACAGAACAGCGCCGCGAAAAGTGCGGCGAATAAAAAAGGCACCGCCCCTGCGGAACAAAGGGCCCATGGGCCAGAAAGCCAGGTTTTTCCCGGCGGCGATGTGGGGGCAGGGCATGTTGTTGTTATAAAGCACATAAGACAATATCAGATAATCGATATGGCTTTTGTGGCAAGGGATAAGGATGAGCGGTCCCTTTTGAGACGCGTTTTTGACATATTTGAGTCCATCGGTGTCAATCGACACGCCGTCAAACATGGTATCGATGATATAGCCCACCGACACCGAGCCGAATTTAATCAAGCCCGTACTGTATTTTGCCGCGATTTCCTCAAGATAGGAATCTGCCTTTTTGCGCACCTCGCGGATCGGTATCTGGCGGGTTTTGGCATGTTTTTCCATGAATTTTTGAAACCGGTCGTTGGTCAAAATACTTTCTTTCAGCTCCTCCAGCGTTTTCAGGACCGGACCGGTAATTGTTTGGCGATGTCGGTTTATCTGCCGCAGCAAATTGCGGCGCAGATAAAGCAATTGGTGCTCGGTGCTGCGACTGCGATTGGCGCCGTCATCTAAAAACTGTCGCATGTCGACCGGCTGCGAGATCTCCACAAATACTTTGCCGGGATTTTTAAAAAGAGTGATCAGCCGCCGCAGCCAGCCCGGTTTGCCTTCAGGACCGAGCAACATGTCCATCAGCATCGGGTGCGAGCGATGGGGATTTTTACCGAAAAACATCAATAACGGGACCAGGTATATCGGGCGGTCGATCGACTTTTGGATTTCGACCAACCGGCCGACAGGATCAGTCTTGGCTTTGACGAACCTGCGGTAAAATTCACCCTTTTCTACCAGAGATAAAAACGCGCTCCGCCCGTTGGTCAATTCCTGCTGTATGTATCCATTCTGATACGGGTCCGGAAAGGTCAGGTTTTTAACAAAATAGGCCGCGTGAGCCAGCAGGATTTTGAACAGACGCGATACCGGTTGCCACATGACAAATTCGTAATCAAAGCCGATTTCCGGAGTCGGCAGATTGTTACGGTTATAGAAAGTCTGGTAGAACAGAAACTCAAATTTACTCTTGTGTTTGGTTACATAGACAATGATGGCCTCTTGCGGGATCTGTTCGATAACGCTGGTCTGGTCCTGGCCGACTCTTATCCCGGAATAAAAGGTCTTTAAAAGCGCAGATGAAGATTTGCTCAATCCCCTGGGCAGCAGGCAGGTATAATGATGATAGGTGCCGTCAAGCAACCGGTCCAGCACTCTCTGAATTTTGGCGAGTATTTTTGTATGAAATGATTGATGCGGCTGTGACATAACTCGAATCTATTTTATCAATAACTGAATCAAAATAGCCCCGGGATTAATCAGATGCGTGTGAATGAATATGTAAGATCTTATGGCATGCTGAAAGGTTAACAGGTAGATCAATTCATAATTGAGAGACAATTTTATTAGTAGTAATAATTATCAAAATGTCGACGGGTTTGCAATATTTTATTGTAATTCCAATTCCCTTAAGGACCGATCTCCTCAAATGCTCTTGTTTTAACGCAGAAGTTATGCTATTTTTCCCGCTGTCTTATTGGGCTCGTCAATGTATAGTTTCGATAATATAAGAAATTATTATATCGCTCTGACCGTCGGTTTCAAATTCAGGCAGCAGCAGCGGACGGCATGTTTTGGGCCGCGGGGAAGTTCATTTTTAAAATAAATATACCATAAGCAGGGAGGAGCTCTTATATGAAAACGTTAATTGGAGGGGCGATAGCAGCAGCCTTGGGGCTGCTGGGTCTCGGCGTCTGGTGGGGAGAATTTTTGATGGTGCTCACCGGAATCATTCCGGTAATGCTTCTGCTCGGTGGGGGACTGGCCATATATCTGGGCTTTGACGAACTCAAAGATACCTTGAAAAAAGATGAAACTGCCGAATCCGATGCTCAGAAGGATGAAGAAGTGGAACGTTATAAAAAGGAAATCGACGGTTTAAAGGAAGAGATAAAAAATCTGAAGGAAGAATAGACGGCTTGTATTCACCTGTTCCGGTTCTTGATGGCCGATCTGGCGAGTCTATCCGCCTGTTCGTTTTGGGCGTGGCCGGCGTGCCCCCGAACTTTAATCAGCTTCAAATCTTTATAGCCTTTGATCATTTCCCTGATGTCGCTCACGACTTCCTGATTTTTTCTTGCCTTCCAACCCAATGACAGGACACCGTGGGCGTAGCTGCTGTCGGTAAAAATTCTGACCGGCAGTTCTTTTTTTTTCAGTTCGAGCAGGCCGGTTCGAATCGCTTCGAGCTCGGCAATATTATTCGTTGTTTCACCGATATAGCGTGAAATTTCTTTCTCGTGCTCCCCGTATTGCAAAACTACTCCGATTCCGGCCGGTCCGGGATTGCCCGAAGCGGCGCCATCCGTATAAATGCGGATCGCTTTACGATCCGCCGGCCCGATGTCGTCTTGAGCCGGTGATTTGCCGTCTGCTTGGCGCGCATTTGGCGGCATTGCATCCGGCGCTGACTTTAGTGTCTCGGCCGAATCGAGCGGTCGTACGTTCTGTGGTTTCACCCAGTATTGGTAGGGCTGCTTGATCTGGTACTTGATCAGGATTTTTCCGCTTTTTTGGATCGGATTTCCGCTGCTGTCGGTTGCCAGCCAGACTTTGTTTTTTTTGAAACGCATGCGGCGCCAGTTAATATTTTCTTCATCCATTCGAACTATCCCTTCATCGATACAGATGGTACCCGCGACTGAGAGCTGTAAATTCATCGAGGTTGTCCTGCCAGGCAGCACAAATATCATCGATGGGCTCCATCGCTTCGATGCGCCTGCGGATGTCGACGTTTCCGATAATCAGGTCGATGGGGCGTCTCTTGAATTCATATTCATACGGAGGCGGCTTCCATTCAAATGGGTCCGGGTGATGATAGATAATCGCTTGAAGAAGCCGCAATGACGTCGTATAAGGCTGGTATCGCTCCGGATCGGTAATGTGCAACTGAAAACCGTGGCAAGGCTGTCCGGCCCACTTGTTTGCGGTGGGTTCAAACGTCGTCTGGCGCAGGTGAACGCCCGCGGTTTTTGATTTTTGCAGCTTGGCCAAAATCGATCGAGGCTCTATGAACGGTGCCCCGAACAGCTCGAACGGCTGGGTTGTGCCGCGTCCTTCCGACACGTTGGTGCCTTCCCAGATAACCTGTCCGGGATACACCACCGCCGATTCCGCTGTGGGAAGATTGGGCGACGGCGGAATCCAATCCAGGCCGGTATCCCGAAAATACATCCTCCGCCGCCAGTTTTTCATCGGGACGACTTCCAGATCACATCCGATGTCGAAATGCCGGTTGAACATCAGTGCCAGTTCTCCGATCGTCATGGCATGGCGCATCGGGATGGGATAGCGTCCGACAAAGGAGCGGCATTCCGGCGACAAACAGTTGCCCTCGATGGTGATACCGTTGACGGGGTTGGGCCGGTCCAGGACAATCAGCTTTTTGTTGAAACGCCTTGCGGCCTCCATGCAATATGACATGGTGTAGACAAAAGTGTAAACGCGCGTGCCGGCATCCTGCAAATCAACAAGCAGTACGTCAATCTTATCGAACATCTCTCGGGTCGGCTCGCGGGTTTTGCTGTACAGGCTGAAAACCGGAATACCCAAAAACGGATCGATCCAATCCCCTGATTCGATCATATTGTCCTGCTTCTCACCGAAAAATCCATGCTGGGGGGAGAATAGCGCCGTCAGTTTCCCTGGAAATCGGTCAGCGACCAGGTCCCGGGCATGACGAAACCGGTGGTCAACCGAGGCGGAATTACATAAAAGGCCGAGACGGCACCCGTCAAGCCATTGCGGCGGATTGTTTATGAAGCTTTCGAGTCCGATTTGAACACGTGCCATGAAATGTTTCCTGGACGCGGAAAGATCCGCATTATGGTTGATAAAAATTCTAACTCCTCAGGATCATAACACTTTCAGATATCCAGTCAAGAACGATCGCGCGCCGGGTAACGTCAAAGTGATCGTATATATCATGGTTACCAAATTTAACCTCATGCAAATTTTTGAATTCTTAATTCCTTGACAAAAAGTGAATTTGAAAATAGAAGTCAAGTTTGTGTTTTTTGCGGCAATACTTAACAAAACCATCACGAGAATACGGCGTTTGTCTTATATTGGCCTTTGTCTGAATACCCCGCTGCATGATGCGGGGAGCTTCATTTTTCGTGTTTTAAACTTTTGGCCGGCCCCGTTAAGCCTTTCCCTGTTTAATCGGGGTGTTTTTGTGATAAACTTATATGTTATATTACTGGGGTCCGGATCGGTTGGAAATGAAGTCAAAGCAGATTCATCTTGAAGGACTTGTCGTCATCGTCGGCAACTACGGCAGCGGCAAGACCGAAATATCCATCAACCTGGCAATCGATAGCAAGCAAGCCGGTGATGAAGTTCGTGTGGCCGATCTGGATTTGGTCAATCCATATTTTCGTACCCGTGAAGTCAGGCATTTGTTTTCAAAGCTTGGAATCGATCTTGTATTGCCGGCCCAGGAGCATCTGCAGGCGGATCTGCCGATTCTCAGTCCGCTGATTGCCGGAATGGTCCGCCGGCCGAACCGTTTGACGCTCATCGATGTCGGTGGCGACGATGCGGGGGCCACGGTGCTGGCCGCTTTAGCCGATGCCTTTAAGGGCAAGGATTATGAAATGTTGCAGGTCATCAATCCCATGCGCCCTTATACGGATACGATTTCCGGCTGTTTGAAGATTCGCAGAGAGATCGAGGCTGCCGCCAAGATGGCGATCAGCGGGTTGGTCGGCAATGCCAACCTGATTGATGAAACGACGCCCGAAGATATTATCCGCGGATACGAGTTTGTCGCCCGACTGTCTGATGAGAGCGGTTTGCCGCTGCATTTCGTTACCGCCGCAGCAGATTTGTTGCCGGTTATTGATGCGAGCCGAATCGCCTGCCCGATTCTGACCATTCGGCGACAGCTTGTCCCGCCTTGGGAAAAGGCGCACAAGATAGAGGATTTAGGAATTGAGGAATTGGGGGATTGAGGGATTTAGGGATTGAAGGTGTTAGGGGGGTAAGGGATTTGGGGATTTAGGAATTTAGAGATTTAGGGATTGAAGGCATTGGGGATTCGGAGATTGAGGAATTGCGAATGAAGGTATCGGGGATTTAAAACAAGGATAAGATCCGATTCTAAATTCCTCAATTCCTAATTTCCTAAATTTTCAATCGTAAATATTTATGGTTAGGAGTAATATACGAATGTCTTATTTACACGTAATCGACAATGACAAATGCAAGGGATGCGGGTTGTGTGTGACCGTGTGTCCGAAGAATGTACTGGAAATTTCGGACAAGGTGAACACAAAGGGGTATTTTCCCGCATTCCGAGCACGTCCGGAGGATTGTATCTATTGTGCCATGTGCTGCACAATGTGCCCGGACGTGGCCATAACCATCTCTGAGATCGCCGATGAATCGGCCGAGTCAGAATCAACGGAGGAAACCGATGGGTAAGGTATTGATGAAAGGAAACGAAGCGATCGGTGAAGCCGCCGTTCGGGCCGGCTGTCTGAACTATTTCGCCTACCCCATTACCCCGCAATCCGAGGTGGCCGAATATCTGGCCCGGCGCCTGCCGGAGGTTGACGGGGTCTTCCTGCAAGGCGAAAGCGAGGTCGCCGTGTCTTACATGATCCTGGGGGCCGCGGCCGCCGGTGCCCGGGTTTTCACCACATCCTCGAGTCCGGGCATCAGCTTGATGAGTGAAGGTATCAGTTACATGGCGGGTATGCAAGTACCGGCGGTCTTTGTGAACATCATGCGCGGTGGTCCGGGTCTGGGCGGGATCCTGCCGTCTCAGGCGGACTATCTGCAGGCAACCAAGGGGATCGGTCACGGGGATTGCAAAATGCTGGTGATGGCTCCGGCAAGTGTGCAGGAAGCCGTGGAGATGACGATGATGGCCTTCCCACTGGCCGAGAAATACAGGAACCCGGTGATGATCCTCGGAGACGGATTGATCGGTCAAATGATGGAACCGGTTGAATTTTCGGACCACCTCTCAACCCCACCGTCCGATAAAAGTGACTGGGCTGTCAATGGTATGGATACCCGCAAGAGAGATCGACGCAATCTTGTCCATTCCCTGTATCTGGACCCGGAAGCGTTGAATCAGCATAACATTCAATTAAAAGAAAAATACGAGCGCATGCAAAACGAAGATGTGCGCTACGAAGCATACAATACCGATAAGCAATATAAGGTCCTTCTCGTAAGTTACGGCACCATGAGCCGCGTGTGCCGCACGGCGATCGATCAGCTCAAAGAGCAGGGAGTGGAGGTGGGGTTGATTCGTCCCCAGACCCTTTACCCGTTTCCGCAGGAAGCGATTGCGGAAGCCGCCTCAAAAAAGAGCTGTAAATCGGTGGTCAGCATCGAAATGAGCATGGGACAGATGGTGGAGGACGTGCAACGATCGGTCAAAGGCAACCTGCCGGTCGAATGGTATGGCAAATGTGGTGGTGAAGTGCCGACACCGGAAGAAGTGATCGCGTTCGTAAAATCTCGGGTTTGATCGGTTTTTAGGTTTAGGTTTCAGGGATCGACAACAAATTGTCGTAAGAAGTTATTAGCGCCTAGAATAAAAGGAGTAAAACCAATGGGCAAGACATTTCAAAAGCCGGAGGCTCTCGCCGAACAGATTACCCATTACTGCCCGGGCTGCACCCACGGTGTTATTCATCGACTGCTTGCTGAAGTCATTGATGAACTGGGAGTCTGCGGCCGAACAGTGGGGGTCGCTCCGGTGGGATGTGCGGTTTTAATGTACAACTATTTTACTTTCGATTTTCTGGAGTCAGCCCACGGGCGTGCGCCGGCCCAGGCAACAGGTATAAAACGGGTGCGGCCCGACCTGGTGGTCTTTACTTACCAGGGAGACGGAGACCTGGCCAGCATCGGTATGAGCGAGATCGTGCATGCCGCCAACCGGGGGGAAAAGTTTACGACCATATTTGTAAACAATGCGGTATATGGTATGACCGGCGGTCAGATGGCACCCACGACCATGCCGAATCAGCGTACCACGACTTCGCCGTTCGGGCGCAAGGTCGAAGAGGTCGGTATGCCGGTCAAAGTGTCCGAGATGCTCGCATCGCTTCAGACACCGGGATACGTCGTTCGGCAAACGGTCCTTAAACCGAAATTCATCAACCGGGCCAAAAAAGTGATTAAAAAGGCTTTCGAGTATCAACTGGAAAACAGATGTTTCAGTTTCGTGGAATTGGTGAGCACCTGTCCGACCAACTGGGGACTTACACCGGTGGAAGCGATCAAGTGGGCTGAAGAGAACATGCTGCCGTACTATCCGCTGGGGGAATTCAAGACACCCGAATAATCAGGCAACAAGTTCAATGCCGTTGTTCATGGGATAGGTGCTATCACAATACGATCTGGAACTATCAGAGGAGGAGTAATGCAAAGCGAAGTGATGTTTGCCGGATTCGGTGGTCAAGGTATTCTATTAAGCGCCAAGATCCTGGCGCATGCCGCCATGGAGGAGGGTTTGGAAGTCGCCTGGGTGCCTTCCTATGGTCCGGAAATGAGAGGTGGAACCGCTTACTGTACAGTCGTGGTCAGCGACAGGCTTATCGGTTCTCCTATCATTCGAAATCCCATGCATCTGGTGGCAATGAATCGCCCTTCACTGGAAAAGTTCGCCCCGATGGTTAAACCCAGCGGTGTAATCCTCGTGAACAGCACGCTGATCTCAATTGGCTCCGGACGTGATGATGTGGATGAATTGCGAGTTCCGGTCAATGATATCGCAGTCAAGCTTGGAAGCGTGCGCTCAGCCAATATCGTTGCCCTGGCAGCCTTTGTGGCCCGGACGAAAATAGTAGCCGTCGACACGCTGCGCGCCTGTGTCAAACAGGAATTTGCCCAAAAGGAAAAGATTATACCAATGAACCTGGCCGCTGTAGACGCGGGCCAAAAAGCCGCCCAGTGACCCAACCGGCAAGGCTTCAGAACCATATCGAATAACCCATCACCGTCTGCAGTACACTGACGCAACCCAGTCTTTTTCCGGCCGTTGGCGAGATCTTGCGCTTGGCCGTTATTGCAGTTTGAAGGCTTGCATTGGAATGACCTTATGAATTTTTCCGTACCTGAATACATTTTAGCCATTGATCCGTACAAACCGGGCAAACCACTGGCGGAACTCGAGCGCGAGTATGGCGTACGCAACTCCATCAAACTGGCCTCCAATGAAAATCCTCTGGGACCTTCTCCAAAGGCGATACAGGCCATTTATACCTGCCTGCAATCTTTGCACCGCTACCCGGAGGGCAGCGGGTACACACTGGTGGCAAAACTGGCCCGGAAACTGGATCTGGCTCCGGAAAATATCGTCCTGGGCAATGGATCCGATGAAATTATTGGAATGCTGACCCGGGCGCTGCTCAAGCCGCAGGATGAGGCGATCCTGCCGCAACCATCGTTTCTGATGTATGAAATCATGGTGCGCAGTGTCGGCGCAGCGCCGGTATTTGTACCTTTGGATGACAACCTGGGGATCGACCTGGATGCGATGGCGCGTCGGGTGACACCGGCCACCCGCATGGTCTTTTTATGCAACCCCAACAACCCGACCGGTACGATTTTCAGCGCCGGCACCTTTGAAAAGTTTCTGGGCCGATTGCCCCCCGAAGTGATCGTGGTGGTGGATGAAGCCTACATCGAATTTGTAACCGATCCGCAATGTGCCCGGGGAACCGATTTCCTGGATGCGGATCGGGCGGTGGCCACCCTGCGAACGTTTTCCAAGGCATATGGCCTGGCGGGTTTGCGCATCGGCTACGGGATCATGTCGACCGCTTTGTCAGGCATCCTGCACCGAATCCGGCAGCCATTCAACGCCAGTTCACCGGCCCAGGCGGGTGCAGTGGCTGCCCTGAACGACGAGGCGTTTTTGCATAAAACGATCCGCCTGGTTCATGAAGGGCTGGGATATTTGTCACGCTCTTTGGATCGGCTGGGAATCGCGCATTTTCCGACCCAATCCAACTTTTTCCTGATCGATGTTCAACGCGATGCAGATGATGTTTTTAAGCAGATGCTGGCCGAAGGCGTCATCGTTCGTTCCATGACCTCATACGGATACCCGCATTACATACGGATAAACGCCGGGTTGCCCGAGGAAAACGAGCGTTTTGTAAAGGCGCTGGCAAAGGTTCTCGAGAAATGCGAAAAATAGTCGTCACCATCGATGGACCGGCCGGTGCCGGAAAAACCACGGTCGCCCGGATGCTGGCCGATCGCCTCGGATATAAATATATCGACACCGGCGCCCTGTACCGGGCTGTGGCCCTTGCCGTCCATTTACAGGCCGTCGACCCTGAAGACGATGGCAGCCTTGAGAAACTGTGTGCCGGCCTCGATCTGAATCTCGTCCAGACCGATGGCGGATTGCGTCTTGTGTCCAACGGGATCGATATTACGGACCAAATTCGAACGCCGCAAATTACGATGCTTGCCTCGGCAGTCTCAGCCATGCCCGTGGTCCGCAGGTTTTTATTGAAGCTGCAGCGCGACTTGGGAAAAGGCAAAGGTGCGGTATTCGAAGGACGGGACATGGGGACGGTGGTATTTCCGGATGCAGAAATAAAATTCTTTCTGGATGCCACTCAAAAAACCAGGGCCCACCGTCGATATTTAGAGCTAAAATCGAACAATTCCCAGACTAGGGAAGATGTTGAAAAAGATATGCACCAACGGGACAAAAACGACAGCTCGCGCAGCCTGGCACCGCTGAAACCGGCGGATGATGCCACAATCATCGATTCCACCACGCTGTCGGCGGACGAAGTGGTCGAAGTGATGCTTGCACGTATTGAAGAAATATGCAGTTCACAAAAATAATCATTGTATTTTCAAAATGAGTCTGATAGCAGTTCCTAGTTATGCAAGATACTTATTGGTTTCGTAAAAAACTGGCTAAGGGGGTACTTTTTTAGATGGAAGATTTGGGCACAAACGATGACACTCGGCAACTGAAACAGGATGAACAGTCTGAAAAAGATCAAACGAAGACAGCAGAAACAGCAGACTCGCAGCGCGCAAAAATGCCAGAGGAGGAAAAGAGCAAGGGGCTTGAAAAAAAGCCGGTCAAGGAAGGTTCGGGTTCAGGAGACAGCATGGAAAACCTGATGGATATGTACGAGGAAAGCTTCAAGCGTTTTGCAGAAGGCGAAGTGGTCACCGGCAGGATTATTTCGGTGGATAAAGATCATGTCCTGGTCGATATCGGTTACAAGTCAGAAGGACAAATACGTATCCAAGAATTCAGAGATGAAGAGGGAAACATTACCGCTAAACTCGACGACCGGGTCGAGGTGATGATTGAATGGTGGGATGACGAAGAAGAACGCGTCGTTCTCTCCAAAGAAAAAGCCGCCAATATTAAAATCTGGGAAGAAATTAAAAAATCGTACGATGAGGAGGGCACCATCGAAGGCGTGATAACCAATCGTGTCAAAGGCGGTTTTTCGGTGGATATCGGCGTTCAGGCCTTTCTGCCGGGTTCGCAGGCCGATTTGCGTCCCATTCGCAATCTCGACGAACTGGTAGGCAATT
>Ga0126326_1000311_pt1 | contig 15995 bp, 14 predicted proteins | sample InaspJWI67metaG_FD_94485 | JGI IMG/M metagenome (GOLD analysis project Ga0126326, IMG submission 94485) | Marine gutless worms symbiont microbial communities from Oahu, Hawaii - Inanidrilus sp. 1 OAHU.JWI-67 metaG | ecosystem: Host-associated > Annelida > Digestive system > Unclassified | place... | reverse complement strand
CTGGTAGATAACCTGGCGCCGGATGATACGGTATCCATAGTCGTTTATGCGGGTGCGGCCGGAACCGTACTTGAACCGACAGCGGCAAAAGAAAAGGGGAGGATACGCGACGCTCTGGATCGTCTCCGCGCCGGAGGGTCCACGGCCGGCGGCGAAGGCATCCGGCGGGCTTACGCCCTGGCAGAAGCCAATTTCAAACCGTATGGGAACAACCGGATTATCCTGGCCACCGACGGTGACTTCAACGTTGGTATCCGCAATCCTGAGGAGCTCAAAGGGTTTGTGGAGCGAAAGCGAAAGACCGGTGTCTACCTGTCGGTTCTCGGATTCGGGCAGGGCAACTACAACGATGCGCTGATGCAAAAGCTGGCCCAAAACGGCAACGGCAATGCGGCCTATATCGACAACCTGAACGAAGCCCGCAAGGTCCTGGTGGATGAAGCGCAGTCCACCCTGTTTACCATTGCTAAGGATGTGAAAATCCAGGTCGAATTCAATCCGGCAACGGTGGCCGAATACCGCCTCATCGGGTACGAGTCCCGTTTGCTCAAACGGGAGGATTTCAACAACGATCTGGTGGATGCCGGCGAAGTGGGTGCCGGTCACAGCGTGACCGCCATTTATGAAATCACCCCCACCGGCAGCGGCGGCCGGTTGGTTGACGACCTCAGATACGGGCAGAAACCCGTCGTTTCAAAAACACCGGCCGGCGGCAGTCATGAAAGTGAATACGCCTTTTTGAAGATTCGCTACAAGCTGCCCGGTGCAGAAAAAAGCCGGCTGATGACCACCCCCATCGGTCAAGACCGGTGGTTTGACGCCATCCGCCGCGCACCCGGCGAAGCTGTTTTCGCGTCTGCGGTGGCTGCATTCGGTCAGTTGCTGCGCCAAGATCCTTATGTCCAGGATTTCACCTACGATGATGTGATCGCCCTGGCCGGCCCTGTAAAGGGGCCCAACACCTTCGGCTACCGATCTGAATTTATCAACCTGGTAAGGCTGGCGAAATCGGCACGAACCATGGGGGAGAGGTAAAAGGAAAAGGGGTCAGGTATCGGGAGTCTGGTGTCAGTCGATCTTTCGGACCCCGGATTCCAGACACCCGACTCCTGGACTTTATCCTTCTACCTTTCTCTTACTTCAGCCTTCAGTCTTCGGTCTAATAGCCTTATCCGACTCCCGACTCCTGACTCCTGATACCCTGCTCTTTGTGGTCTGACCCCTTTGTTTTCCCTAATGGCTGAGTTGTAGACTGCCTTAGCGCTGTTTTTTAACTGCCATAAAATAACGCTTTTAATTCTGGATTTAATTTTATCAAACTTTCCAGTCGCACCGTTTTTTCTAAACCACCGCGAGGATTTTCTTCATCCAGTCGACGTACTTTTACATAACTCACTATTAGCTCATCCAAGTTGTCTTCGAAATAGACGCCTACAATCTGCCAGCCTTCCTCAGGGTCATTTTTACCGGTTCTCATGACTTTGACAGGCGTTCCGATAACTTTATCTTTTTCAAAAACGTGTTCAGTTCGTTCTGTCCGTGCTGCTTGAAATTTTTTTGTTTCTAAAAATTCTTTTTGAATATCAACCAGCTTGTCACTCTTCCTCCGGTCAACCCCACTTCTCCTGAATCTCTGGCTTCTTCTTTCGGGCCCACTGTAATCAGACCTACCACCACTTCTACGGTCTTTTCCAGTTCGCCTATTTATACTTTCTCTTTTATCTGAAATCGCTCGTTTTCCTTATATTTAATAAACCTTGCAAGGGACTCAGTATGGAACCATCAAGTCGAATAGTAGCGGGTATGTGCCTACATCTCAACTATAATTAGCTATTGTATGTTTTCAATAGAGCAAATCTAAAAGTGGATTCTTAGATCAGAAAAATGTACATGTTGGGCGATATTGAAGCTCAAGGTTGGAATTTAAACAAGGGCTTAGAGACGGAAATCTCTAAGCCCTTGTTATATATGGCTCCCCAGCGCTGACCGCCCCTGGGCCCACAACTGATTTCCGGCCTCTGATTTCAAGGTTTACCCGACATCAGACTTCGGGGTCTTGCTGGTCCGCATCTAAAAGCGCAACGTAAGCTTGACCCCTACTCTTGATTTGTATAAATATTTAAATTTACTTGACATATTTAAAATATGTCTTATTTTTTGCTATGAGAAATCGCAAAAGAAGGCCAATGAACAAGCAAGAACTCATCCAGGCAGTCGAAAAGGCTAAGGACCAGACAAGGGGTCAGGCCATGCGAGTGATAGACATGTTGTTCGGCGTGAAGCCTAACCATTCCGCCAAAAAAGAGAGGGAAAAAAGAAAACTTCAAAAAGGCTTGAAACCGGAAATCAACACAGAATTTGAAGACAAGTTGGATAAAAGCTGACTGAAATTTTTGGTTTTTTCCAGCCGCGACTCCTGCCGCACAGTTTTTGGGTTCTGCCTTTCACACTATGCTCTATGCACTCTGCCCGCTGCCCGCTGCGGGGCATAGCCCGGACCTTCCAGCTTTTACCAAGCACCTTCCTCCGACCTCTGATGCCTGGTTTTCCATGTGGCATTTCTCAAAATGCCCTTTTTACCCCTAAAAGTGGTCATTTAAGGCTAAAAACGGGTCTTATTTTTAAGGCTATTTCTTGAATATCAAATGGTTAACTCGGTCCGACCCCACGACCCCAATTCGCGCGAAATGATATGGAATGAAATATCGTTTGGGGTGAATATATTCAAGTTTTTAATTGGAGGGATAATAGGTTCTTTCGTTGCGCTGCTATCAAAGCTGATTATATATTTAATCTGGGACTAAGTTATTAATCGATAACTGGGGGATGAATTCAGGAAAATCACCGGGTTCACACCATGAATAATGAGTTATTACGATGTGACTTCGACGTCCCTTCGAATGCGATAAATTGAAATAGAAAAAGGTTGATTTCAAATGCAGACAGCTATTATCTTCGGTCTCCTTTGCGTCCTGCTGCTAAGATGGGTCATATGGGGAACTACCAGACTCTTTGAGCAGGAGTGGGAGTTGGATCATATATGCAACGACGAGTTTCAGGATAGCCAAGTTGAGGCGAGGCGTCTAGAATGCTTGCTTCACAACGGATTATCGGAATGATTTAAGAAAAACTTGGGAATACAACGGGGTCACATCGCAATTGTACATTATTCAAATATAAAGAACGCTTGCCTCACAATGGGGTTGGGCCGCAGCAACTAACTATAATCATAACCAATACAGCCTTAAAACCCCCCATTCTGTATCTTAATCGGCCAATTTCCAGCCCAAAATTATACTTTAATTTCCCTTCCGGCAGTCCATCTACACAAGAAATCGGGACGTCAAATATGATGCCTTTGCCTGGCTATCAAAGATCTCCGGCCTCTGGATTCCGCCTTCTTAATTACCCCATTTTACCCTCAAAAGTGGCCATTTTAAGATTTCCGACTTCAGTCTTCAGACTTCGGCCTTCGGCCTTATAGTCGCGCGGTCCGACCCCAATTCGGTGGCGTTGCAAATTTGTGGGCGAGGTTTATATTTGGCCCATGAAAAAGCTCATCTTGGTAATTTGTCTATTGGTGCTATTGGTAGGATGTGGCCCGCGCCTGATTTATCCGCATCTATACTGGTTAATTCCTTTTTATGTGGACGATTATATTCCCTTGAACCAAGAACAGAGCAGCTTGTTGGAAAAGCAGCTTCTACGGGTGCTGGACTGGCACTGCCGTACCCAGCTTCCAGTTTATGCCCAATCATTGAGGCAATTGGCCAAGGATTTGGAAGACCCTCGCCAGCCCATGACTTACGAGAGATTAGAATATTATTCCAATCAATTCAAAACCTACTGGCAAGAATTGGTGGAAAAAATAGGACCGGAAATGGCCGACATCCTAAAAACTGCATCAAATGAGCAGCTTGCGGAGCTTTTTCAAAATATTGAGAAACGTAATAATAAATTTAAAGCCGAATATGTTAATATATCACGAGAGAAATTGACAAAAAAACGCAAGGAAAGGATGGCCGCAGATCTTGAAAATTGGATATCTCGCCTGACATCAGAACAGAAGCAGGTAGTGTCTGGCTGGAGCGATCAGATAGCACCGCTTGCTGTTGACGGATTGAGAAATCGTGAGAAAGTGTTAGCTAAATTTAGAGACCTGCTTGTAAAACGAAGGCATGATCCAGACTTTAAAGAGACGTTCGTGGCAATGCTAGTCAACCTTGGCGAATTGAGAGCAACTGAATATCAGAAGAAGATTGATTACAACACTGATGTAACCCTCAAGTTCTTCGTAAAAATAAGCAGTACTTTGAAACCCACCCAACGCAAGCATCTAGTGAAAAGCATCAACTTTCTAGCAGTGGATTTTGAAAAAATCAGTTGCGATCCACTAAAAATAAAGCCAAAACAGAATGAATAAGAAGAAATATCGGTATAAAGGCAAAACTAAAATATTTGATGGCTTTTCCGGCCCGAGTGCGGATGATTTAATCGTTGATCCGCAATATCCAGTCGAATCATCGCAATGGGGTCGGGTCGTAGCAACTATCTATAATCATCTCAAATACAGCCTTAAAACCCCCTATTTTGTATCTTAATCGGCCAATTTCCAGCCCAAAATTATACTTTAATTCCCCTTCCGGCAGTCCATCCACATAAGAAATCGGGGCGGCAAATATGATGCCTTTGCCCGGCTCTCAAAGATCTCCGGCCTCTTCTACGGCCTTCTTAATTACCCCGTTTTACACTCAAAAGGGGCCGATTAAGGCCGTAATTAGGCCACTTAACACTATTCCTATATTTACCTGTCGGGCGTAGCTCAAAGAGCGAAGACTGATCAATCTCTTAGCGCGGCCCGACCCCAATCCGACGAATCCGAAATTCTTACTTTATTTTTAGATCTTTGAAAGCCTCAAAAGGGTTTCGGTAATCAAGGGCTGAAAATGGTGTCTGATTTGTGAAATCCGCCAAATCCCAAGGGCTCATGTCTTTTACTCGCAGCATGAACTTCGACATATCGACCATATCGTTCATGCTTCCCAGGATTGATCGGCTTGCGGTTTTGGCGAAAGAGAATTCGTCTGTCTGGGGACCGATGATCCGCTGAAGAATGAATTCTCCTCCAATGTCTAACAGGTAATCTCTCAAGAGTCCGAGCCAATTTCTGATAAACGTGTTCTCATCCGTTATGCCGCGGCCGTACATGACGATCGTTAAAAGCGATTTTGCTTCCGTCGTAATTATGTATTGCACACGGTTGGCACGAAATACATTCGAATACCATTCCAGGTAAGGTCCCGGATCGTCATTTACAGTTGGCAATTGGTTGATCTTCAACTTTTTGGCCATTTTTGCGGTTAACCGTATCAGCATGGTCCTCACCAAAAGAAACAGAGATAGGGGACGTTCTTTAGTTTATAAGTTTAGATGGCTCTATTTTCATTTTAGCGGCAATTTTCCGACCCCGGTCGATAGCCATGCCGATGGCCGGTGCGTGAGTGCAAAGCGTCGAGCGAGTTCCGGCCGTCTGATATTGGTCTCCTCAACGGCCAAAAAACAGGCAAGACTGCGTGCCTGTACCAACCGCTTTTGTTTACCGGCGGAAAGCACTTCGCTGGCTTCCATATCCAGCAGTCCCGCCACGCGCTCGACTACTGTGTTAAAGGTCACACCCCGGTTCTGAATGCAGTACTTGCGCTCCATCTGCTCATTGGCCTGAGCCAGGACCTCGGCAACAAATTCGCCATCACCTAATATGCGCTCATCCCCTTTCTGGTAGTCGCCGCATTTTCGCAGCGCCTTTACAGCGGCCCAACCGCCGGCACTGCGTACCAGCCCGCCACCGGTAAGATCCGGTCGCCTGCCCTGCCTGATGCCTTTTTCTATAAATATGCGATACAGCTGCCGAGCCGGTCTTGTTTGGCCTGCAAACCTCTTCAGAACATGTCCTGTGTTTTGCCACGGACGATCGCTTTTACCCAGCATCGTTCCATGCCCACAAAACGGGTAGGCCTCCAGGGCTTTTATATCCGCCACCAGCCTTGCGCGCAGGGGATTCAAATGAATATAGCGGACCAGTTCCGCCAGGTAGGTATCTTCCTGGCACAGGATGGATTTATAGCGGTTCTGGAAAAGGTGACCGTAACGTCGGTGTCGGCGGTTAAAGGAAACAGCATATCCGGTCAACAACCGCCGCATCACGGTCGCAATCGGAATATCCCCGGTTCTAAGCAAGAGATGAAAATGATTGGGAATCAGAGCCCAAGCGTAGCACTGGGTGCCGCCATCGGTTAAAATGTGGCCCAGTCTTTCTAAGAAATTCTCCCGGTCATCATCATCCTTGAAGATCTTGCGCCGAGCGATTCCACGACCGATAATGTGATGAAGCGCACCGGGCGCATTTATTCTCGCTTTACGGGGCATAAATGCTTGCCTACCAATGCTATGACGACCCGCTAACTTAATAAATTAAGAACGTCCCCTATTTCCCTATTGCCTCTATTCACCCCTTTTGCTCATACGCGAATCAATTGCTATCATCTTGTTTTCTATATCCATAAGCAATTATGACAATTCCTAAAGCAACCCCAACTCCAGCCCACTGAGAAAAAGGTAGACCAATCCAATTTTGACTCCATCCGATGGATAAAAGACAAACTAAAGATCCAATTAAGAAATATGCGTTCATGTCTATAACCCTTTTGAATCATCTACAATCTTTTCTAAAAGTCTTCCGGGGAATATGTTTAATAGTAGTTTTGATAATTTCTCTTTTAATCTCATCTGCCCCTGGTGGCAGACTTGGTGTCAAATTATTGATGCTATCAACTATTACTTCTTCTGCTGGATTGGCGCTGTACCATTTGGTCTTAAGAGAGCTGGCGAGTTGCCCTATTGTTGCAAATCCAATTGCGGCTGGCCATACCTTTAAACGCCCAGATGACCAAGCCAAAGTATGCCCGGCAAAGGCTGTGGAACTCAGAAATCGTTCCGATGGCTTTATAGCCTGGCCATACGCTCGCCAGGGTATACGCGGTGCATCAATTCCCGGTGGTACTCCACCTGTTACACTCATGGATCTTGAAAATACTCTCCAAGACACCTCCAGTCCAAAAGGATCAAACAAGCTCATGGGATTCTGGGTAGCATAGGCAAATAGGTTTATACCTCCAATTAATCCAATGGGGTCAGAAGTGATGTAACGCCCAACGGAAGGATCATAGTATCGGTGGTAATTGTAATGCAATCCGGACTCAACATCGAAGTACTGCCCCGGAAACCTGAAACTGTTACCGATTTTATTGACCGTTATGGCTGTCTTTCCAAAAGGTGTAGCCGATCCCTGCCAGACAACTTCCTGGTTTTCATCGACGACCATCATTGGTGTCCCCAGATGATTATTGACGTACCAATATAGCCTATCCGTGCCAACCGCGGCAACCGTGGATTGTGTCAGGATGCCCGAGAGACCTGCCAGTGACGCCAACATGATCGGTTCTTTTTCCGGAGGTGTCCCGTCAAGTCTGATAGGATTCGGAACGAGAGTTTTATCCGCGGCCAATTTTTCCAGGGCCAGTTTGACCTCGGTTATTTCGTTGGGCAGGGTGTGCACCACATGCGACCACGTGCGGCACCCGCTGTTGTCGACACAGAACTTGTAAGAACCAGCTGAAACGATGAATGTGGCAATACCCGCCTTGTTTGTGCGTGCCTGCAGATGTAAGCTGTCTCCGGATGGTGTGTGTATGGAAACGCCGGCACCTTCCACAAGACCGCCATTGTGCGTTACCGTCAGGATGACACGTCCCGTATCGGCCACCGCCGAAGCGGTTGCCAGAAATACCATCGTGATCACCAAAACGGGTATCCAGGGTAAACTCATTCCGGCGACCCGCGCTGCAACTGTAATGTTCGGTCTGCCCATTATATCAACTCCGGCGAGGCAGGGTCAATTATCACTGTCGGTTTTATTCCAGTATTTGATCAGCAATTCGCATACCAATTCTAACCTACCGAAATCACTGGAAGGTAAGCGGCGAGCTGCACAAAAAAGTGTGTAGCGGTTCACAGCTTTCTGTGCATGGCAGGCAATTTAGGAGGGGCAAATCTGTAAGCAATCGGGGACGCTCCTATCAGGGCTTGCGAATATGTCTATCAGGGTAAAAAAAACTACAAACTTATAAACTTAAGAACGTCCCCCATTGCCGAATGACTTTGAAAACAGTTTTTGTTTGGAAAAGAACGCAAAGGAAAAATTACTAAAAATCCTTACACAGGGGTGTTTTTTCTATTGACGAACCCTTAAATGGGTGACCCCTTTGTTTTACTTTTATTTTGGAAACTATCTTCAGGATATCAAGTGGCTAACACGAACCGACCATGGTTTGCTACGCTGAAATTTTTTATCCTTGAATATCAAATTTTTATCGCGGCGCGCCTTATTTAAAGAAATTATTGAGTGTTCAGAAAATTTGTTCAAAAAGCTACAATTGGCTTAAATGTTGACTTTAATAGGCTCTTCCTAATATGCTTAAAAATAACACCGCTGCCTAAAAGTCCAAATTAAAATACCCACAATTCAATCTATTTTCTCTGCTAGCATTGGCTATTAGCTATTGCATTGACCAAAATTCTAAAGAGAAGAAAAAAGAGGCCTTTATCTGCATCTGGAACAAAGGAGGATACAATGCGAAAGAGTCTGTCGTTTGTCGTGATGATACTGGTCCTGGGACTGGTGTTTTCAAGTAATGCATGGAGCTTCAAGGGGCCTTGGCAGAAAACGAAAACCATCAAAATTGGAATCAATGCGCCCATTACTGGTGACATTCCCGAAGTAGGGGAGGGCACCAAGTTTGCAGCCCAGATGTGGAAAGCCGACATCGATAAGGCGGGTGGTTTGGAAGTCGGTGGTAAGAAATACCCGGTGGAACTGGTAATCGAGGACAATGAATCCAAGGCCGAATCCGCGGTCAAGGCCAACAGCAAAATGATAACCGAGGATGAGGTGCTCGTCATCGTGGGACCCCAGTCTTCCAAGCAGGCGGTCCCGGCCGGCGACTTGGCCAACAACTACGAGACGCCCATGATCAGCCCCTGGTCCACCAATCCAAAGACTACTACAGGCCGTCCTTATATTTTCAGAGCAAGTTTTTTAGACGTAGCACAAGGGCCTGCTATGGCTAATTTCGCGATTGAAAACCTTAGGGCAGATACTGCGGCAATTTTATTTGATATAAATTCAGATTATCCAAAAGAGTTAGCTCAATTCTTTAAATCAAGTTTTGAAGGCCTTAAGGGTTCTAAATCCGTCGTGGCCTTCGAGACTTTCACTACCGGTGACAAGGACTTCTCCTCCCAGATGAACAAAATCATCAATTCGGGCGCCGATGTACTCTTCGTCCCACAGTATTACTCCGAGGTCTCACTGATAGTGGCGGCCGCAAGGAAGATGGGCTGGAAAAAACCGATCCTGGGCTCAGACTCCTGGGGTAGCGACCACTTGATGAAGCAGTGCGGTGACAATTGCAAGGGCTACTACTTTTCTACGCACTATGCGGCCGCCGGCGCCACCGGCGCCACCAAGGCGTTCATCGACCGCTACAACAAAGAGCACGGTAATATTCCGGATGACGTCGGCGCCCTGACCTGGGATGCCCTGCGGCTGGCCCAGACCGCAATTGAGAATTCCGGCAAGATTACCGGCGACCTCAAAAAAGACCGTAAAGCTATCCGGGATGCCTTCGCCAAAATCAAGAACTTCCCCGGAATCACCGGCGAGATGACCTTCACTAGTGGAGGGGACCCCTTAAAGAGCGTAACTATTGTAAAGATTAGTTCTGATGGTGAATATTTACCGACTTGGACAGCAACGCCTGAAACTTGCACATCAACAGCATGTTCTCAAGATTATGAGTGCTGCGATGGAATATGCAAAGAATCTTGTGATTGATAAGGATATCTGATGATTAAAAATTTAGGTGAACATAGGTGGCTGATTTTCGTCCTACCGGGATTTATCGCTTTATTTGTTGCTGGCTTCATTAGTGACTTTCCCAGAATACGAGATGTCCAGCTACCAATAGTCTATGTTGCGCTAACATTTCTAAGTGTTTCAATTCCTCTATTCATAGCGCAAGTGTACGGGCGCCTCCTCAAAAAAGAATACAATATTAACAATTTACTACGTGCACCTCGTTTTGTTGCAGGGGTTTTTCTTTGCTCTTTTGTCATTGGTTTTATTTTTGGTATTGCTCATACAACTGATTACATTTCTCGCGCATTACGGAACGTTTTTGGAAATGATATAGTGCTTATTTCTAGTCACTCTGAACTAATCAGAGTTCTCTTCAAGAACGCGTACAACGAAAAGTTTCTTGATGGGCAACCGAATGTGGGGAGGGATCTTAAGAGACGAAAGAACAGATATGCGCGATTTAGCTTTTCTGATGACAGAAAGGACTATGAGGGTGTCATTGCATCATTTTTCAGCGGTGAGGAAAAACCACAGGTCTATCTGAGTCCTGCATGTAAAATTAGTAAAAATGGTGTATCTATTGTTAAAGGGCCGGGAGTTTGGCTAAATTTGGAAAGAGTGGAGGATATTCAGTTTATTTATAGCGTTTGCTCCGAATGTGCATCTGCGCTTGAAGTCGCAGCGGGGAAAAAGCCATCCACGAATTGTCCATTTCCATAAGGTGTGCCAATCGTAGCGTTGTCTGATTGGGAAATAGGGGTCAAGTAACAGTTAAATTGAAATTCATATTTAACGCCATGAATCTCCGTTTGACCTTATTCAACAAGAAGGGCCTAAAGGGGTGTGATTCCCTTTGAAAGCAGTTCGTTAATTCTTAAAGGAGCAGTTTTAGCCCTAAAAGTGACCGAGTAAGACCGAAATATGGCCTGATTTTCTATACTATTTCTGAATTATCAATTACTTAGTGCGGCCCGACCTCGAAGTTTTCCGGAAGAAAAGGAAGCTAGCCAACCGTCAATTCGGTCTAATTGAAGATTGTAGGCAAGCAATGAAAAAAAGTGAAATACCTTGGGAGGAAATAGTATGGGTGCATTTACAAAGCAGTTTAAAGAATTATGGGAATTAGGTGGACCGATAGCCGCAGTCATGGGTATTGCTTCCATTTTGTTTATAGAAGAAGGGGTACGATTTCTTTATTATGGAGAATTGTCCGGAAAAATTGCTGCGGCCGAAATCGACAATACGCTCCCCTTCTTTATCCAAGGTTACGGGCTGTTAGCTTTAGGATTGATCCTCCTAATTATCTGCCTGTTTTTTTTCTATAAGATGAAAACACTTGAGCTACTTAAAGACACAGCTTCTATTTCAGCGCTTCGAAGCACGACAAAAACTGTGTGCCAATTGTTAGAGAAGGCAGACTCAGGCGCACTGGCAGGCCACTTAAATTTGGTGCAGCAAACCGTTGACCAAGGAAATTCTTTGTTAGAAAAATTAATCAGAAAGAACTATACTCAATAATTTCTGAAGCCAAGCGCTGGACATCAACTGTGTTTTCACTTGCGCTTCAGTCCAGCTGTACTCTGTAACACGGGGCCCTAAACATAAACTCAGAGGATACTAAAACCTATTCAGGAGCGCTTAAAAATATTGTCTTGGCAATTGCAGTGATTATTGGTGGGTTGTCATGAAGCGGTCAAGTCTCCATTTGCCTGTCGGGCGTAGCCCTTCGAACGAAGACTGGACCTTTCTGTACCAGTGCCACCATATTGTCCAACCGCTTCAGAACCTCGTCGTTTGTGGCCAGTTTCTTCCAAATCCTATCCTCGGCGCTGCTCACGGAACTATAGCGTGTCATGCCGAGCTTTGCACCGATTACCAGTATAGGTTCCCCGAAAATCGCCCGCAGCAGATAGATAGCCATATCGCGGGGTTCGTTTTCAATTCCCTGCCGTATCACGGTCGCCTTATTTGTGGCTTTTGTCGATATGATCAACTATCTTCCGTCAAGAATGAAGACCTGACCCCTTTGTTTTTTGAACAACAAGAAAAACGGCAACCGCCATCTGGCATGGGCTTATGTTGAGGCCGCGTATCATGCAGCCCGGAACAATCAACCCGCGCAACGCTTTTTTCAAAGAAAAATGTCAAAGAGCAACCGGACGCTGGCCACAAAGGCCTTGGCCAACAAACTGACGAAAGCGACGTATTACATCATGCGCGACCAGGTAGCCTTTGATTCAGAAAAAATGTTTCGGTGATCAGTATGGGTGCGGCAGGGAACCGGTCAGGGGTCTGGTGAAAAGCCATTGGGTTCGATTGGGAACTGCTCGCACCCACCTCTTGTTTCCGATGTTGATCCGCCTATGTCGGCAGCCATCACGGGTTTGGTTTAAACCACAGGTCTGTGACAAAACAATTGGAGCCGCCATGGGACCGAGGTATTTCTGGGGCTCACACGGGCCAGGGGCCATACCGGTCAAATCGGTAAATTGGCCTTGAACCAAATGGGTGACTGATGCGGGTCAAAGACCACGCAATTCAGCGATTGAAATCCCGGGCGCGGCGCAAGTTGGAAACAGAGGATGAGGCAGCTGGGAACGAAAGGTTTACAACGGGAAACAGGGCGCTGGATTCCTACGGAGAGGTGCTTTTTCTGTTGACACGCCCTTTAATGGGCGACCCCAAATTGCCTCATTAAGTTTTAAACTATCACTGAATTATCAGCAAGTTAACCCGGTCCAACCCCATAATGGCAAGTACGATTCGCTTGACTTTTTGATAATTTATGATACTAACCGAGCATCTCTTGCCGAATTTCACCTAATAGCAAATCAGCGCTCTGACGATCTCCACTCGAAAAAGCTGGCTCTGCAAAGTAAGCAAGTACATTTCAAGATCAGCGTTAAAACTTTAGTAATTCTTTCTATTTAATAATTAGAGGAAATTTATAAGTGGACCAACAGTCTACAGGCACTTCAAGTGCACAAGCAAAAGACGTTTATGGTGTTTTCGAAGGTGGGGGTGTAAAGGGAATAGCACTCGTAGCTGCAGTAGCTGCATTTGAAGAAGAAAAGATAGGTTTTCACGCTGTCGCTGGTACTTCAGCCGGAGCAATTGTTGCTGCTCTAATAGCTGCAGGTTTCTCAGCTCCAGAAATGAAAGACATTCTAATTGAAAAGAATTTTGAAGACTTTAAAGATCCCATTTCAACCAAACCGCTATGGAGATGGTATAAAGCTTATAAAAAAATGGGATTCTACCATGGTGATGCATTTAGGAATTGGATCAATGGCCTATTAGAGAAGAAACTGAATAAAGTGCAGCCAAGAATGGAAGACCTTCCCAAACCACTTACAGTGTATGCTACTAACCTTTTTAATCGACGTATTGATTGGTTTAAAGGCCCTAAAGGTGTAGTGGGGGAGAGGTATTTGCAAGAACCGATAGCGAGTGCCGTAAGGGCATCAATGAGTATTCCTGGTTTTTTTGTTCCACACGAATGTGCCAGCAATACATTTGTTGATGGAGGAGTCCTTAGTAACTTTCCTGGTTTTGCATTCGAGGAGGATGTTAAATTTCATCCTTTGCCAGTAGTTGGGTTCCGACTCGATTCAGGAGACCATAGTGGTCCGGTTGAAAACAGCAACCAGCTTATATCAGCTATAATTGATACCGTCGTTAGCCACAACTCGAATAACAATTTGCCAGAAACAAACATTATAAACCTGCCTACCCTCGGCATCTCAACAACTGATTTTGATATTACAAAAGAGCAAAAGGGGCATCTATACGGGTGGGCTAAAACTTCTACTGAAAATTGGCTATTAACAAATACTATCACATAAGAATCGAATTAGCATTTTACATTTACTAGAATCTGGTATGGGGACAAAAGATGTCAGAAGCCCATAAATTTCCAAAGAAAATTGCAGGGCGTGATAAAGAACTTGAGTTAATTAGAGTCTGCCTGCAGCAGCGGCTAAATTGCATTATAGCTGGCCCTCCGGGTGTGGGTAAATCAACATTACTAAGGTACGTAGCCGAATTAGCGCCATCTATTAATCCGCAGTATCGTTCAAGTTATATTGATTGTTGGGAGTTTGGTACAGAAACTGAGATATCGAGTGCAATATTAGACCGAATTCAATCGGATTATAAAGAAGATTTAAACATTGTTCCACCTGGCTTACTTGGCAGACGGTATCAAAGCTTACTATCCCCAGATAGTGTATTGCCATTTATTTGCATAGACCATATAGATCGTATAACCGATTTCTCTGGTGTCTCTATTGGCAATCCATTAATCAGTTTAACTGAATCTAATGCGGTTGTCTTCTTAGCTACAAGGAATCCGATGCACGCACTCCCAAATTTCTTGGCCAACCGATTCCAACCGCTTTATCTCGGCCCTTTACCTTTTGAAGCAGTACTTTCAGCAATCCAGAGTCAATTAAGGCCTGGAGGAAAAGAAATCAAAGAAAGCATTGCCAAGAGGATCGCTGACATCTCAGGTGGGCACCCTTTAGTACTTAAAGCAATTTTAGAGTCAATATCTGCATCAGATTCTCCAATTGAAGCGGAGCTAAACAATATTGAAATTCGCTTGAGTGAAACTCTAAAAATTCCAAAAGGCATACAGGACTTGACACCAGGGCAATGGGTATTGAAATCACCAAGTTTTGATATATCAACACTCGGCAATCTAATGGGATTCGAAAACTGGAAACCATAAGAGCCAAAGTATAGCATCTTCATATTTTAGAATATCAGCTCGTAAAATCTTCATTACGTCTATACACAAATATCAGTTGTTCTGACCAAGACTTGAGTTGACAATAGCCAAATCCTCCTGGATGCCAATGGCAGTTATGCTGCCATGGGTTCCCAAAATGTTTTTCGTGGCAAGGTTCCTTATCCTCAATAAAAGGTTTTTTCGGTGTCCAGCCCTTCCCTTAATGGGTTCGCTGTGTATTGTACTGCTCCACCTAATCGTCCAAATAGCAATGAGATCAGATCTACACATTGACTACCCCGGCTATATTGGTGGCTGTTTTAGCTTTCTTTTATTTTTTCGGCTTTGGTCGTTAGCCACCGGTTGCAAGCTATGAAAGTGGTATCATAAACAGAAGGCTCGTTTCCAATGAGGCGATTTTGGGGCTGATGGGTAAAATTATACAACACTTGCTTAAACCACCCGAGTATGATTCTTCGCTATTTGGTCAATGAATAAACCATGCCCCTATGTTGTTGATGGAGAGTTGTGAATAGGACAAATTGGATTACTTTGACCTCATGCTCATAAATAACCATTTTATTTGTAAACTTGGTAATAGCTTCATTTTGCCATTGCCATAATTTGACTCTACTATAACTAAAGGAGAGCAAAGTGTTTCAAGGATATGAATGGCCAGCATTCCTACGTTTCTGGTCTGAGACCCTGGAGATGCTTATCAGGAATCATGCTGAAAACGATGGCACGCGCTCAGCTGAACTTTTGCCACGTGTAGTAGGGCCGGTAATCACCGGAACAGGAATTGTGATGACGGTATCATTTCTTGAGCGCGTTATATTGGATAGGCTGCGTCGAATTGGGTCAGACATAAATTGGGTCAAGCTCACAAATGATAATTGGGCGGTTGAGCTTGGAATGGATATGGGATGGCCAGGATGGCCGCTTATAGTCGGTTTAGCTCGTCTAAGGCACTGCTTTGCACACGAATATGGCCGAGCGACAGAACGACAACTTGGGCCTTTGGTTGATCTTAGCAATTCCCTTGCGGATGCCCATATTACAATAGAATTCGCTGATCGTGAATTCATCATAGCACAATTTTTCTTTGTTGACCCAGGCAGTGAGGACATCATCTTTTCAGCTCCAACTGGTAGTTCAACGCCTCTGGTAGCGTCAATAATCTTTCGCACTTTTGATTCGGTGGCCACTCAGTTAAGCTGCGAGTTCTTCTTTTTTTAATTCCGTTAACAAGTTCATATTCAAGTAACGACGTGTTCCCCAGCGGGT
>Ga0126326_1000307_pt1 | contig 16323 bp, 16 predicted proteins | sample InaspJWI67metaG_FD_94485 | JGI IMG/M metagenome (GOLD analysis project Ga0126326, IMG submission 94485) | Marine gutless worms symbiont microbial communities from Oahu, Hawaii - Inanidrilus sp. 1 OAHU.JWI-67 metaG | ecosystem: Host-associated > Annelida > Digestive system > Unclassified | place... | reverse complement strand
GTATATCTCTTTTTGAGAAAAAGCCCATTTATCAGTTGTTGACAGAGAGTTATTACAAAAACAAAATGACTAGTGGCCCTATCCAATTGAAATTATTCGAATGTTAACCGGACACTACTGATATCATTTATTGGGCGATGACGTACAGATAAAGTTCACGGGGGCCATGGGCACCGTGAATCATTGTCAGTTCGATGTCTGCTGTTTTACTAGGGCCGGTGATAAACGTCATGCAGTTGGACAATCCGTCGGTTCTCTCTCCGGGATCCTGCTTTAAGAGAACGTAAAGCTCCTGAAGGTCGGCAATAATTTGCCCGAGTTCGATCACAGCGACATGGATCGATGGCAAAAGAGAAGCAGCGCGCGCCTGATCAGGCCGGGTTTTTATGACTAGGGTAGCCAATTGCGCCAGGCAGTAATCGGCTGAAGTGACGCCGACGAAAGCCTCGGCAGTATGCCGGCGAATCGATTCAATTTCAGATTCCAAAGTTTGCGATTTTCTTTCGGCTCCGGCGGCGGTATGGTAGACCGCAACATTTTGTGCAGCCAAAATTGGTGTCAAATTCATTTGTTCAATCAGCGGGTGTTGCCATGCAATCACGCTTTTAGCACCGCCCCATTCCGGCTTTTTTTCGTGGATCAGCCGTCCGACGGCATCGGCTGCCGCCGCAGTATCGTTAACGGTCAAGACCTTCATGTTCAGAGGTTTGCCTATTTCAGCCAACTTTGCCAGCAGCGTCCGGCGTTCCTCATCAGTGCGCGCGTGGATCTTTTGAATTGTTTGTTTCTGACGGATCGAATCGTGTTCGCCGAACACTTCGGCGCGCCGCCGGTCATCCCGGCCGGGATTTCCCAGCGCGGCTTTTACTTTTGTTATGAATGCTTTTTGCCGATTCATTTTTTAATTTTTTTCCAGCGATCCATGAAGCTTTCCCTGGCCAGCGGCTTGATATCCCGACTGCGGGTCCAGCCGCTAAACGGGAAGGGGAGACGATGAATCATGCCGTCCTTGCCGGTAGCTGCCCGCTGACTGAAGGCCGACATGCGCCGCAGACCATCGTAAACTTTGCGATTGCGAATCGCCAGCGACCAGGTGCCGTACATCGCTTTTTCAGCCGCGTTGCCGCGGTTCGCCCCCCAGTGCGGATCGCCTTCTGCCAGCCGGGCACGCAGCGCCAGCAGCATTCTGGGGATGTCGATATTGACCGGACAGGCGTTTTTGCAGGCCCCGCAAAGGGTTTCACCGAGAAAGAGATCTTTGGCCCGATCGATACCGACCAGCAGCGGCGTCACAACAGCGCCCACCGGCCCGGAATACGGATAGCCGTAGGAATGGCCGCCGATCTTTCCATACACCGGACAGACGTTCAGACAGGCGGCACAGCGGATGCAGCACAGCATTTCCCGGAACTCTTTATCGGCCAGAATTTTCGTGCGCCCGTTGTCGATGATGATCAGGTAGAACGCTTCGGGGCCATCCACCTGGTCGGGTTGCCGCGGACCACCTATATAACTGACATAACTGGGCATGTGCTGGGCGGAAGCCCCGCGGGCCAGCAGTCTGAAGAGGATGTCGTGGTCTTGCAGGCGGGCCGTGACTCTTTCCATTCCCATAAATGCCACATGAACCCTCGGAAGGGTTGATGCCATGCGGATGTTGCCCTCGTTTGATACGGTGGTAATGTGACCGGTCTCGGCGCATGCCAGGTTGCATCCGGATACGCCCATGTCGGCCGCCAAAAATTTTTTGCGCAGCGCTTTGCGGGCTGCGCGGGTGAGTGTCGGCGGGTCATCGCTGTAGGGGATGCCCAGTTTTTCGGCAAACAGCCGGCCGACCTGCTGCCGTGTTTTATGAATTGCAGGTGCAATAATATGCGAAGGGGATTCTCCGGCAAGCTGAATGATATATTCACCCAGATCCGTCTCGTTGACTTCGATACCGGCTTTTTCCAGCGCCGAATTGAGACCGACCTCTTCGGTCACCATGGATTTGCCTTTGACCACCGATTTAACGTTGTACTCCCGGGCGATTTTCAGACATTCGTTTACGGCGGCTGTTCCATCCTCGGCAAATATAACCTGACCGCCGTTTTTGCGAACGTTCTCGGCCAGGGTCTCCAGCAGGATATCCAGATTTTCGACGGCGTGCATCCGAAGGTCATGGGCTTTCAGCCGCAGATCAGGTCCCTCCGGCAATTCCCGGTAGGCCTGGGCGGTGCCCTTGCTGAGTCGAGCCTGGAAATCGGCCAGTGCATCCTGCAGAACTCTGTCTTTCAACGCCGCGCGTGCTTGGCTTTTATAATGTTCGGTTCTGATTTCAGTCATAGGCGTCCTAGAAATTCTATAAATAGTTGAAAATAAATAATATTTTCATTGACATGAGTTTTTGCCTCAATCATGGAATCCTGGAAGAGTTGAACGATGGAATAGTGGGTTTTTAAAGGATTTTATCTATTTTAAACTTTATCGTTCCTTCGGCGGACCATAATACCCAATAATGCATTATCCTCTCCGAGCCTTAAACTCCACGAGCCGGAGGCCAAGACCCATTTTTCCAATATTCCAGCATTCCACCATTCCAACCGGGGCAGAGCCCCTAACATGATTCCTGTGATTAACCCGCCAGCAGCTCGGCGATGTGCATGATTTTAAGGTCCGATTTTTTGCGGCTGAGCAGCCCCTGGATGTTCATCAAACAGCTCATATCAACCCCCACTACGGCATCGGCACCCGTGGCGATGATATTACTGACTTTATCTTCCACCATGGCTGTTGAAATTTCCGGATATTTGACTGCAAAGGCCCCGCCGAAACCGCAGCATTGATCCGAATTTTGCATTTCGATGAAATCGGCGCCGCCGACCTTCGAGATCAGTCTGCGGGGCTGCTCCATGATCCCGAGCCCGCGCAGGGGATGGCACGAGTCGTGATAGGTGATCTTGCCGTCAAATCGTGCGTCGAGATCATCCACCCCGAGAACATCGACCAGGTACTCGGTCAATTCGAAGGTTTTGTCCCTGATCCTTTCGGCACGCCCCAGCCAGACAGGATCGTCACGAAACAGCTCCGGGTAGTGGTGCCGGACCATGTGGACGCAGGAACCCGATGGGCAAACAATGCTTTGGGCATCTTCGAACAGCCGGATAAATCTTCTGGCAGCCACCCGGGCCTGGCGGTGGTATCCTGAATTGAACGCCGGTTGTCCGCAGCAGGTCTGGTCGACGGGACAGTCGACTGCGATATCAAGCTTACGGAAAATTTTCAGCATGGCTTCGCCGACCTCCGGGTACATGACGTCGACCAGGCACTGGATAAACAAGGTAACTTTTCTATTATCGGTCATGCAAACACGCTTTACTGGATTTGTTGAAAATTCCCTAAGCGATACCTAATGTCATGTCTACGGTCAAGGTAAAGTTTAACCCCAATCCGGATAAGCCGGAATTGAAGATTGAAGATTGACGATTGAAGATTTATGGTATCGCTTTGCTCTGTCTTTTCTATCTAAATCGCTAGCATTTCTAAAATATTCAATCTGGCTACGGCACAAATCATGTACAAACATGATGTGATTTCAATAAATAGGGCTTAATAAATCTGTTAAATCATGTTGATCCTGTCTAAAAAAATTGGGAAATAAGTTGCTTTGATCCCTCCAAACTGCAGAGGTCGCAAAAACGAGGTGATAATGAAGGAATCTTTCGCGAAACCAAATCTTGTCGACGGGCATGCGCATTTGAATGAAATTGAAGATGTAAACGGGGCGATCGAAAGGGCCCGCGCCAAAGGGGTCTCACATATTATCGCCGTGGGGATGGACATCGAATCCAACCGGCGAACCTTGGAGCTGGCTGCAGAATACCCCGGCATCGTCTATCCGGCGATCGGCTATCATCCATGGTCCATCCAGACCGACGGCATCGATGCCACCCTGGCGTTTGTGGACCGGCATCTCGAGCGCTGCATCGCCCTAGGTGAGGTCGGCCTGGATTACAAGGTCAAATTGAAAAAGCCGATCCAGTGGGAGGTTTTTGCGCAGATGCTCAATCTGGCCCACAGGCATCGCAAACCGGTTATTGTGCATGCACGCTATTCCCATCAGAGATGCCACCGGATGGTTGCAGACGCGGGGATGGATAAGGCGGTCTTTCACTGGTTCAGCGGTCCGCACGAGGTGCTGGATCGCATAGTCGAAGACGGATATTGGGTGTCCTGCACACCGGCCCTGGCCTACAGCCCGGCGCATCAGGCGGCCATCAAAAAGGCACCGCTTAGCAGGATTCTGATTGAAACCGACTGCCCGGTGCCATACGGTGGCAAGGCTTCCGAACCGGCCCACCTGCTCGACACGCTTGCCCACCTCAGCCGCCTGAAAAATCTACCCGTGGAAAAAGTCGCCCGGGCAACAACAGCCAATGCCAGAGAATTTTTCAGGATCTGATTGGCCACAGACCCACACAGACAGACACAGACGACATTTAAATGTTTCACATTTAAATGTGGAATTATTTTTCAGAGGGACATGCTCTGCAAAATGCTGTCATCGCTTAGAGATAAAAAATCACGCTGGTAATTCGTTTTATAGCTCTTGTCATAAATCGGTTCCGATCGGCAGGGGAGTATGCGACAGTAATAGAAACAGCTGCACCCATTAAACGGAATATATTTTTGAGAAATCCTATATCATGCCCGAAGGGCGAGCGATTTTTGTTCGGCCGGGTCGGCAGAACAAAATGTCTGTGTTTGTCTGTGTGGGTCCGTGGCTAATTACATGGTGCCCTTGATATCGATTTTTTTCAGTCCGTCAAGAAACATCCGCGTCAGCCGGGTGGAGACGTTGTGCTCGTAAACCACTCCATCAGGGCGAACCCCTCTTATTTTGCCATCATCCATAAACCAACCGATCAGCTGCCGGCCGGCCCGGCTCCTGTCGGAAATATCGATGCTTTGCTGCTGCGAATACATCCGGGCTTGCGGAATGGACGCCCCCCGGTCCAGAAGGGATTTGATAAAGTTCAATATCCTGCCCAGCCGCAGCAGGGTTGACGATTCTTTGCGGGTGGTGGTGTGGGAAATCGGCAGGACGCTACCGCGCATCAATGCATAGCTGTTCGGCAGAACATCCAGGCTGCGGCAGCGTTCATAATCAGGACTTCCCGGCGATGGATAATATACGGAGACCCCGGCCAGAACTCTTCTTGCGGCAAGATACAACAAGTCCCTGACGGAATCTTCGGCCTGCTGATTCGGACCGCCGACGATGATATAGCCTACCGCTTGCAGTCTGTATTTCGAGGCCAGCTCCAGGGCAGCGTCAAAAGCCCGGCCCACATCCGGTCTTTTAAATCTTTTGAGCTGATCGACCGATGTCGAACCCAGGGAAAGATTAAGGGTTTTGAATCCGCTTCCGGCCATGGCGCAGATGATCTCCTCATCCAGTGCCGGCGGAAACAGACCGTTCATGGCCCGCAATTCCAGGTCATTTTTGCCGAAACGGGCCTGGATGGCGCCAAGCAGGTCTAGAAACCACTGGCGATCCAGGGACAGGTTTTCATCTTCGAAATCGATAAAACCGGTATCGTATTGGTCAACCGCCCGCTCGATTTCGGCGATTACCGACGCAACCCTGCGCCGGATGTATGGCTGATCCGCTGAACTGCGCATGCAGCAATAGGAGCATTTTAGCGGACAACCGCGGCTGGCAACGACGACCGCGCTGCCCTTTTTTTTCCGCCGATAGTATCGCCGGTTGATGAGTTCGACTGCCGGCAGCGGGTAATTGTCGGGCTTTGTCATCCGTGCCGGTTTGTCGGCTGCGAATTCACCTTCCGCTGTGCGTCGCACGATTCCCGGTATATTTTCAATTGTCGTTCCTTTTTTGAGGGCCTTGGCCAGCAGGGGCATGGAGACTTCTCCGTCACCGCGCAGGATATAATCCACGGCCGCGGATTGCATTACCTGATGCGGCAGCAGCGTGGGATGATGACCGCCCATAACGATTCTGCAATTCGGCAGATTGGCCCGGATGATCTCGGCAGTTTTCAGCGCCTCGTTCCAGTAAGGGGTAAACAGTGAAGAGATGCCGACCAGCTGCGCGCTGGAGTGACGAGCTGTCTGGCCGATGTATTCGAAGCTGTAACCGAAATGTTTGAAGTGATGAAACAGGGCAAACGGTGATTGGTCGGGATGGGCGTAAAATTCCCGCAGATAGTGCATTTCACGGGGAAGCTCGATATTGCGCGAACGCGAAGAAGCCAGCGCATCGATGATTTCGACCGAAAAACCTTCCCGGACGAGTACGGCGGCGATAGCGGCCAAACCGTACGGAATGGTCCGTTTGGCGGTGAGGTAAAAGTCCCTGATCGGCGGCTGCACCAGTAGGATATCGGTCATTTGTTTATTTCGTCATCGAAAATTCGGATCCTTGGGGCAGGTTAGAAATAATTGGCTCTGCCGCTAATGATTTGCCGGAGTATTGGAGAACTGGAGTATTGGACCTGTTTCAGGCTGGTATATCAACAATATTTTGGGACAAATGGTCATTTGCTTACTGAATGAAATGGGCAAAAATAAATTTCGATACTCATTTGTAACTGAGTTTGAACAAACGAACAGGTACGGTCATGTTTTTCCGTTATTCCAACACTCCAATATTCCAGTACTCCTGATGTTCAAGTCCAGAGCCCCCTTGGGGGGCAAACCAAAAAAAGGGACTTTGGGCTCGGAATCTTAACTCATTCAAACGGTACCGGCTTGATCCACTCGTCGCTGTTTTTAAGTTTTACGGCAACGTCGGTGAACCAAACCCGGAAAGTGTCACCCGGTCCGTGGCGATCGAGGGATAGAACGAGCGGACCGACCCGGGCGTGGTTTTCCCATGTCGCTGCGCGGGTGGGTGTCGGAGCGCCTGCTTTGCGGTACACCCATTGTTTTATCCGATAATCCTGATCGACGTAAAGCTCGTAGGCATCACCCGGGGTATAACCAATAACCGGTGGGTAATGAATGACAAGCCGATCGGCTTTTCCCGGCGGAATCGGCAATGGCTGTTGCGTTTCGAAAGTCAACCGGATATCGGAATCCCATTTTAAATGGAACGGGTAAAGCAGCCAGTACTGATCGTTGATGAAGCGACGATCGATTTCCACCAGATCCTCCGGTGCGCCCGCTTTGATCCGGGATCGCAAATAGGTGCGGGAAACCTTTTCATCGCCCTTTTTTTGGACGCTGTAAGTAATTCGATCAGAATCCGGCTCCCAGACCCACGCGCGCCGGATTTGTCTACTTTTGACTTGTACATTAAATGTATACCGAACAGCATCGATTTTCTCAAATTGGTCGATACCATATGCCCGGGCAATATGTTCGGCGGTATCAGCAGGGGGTGAGCTTTCGGTTTTTAACGATGCCCTGCAGCCGGTGATGATCAAACCGATGGCCATCATATACAGCATCAAGTTTACTATGAAGCGTTTCATGATGACGTCTCCTTGAATATATCCAAACTATCCTGTCAATCCTGTCGACTACTAAAATACAATAAGACTGAGTCCCGTCCAGAAAACAAAGCCGGTGCCGATAGCCAACTTATAACCATTCACGATGCAATGCATTTCGTCTGTGTCGACCGCCACTGACCTCCCGGCTTTGCACCCAAGTTATCTGTCCATTGGATCGGCAGCACCCATATCCTCCACTTTCAAGTGATGCGAGCGCCAGATGTTGTTTTGATTGGCAAAGGTTTCGATATTGACCTCGGTCAGGTGGGTGGCCATTTCGATATCATCGGCTGCCAAGTCCTGGTCGCCCATTTTCGAAAACAGGTTAGCGCGACTGTAATAGGCTGCACCGTACTCGGGATCGAGATCGATAGCCTGGTTAAAATCATCGAGTGCTGCATCGGTATCACCGGATTTTTCGTGTGCCAGACCCCTGAGGTGATACGCTCGGGGGTATTCGGGATCGAGATCGATGACGCGGTTAAAATCCACCCGGGCATCCGCGACATTATCCAGCTTCAGATTGGCTGCGCCCCGGCTCAGACGGGCAAGCTTGTGATTCGGGTCGAGCTCGATGGTGTGCGATAGCAATTCAATGCTCTTGCCATAGTTGTGGCCTAAAAATTCAGACATTCCTTCCTGAAAAAACTGAATTGCTTTATCTGTATCGGACATTTCCGTTTCCTCCTAGAATCTTATGTATTCGTGGCGCAGGCCAGGCTGAAGCCACATTGATAATAAATAATAAAGGACCAGAAAATGGATTTTATCCTCAATTTTATGGATTCGTATAAATTTCTATTTTTGTTACTACCGCTAATGCGGGAGTCCAGAATCTTCTTATTTCCCTGGATTTCCGCCTGCCTACTCTTCCACATCACTGTGAGGTGCGTGGCTGAATGCAATCACTTTCTCCACATTCACCCGCAGCACTCTTTCAATCTGCGGCAGGGGTGCGGTGCCTTCCGGTTCGGGCACATACCCGTTCATCATGGCCCGCTCCCCGATATTCTCCACCCGACCCAGCATCTGGTAGCCGATATCCGTATCCGCATCCCAGACGACAAGTGAGACCCGGCGGTTGTGCTGCAGATTGGCCAGAGTTCCCGGACAGAACCAGGCTGCCACGTCCACCCGATTTTCAGGTACATGATTTATCGACGCTGCCGCCGCAATATGCGGAAGGCCTTCGGCGTCTGCAGTGGCCACAAGTGTGTGCCCCAGCTTACTGCCGATGGCTACCGCCTGTTTGATCGATTCTGGTTTCATGAAAAGAAAACTCTCGGAAACAAGTTAGGGGCCTCGCCCCAATTGGAATGATGGAATTATGGAAGATTGGAAAAATGGGTATTGGGATGCTGGAGCGTTGGGGTGATGGTCCGCCAACGGAGTACCGATAAAATTAAAAATGGATAATATCCTTTAAAACACCCAGTAATCCATCATTCCACAATTCCATTATTCCAATATCAAGGCAAAAACTTAGACCTTAACGATACGCTATATTTTTATCAATTTGTAGGCATTCCGAGACGTTAACTCAATCGGTCGTTGATTTCCCTTTTATTTGGTGTGAATCAAGCCAACAATTTCCGAGTCATTGCTTCGGTCCAGGGTCAGGTCAGCTTACCGCTGGCCCTGAATGCATCCACGCTTGCTTTTTCGATAAGTACTGCACGTTTGTTTTTTACGGCGCGTAATTCACCGAATTCAATGAGTTGATAGATAATTTTGCGGCCGACCCCCATATACTTGGCTGCATCGCTGATGCTCATCAGCGGCAGGGAAACGTATTCTTCTTTATTTATTGTCATGAGAAAAGAGCTCCGTTTGAATGATTTGGGCCATTGCCGGATTGGGTATTTGTCGGAGTCAAAACGGCACGGAAAATAAACTAATCATTAATCATGCGGCTGCAACACTCTGTTATTATTCCAGCATCTGCTCACCGGCCTCCTCCGGTGCCGGCATCACATCCGGATGCTGCATCAAGATGCGGGCACAGGTGTTCCAGCGCAGAACGGCATCCTGGTTGCCCGGTGAACATGAATTCAATGCCGTTTCATAGTAGTCCATGGCCTTGCGGAGCCACGCGTAGACCATGCGTCCGGATCCGGGCCCCCCGCGCTCAAGGTGCACTTTGGCTCGTCGCTCACAGACAATGCCGCCAAAATAGGCCTTGCAGTATTGATCACCCAGGCGCTCCAGTACTTCCTGGGCCTGGTTGAACGCCGGGTTGAGCTGCTGTTTGAACGAGTCCGTCAAAGACAGCAGCAAAATAATAAGCGCCTGCTGGTTATCCGGATCGACTTCTAGAATGTCGCGACAGATGCTCTCAGCTTCGTAAGGTTCATTTAGCAAACGATAGTGCTCGGCTTTTTTCAGTGCCCCCGGAATCGCCTCTTTGGACAGTGCTTTCAGCGTGTACATACACTTCTCCTTTTTATGGTTGATGCTGGGTATAAGGTTATCATATTTTGAGGGATGTCCAGTGGGGGAGGGGAGAATGAGCGTGGTTGGATACACCAAATGATCGGGAATTTCTAATTATTGGAAATGCTATTCGAGAATGCCTAAAATGCCTGAAGTGACTAAAATTGAGGAATTCTATCTATTTTAAGATTGAACTGGCTGATGGTCATTTTTTAATCCGGACTTGGAGGGGGATCCAAAATATCTAGTAGATTGTTTCCAGATTGTTATTTAAGATTCCTTCTTTGTGGGAGCGCCTTCGACTCGGCTGAGCTCGTCGCAGGCCAGGCGCGATACATATTACACTCGCGGCAAGATGCGGCTCCCACATCTATTACAGAATTAAGGGTACGATCTACTTGGCAGTAATTTTTTGCGTTCTAAAGGATAGTTTGCAACAAAATACACAAAAGTGGTTTTCGACGGCTTCATTAAAAAGGAATTTTTCCTCTTAAAAATTTTAGGCATTTTAGCGCATTTTAGGCACTTTAGGCATTTCTTTTCTCCTGTCTTATGGCCCGCTTGATCTGGCCGATACATTTGGTGACCGGGATGCCTTTGGGGCATACATCCGTGCACCACCACATCGTTTTACAGCCCCAGGCGCCGTCTTCGCTGTTCAGCTGGGCCAGCCGGCTGCCGGTGGCTGTATCCCGGGAATCGTAAACGTATCGGAAAGCCCGCAGCAGTGCCGCCGGGCCCACGTAATCTGGATTGGCCCGCGAAATGGGGCAGGTCGACGTACAGGCGGCGCAGAGGATGCAGCGCAAGGCCGGTTCGATGATATCTTGCTCCTTTGCACTTTGAAAGCGTTCTTTTTCCGGTGGATCGTCATCGCTGATCAGGTAAGGCCGGACATAGCGGTGTTTATCAAAAAACGGATCCATGTCGACCACCAGGTCTTTGATAACCTCGAACAGCGGCAGCGGTTCAATGACGAAGTTATTGGCCGTTTTATAATCCCGCACAAGTTTCTGGCAGGCCAGCCCGACATGCCCGTTTATGGTCACGGCATCCGAGCCGCAGATTCCGTGAGAGCAGGATGCCCGGTAGGCCAGGGTAGGGTCCTGTTCCCATCTTATCTTGTTCAGGCAGTCAAGAATTTTATCCGTCGGTTCGGCATCGACCGTGTATTCCTGATAACGGGGTGTGTCATCGACCGCGGGATCAAATCTAAAAACAGTGAAATTGCATTTCATTTTAATATTTCCTCTCTTTGGGTTCAAATCGGGTGATGGTCACTGGCCGTGTAAAGAGCTGCGGGCCCGTCTCTTCATCGAAACGGACCATGGTGTGTGCCAGAAACTTTTCGTCATCCCGTTTTGGAAAATCCTCCCGGTAGTGCGCGCCGCGACTCTCCTCGCGATGTAATGCACCCAAGGTGATGACCTCGGCCAGGTCCAGCATACCGCCCAATTCGATGAAATCCAGAAGTTCACGGTTAAAACACCTGCCTTTATCTTGAATGGCAATGCGGCTGTAGCGTTCCTTCAGCATCTGCACTGTTTCCAGCGCCTCGGTCAACCCCTTTTTGTCGCGAAAGACCGAAACCTTGTCCATCATCACTTCCTGCATTTCAGCCAGAACGGGGCCGAGTTTTTCATCTCCGGGCCGGTCGAGCAATTCGTTCAGCCTGCGGATTTCTTTTTCTTCCAGGTCGTCGGCTATGGACGGCATTCCGATGGAATGGATAAACTTGCGCATCTCTTTTCCGGACCGCCGGCCGAAGACCAGTGTGTCGAGCAGCGAATTGCATCCAAGCCGATTGGCGCCGTGAACCGAAACACAGGCGCATTCGCCGGCCGTATACAGACCCGTAAAAGGTGCGCCGTCACTGTCGAGGATCACCCGGCTGTCGGCGTCGGAAGCAATGCCCCCCATCATGTAGTGACAGGTGGGCTGTACCGGGATCGGCTCCCTGTTTGGCTCCACTCCGGCATAGGTTCTGGCAAATCCGGTAATTTCGGCCAGCTTCGTATCGTTGATCTCCTGGCCCAGATGGGTAAGGTCCAGATTCACATAATCCTTGCCGTCAATGCCCTTGCCGGCTCTGACTTCTTCGAGAATGCAGCGCGAAACCATGTCGCGGGGCGCCAGATCCTTGATCACCGGGGCGTAGCGTTCCATGAAACGCTCACCTTCGTTATTGCGCAAAATCCCGCCTTCCCCACGTGCCGCTTCGCTGATCAAGATGCCCAGTTTATAAATGCCGGTGGGATGAAACTGGACAAATTCCATGTCTTCCAGGGGCGCACCGGCGCGATAGGCGATGGCCGCACCGTCTCCGGTAGAAGCCAGCGCATTGGATGTGGTCTTGAATATTTTTCCGGCACCACCAGTGGCAAGCAGAACCGCTTTGCTTTGAAAAATGTGGATTTCGCCGGTGGCCAGCTCGTAAGCCACAACCCCGCAGCACTGACCTTCCTGGATGATCAGTGAGAAAATCTGAAATTCGTCGTAGAATTCGATCCCTCTTTGCAGGCATTTCTCCCAGAGGGTATCCAGGATCACCCGGCCGGTCCGGTCTGCGGCATAACAGGCGCGTTTAACTGCAGCCTGACCGAAATTGCTGGTATGACCGCCAAAAGCTCGCTGGGCAATTTTGCCTTCAGGGGTGCGGTTGAAAGGAACGCCGATATGTTCGAGTTCATAAATGGTCCGTGGAGCGTCTTTGGCCATAATTTCGATGGCATCCTGGTCTCCCAGGTAATCGCTGCCCTTGACCGTATCGAACATATGCCACTCCCAGTTGTCCTCTTCTTCATTGCCCAGGGCCGCGCCAATGCCGCCCTGGGCCGCACCGGAATGAGAGCGCGTTGCGAAAACTTTACTGATGACGGCCACTCTCGTGTCTTCTCCCAGCTCGATGGCGGCCCGTAAACCGGCCAGACCGGCGCCGACAATTACGACATCATACTGGTGTTTCATGGTCTACTCCCTACTGAAGTAATGATTAAAGGTTGCGAAAGGTGTGCATAACGCTTCGGGTATGAACGCAGGCCGTGCCGAATAAACCCTGGCGTTAGCAGTCTTTGAGAAATCTTACGGATTCCTTATAAAAAAGCCGGGGATATTGTAAAGGATTATTTTGTTTCCGACTGACCTGGCGTCCGTTACGCGAGCTAGGTAAGGGAGGGGGGAAGAAACTGAAAGTGGTCCATTCGCCAGCTCGGAAACAAAATTACGCCGCAGACACAGACCCCGGAGAAATAAGCTTCGCATTTCACAGGGCAGGCCGACATACACAGAGACAATTATCTTTATTACCTGGGCAGGCCCTCTCGACGGCGCTCGAGACAGGCCTCTCGACGGCGCTCGAGACAGGCCTTTCGACTCCGCTCAAGACAGGCCTCTCGACGGTATCGAGACAGGCCTTTCGACTCCGCTCAAGACAGGCCTTTCGACTCCGCTCAAGACAGGCTTGCCCAGGCAGAACTCTCATGCCTTTCAGTCAGCAGTAGTGATTTCTTCGCGAAGCGATGGCTGTTTTTGGCTCCGCATGTCTGCCTCGAGCCGAGTCGCGAGGGCCTGTCGCATAGAGCTGTTACGTCGTGGCTCAAAGAGTCAAGTCAGTAGCCATTCGTGAAGACCGTTCGCGGAGTCCATCCCGCCATGATTGGGGTGTTTAACTTTCGGCATATGTTATCAAGGAAATAAAAGCCCCCTGGGGATCCTGGATAACGGTAAAACGGCCGACATTCGGAATGTCTCTGGGCGGTATTATTATCTTTGCACCCAGTCCTTCAGCTTTACCGGCTGTTTCGTCGACATTGTCAACCGTGATGTACGCGCCCCAGTGCGGTGGTGTCCCTTCTGCTTCCGGTGGTATTTTCATAATACCCCCGACCTGTTCTTCACCGGCTGAAATCACCGTGTAGGTCATATCTTCCATCTGGACGTCTTCAGCGGTCCAGCCCAGGAGTTTGGTGTAAAAGTCAGTGGCCGACTTCGGGTCGCTGGTCATTAATTCGTTCCAGCTGAACGCTCCGTGTTGTTTGAATCGATCAGTCATTTTATTTGCCTCCTATTTTGGGGGTGTTAGATTAATCATGAATGACACTCGTAAAGCTTCTGTTTTTTTTGCTTGTTGAGTTTCAATGCCAGGTTAGCCTGCTGAACACATGATTCTAAAAATCAGATGTGAAGTCCCGCCGTGGCGGGATTGAGCCTGTTGAGCCAGTTATGGCCGATGTCAGAAATCTGTTCTGAATGATACTGCCTTATGACAATAGCTATAATTTCCTCTGATTATGTGGAGCCATTGCCTGCGTAACGTTAGGTTAGCACATATTTCTATGATGGCAGGGAGTTCTTTTTATCTTTACGCAAGGGATTCAACATTTGAAACCGGCAAACCGGCTAACGGGCCAACGGGCCAACCGGCTAAACCTGGACAGTCTCATTCACTTATTTGGTGATGATCATTGCGTGAATTCAATAAATTTTACAGGATATCATCTTTCTCAAATATAGTACCGCATAATCGGCCGTGTTTCAGAGCGTCGGGCACATTCGATAAAACCGACCTTTTTAAACGCCGAAGCCAGACCCGTCCAGGCAAATGCAGGCGGTGTGTGCTTCTTTTTGGGCTCCACCGGATAGGCCTCCAGGGTATTTCCGCCCCGGCGCTTCACGTAGTCGATGGTTGCGCGTACCATACAAGTGCTAACGCCTTGATTCCGATACCCCTTGTCGATGAAAAAGCAGGAAATCGACCAGACCGGTGTTTCATCAATTTTTTTCATAATACGCGACCGTTCAAGGGCCGGGTAATCTTCGCGTGGCGCCACCGAACACCAGGCGATCGGTTTGCGTCTTAAATATGCCAGAATTCCGGGCTCAACACCGGATTCGACAATTGCACGCATGGCGTTGCGGTTTCCCTCACCTTTGCCGCTTTCAAATTCCGAGCGTTTCAAACGCCAGAGCATACACCAGCATCCCCCGCAGGCCCCGCGCTCACCGAACAGGATTTCAAAATCGTTCCAAAGATCCGGTGTGAGCGGAGAATATTTCAGATCTGATTTTATAAATCTACTTTCAGACATGGTAATACCCCGCCCGGGGGTAAGATCAAAGCGATACCGTGACCTTCGCCCCGCTTTGAACCGATTTAAATCGGGTAGCGTCACCAAGGACGCGGCCGAAGACATTGACCGGGCTGTAAGCCCGTGGTCTTTCATCCGTGCTCACCGGTGTGGGACCATAAAATATACAAAACGCAGGCCCGGCAGGCCAATAGCCTAAATGACCGACTTCTACACCGGCTCGGGCATCAGGCTCCAGATCGACATGCAGCGGTATATCGAAATAGATCTCATCACCCCACACGTTTGCTCTGCCTTCGATGGGAAGTATTTCCAGAATCTTTGCGGCGGTTTCCGAGTCGTTCAGCTCGGCGTCGATACGAATGTTCTCTACCTCTATTTTTATCTTTTCCCCTGGCATGGTCATCTCCCCCCTTGAGATAAATTTTAAATAACAAAGCCCAAATATCACACTTAAATATTCAAATTCAGCTTGTCATACAGCCGGTTCGGTTAAAAGCAATTTTCCCGGCAGTTGTTCGGATTTGCACTTGTCAGTAATTTGATATTTGAAATTTACAAAATGCGTCAGCGGAACGCTACCGCATTTTATTTGTTGGATCTCCTTCCGCAACCATTGCTTTAAGGACTTTCCTTTCAGCTACGCCCGGCAATACTCCCGTGATAACAGCCTTGAGGACGATCGCTCCATTTTGATTTTTAAAGATACCTTCGGCAGTCGCACGGCCTCTCGCATCGATCTCAGTGATGGTGAAGATACAGGTAATGGTATCACCGAAGTATACCGGTTTCTTATAGCGAAAATCCATCCCCGATGCCAGCCAGCCGATCTGACCGCCAATTTCAGTAATGATACCCGCCACCAGCAGCCCGTGACAGATGCGGCCTTGCAGATTCTTGACTTCTATCCAGCGCTCATCAAAATGAACCGGGTTGTAATCGCGGGAGATGTCGGCGAATCGAAGCACCTCCTCTTCGGTGAAAGTGCGCGTGACCTTAAAAACATCGCCGGCCCTTAAGCCTTCAATTGTCTTGTTTCGAATTTCAGACATGCTAATCAAATACAGAAATTCCGACTTGTTCGCCACCCCGAGGGAATTGGCTTGGCATTCAATACGGCTGACAAAAACACTAATCAAATTTAGGGATTTAGGAATTTAGGGATTGAGGGATTAAAGGATAAAATTAATAAATTAAAACAGATAGAATTCCTTAAATTCCTGAATTAGACTCATATTCAATCCTCATGCAATTGTGCGGCATTTAAAGGTTGACTGTTATTTTCCCAGCTAAATGATGAGATC
>Ga0126326_1000305_pt1 | contig 16415 bp, 13 predicted proteins | sample InaspJWI67metaG_FD_94485 | JGI IMG/M metagenome (GOLD analysis project Ga0126326, IMG submission 94485) | Marine gutless worms symbiont microbial communities from Oahu, Hawaii - Inanidrilus sp. 1 OAHU.JWI-67 metaG | ecosystem: Host-associated > Annelida > Digestive system > Unclassified | place... | reverse complement strand
TATCCTGGTTCATGGGTGGTGTATCCTTTCCTTTTTAGTGTGGCCGGTTGACTGCTGCTAACAATCTACCGGTGGATACACCGCCTTTTCCTTTAAACACAACTTTTAAATATAACTCCCTGCCATGCGAAGTTCACCTACCAGTTCATTAAGCAAGGAACTGTCTTTATAGGGGTGGGTCGCGCGAAACCATTCAAACGTGAAATTTGGCATCACACCAAGGGCTTCCTCGGCTGCCCGGCGGGCATCAACCAACCGGTCTAAATTAACATAGGAACACACCAGATAGAGCAAGTCATCAAACTTTTTCGGATCAGATTTAAGCACGCTCTGGGCTGCAGAGATCGCGTCTTCATACCTTTGGCAGCCGGGGATCGGAACGTTCGTGCAGAAAGTGCTTTGCAGATAAGTTTATTTGTGAGGATTAATGCCTATGCCCAGATTGGCCAGTTTAGTTGCCCCCGGGATTATGCATCATGTCAATGCTCCATTTTTTCATGCTTATATCGATTGCGGCCTATGTCTCTGGACTGGTAGCCGTACAAAGCGTGATTTATTGACGACGCGATACGATATCGATGTGCTCCCGCACAGCCGACTCAATCGTGTATTTGGGCGTCCAACCGATTTCCGATCGGGCAACTCGATCATCATAAGCCGCCGGATAAGGAGACAGGGTGCCCCCTTGGGGTGCCAGCGTAACCATTGATTCTGGTTTTATATTTCTTGCGATCTCCACCACCTCACCAATGGTGTGGACACCGCCGGCAATGTTGTAAATTCGCTGTTCCGGGTTCTTCGCGTCCCAAAGAGTCAATATGGCGCCGATGGCGTCCTGGATATAGAGCCAATCTCCCTTTTCTTCTGGGTTCGTAACGGTTATGGGTTCGCCCCTGGCGATGGCATCGAGAATTAAAGAAGAGTACAAGGCGGTGATGCCTGTGGTTCGACCTGGTCCGAACACCCAGGAAAATCTCAGAGCCCGAGTGTCCAGCCCGTATTTTCGTTGGTACCAGCGCAGCATATGCTCGCAAGCCAGTTTGGTTTGGCCATATACGGTTTCCGGATTTTTCCGAGCATCATCGGCCACAGGCTCGGAGACATCCTTGCCGAATACGGATATTGAACTGAGCATGAAAAACCGATTCACTTTCAGCGCAACCGATGCATCCAGCAGTGTCTGGGTGGCGTGAAAATTAATTTTGAATCCATAAATCGGATTTTCTTCACAAGGCCCCGCAAGTATTGCCCCCAAATGGAAGACCTCGGTGATCTGCCGGCTCATCATTACCCGGTATAGATCCGCATCCGAGGCAAGGTCCCCTCGGATGTGGGTAATGTGATCTTTGACCGGCCCGAGAAGGGACGGCTCCTTCGCCATATCGAAAACGACAACCTCCATACCTTTTTCAAGCAATCTCGGGATAAGATAACTTCCGATAAAACCGGCTCCTCCGGTTACCAATGCGCGCATGAAATTACCTCTCTTTTTAATATCCAGCAAATGCCGTCGTCTTTTAGACCATATGTCTTTTGGCCGTATCTTTTGTAACTTGATAGTATAAGAATTTCATTTTTATGACAACGGACTTTTAAAGATCTTATTTTTTATTTTTCCTGTAAGAACTGTTTTCGTTTATCGTGTGCCAAAGTTTATACGGATCAATGGGCAGCTCACATAGAGGCGAATTTATTTCCCGCAACCAAAGAGATGGGGCCAAGATTGATGAGCTTTGCCGCTTATCTGTTCTGGTGGTGGAGGGGAGTTGATTATTTAGAGAATTTGGCAGCCTTATTAATTTCGAGTAAAGCTGTTTTGCCGAATCTCAAGGGCTAATTTTCGTTTCAGAATACAACGTATGATGAAAGCGCTTTCATTATTTTGAATGCTATTAAATTAATGCTTATATTCGTATTTTAGATATACTAAAATTGTGCCTTGACAGGTTTAACCAAAATGTATAATTTGAAAGCGATTACATTTTCCCTTTCACACAGTTTTACGAAACAGGATCATTTGATCTGTTGTTCCATTTTTTAAAATTTGATCCATTCACTAACTCACCGTCAGAATCTCAGTCCATAATCAAACCCGGTGACATACCGGCAGAACCGAAAGGAGGTGCCCCCAATGGCAAAAATTACTCGAAGACAATTCTTAGATAAGAGCGTGAAGGTCGGCGGTCTTGTGCTCGCATCGGGAGTCGCCCCGGCTTTTATAAAAAGGGCCTTTGCGGAGGATAAGCACGCCGCCTATCTAAAGGCCAAAATCAATTGGCGACAGGTAGAAGGCACACGCATATTAGTTCTGGTCACTCCGGCGCATTACTTTAACAAATTCCGCGCCATAACGCCGCAATTCGAAGAGCTGTCCGGGGTCAAAGTAGATTTTGATATTATTCCGCCGCGTGAAATGAGGGAAAAGGCAGTTTTGGACTTTGGGGCCAGATCAGGCAATTACGCCAGTCATACCGCTGATCCTATGTACCTATCACTTTATGAAGCCAACAAATGGGTCGATCCGCTGGATGATTACCTTAACGATTCCCGATTAACCGACAAGGCATGGTTTGATTTAAATGATATTATACCCTTATGGCGGGCAGCAGATTCGGTAAAGGGGAAACTATATGGAATGCCTGCAGAGGGTGAGGCAACTATTCATGTCTACAACCGTAAACTGTATGACCAAAAGGGTCTTAAGCCTCCTGAAACGTTGGAAGAATTCAAAGAAACTGCGAAAGTACTTCATAAAGTCGACGGCAAGATCGCCGGTGTGGCCATTCGCGGTTTCCGCGGCGCCGGCCAGAATATGTATATTTGGCCGTCGCTGTTCCTGGCGTGGGGAGGCAAATGGTTTGATGCGGACGGCAATCCGCTGGTGAACAGCGAAGCCGGTGTAAAATCCCTGGAATATTACTGCGAGCTTCTCCAAAACTACGGCCCGGCCGGCGTCGAAAATTGGAACTGGCCGGAAATCATGGAGGCTTTTGCCGGACAAAGCATTGCGCAGTTCATCGATTCGAACTCTACCGCGTCCATTATCGAAAACCCCCGAAAATCGAAAATGGCGGGCAATACCGGCTATCAGCGCTGGCCCAAGGGCCCATCCGGTCGGCGCGTCTCCAGTATCTGGAACTGGACGATGCCCGTCAACGCCATGCTGCCCAAGAAACAGAAGGTTGCGACCTGGCTTTACATTCAATGGTTAGCATCCAGACCGACACAGTTCTCGTCAGCAGTGTACAAAGAAACTCCGGATGCCGTCGTGCGCACCGGCGTCAACCGCATCTCAATTTGGAGCGATCCCGAGTATCGCAAAGTCATCAAATTTACGCCTGATTACGCGGACGTGGTGCTGACAGCTATGAAAGAAGACACAGACTCTGACTGGAGGCCGCGGGTTCCGCAATGGCCGAAAATAGGTGAAACCATGGCAGTGGCCATCCAGGCCGCACTGGTAAAGCAACAAACTCCCAAACAAGCCTTAGACGCTGCCAACGCTGAAATTGCCAAGGTCATGAGAAGAGCATAATTGCGGGTATTTCGTAGGGGGAAGACCGGGGATCGGTCTTCCCCCAGGAATTTGTTGTCGGAAAAATTTAGGCGTCTTGCATGTCTCTGTCATTAAAACCGAAGAAAGCAAAGTACGAGAAGCAATGGGAACGGTTCGGCTATGCCATGATTTCACCGAGCATGATTTTCCTGATTCTGGTTACGACCATTCCCCTCGTCTCTCTGCTGGTGATGAGTTGTTTTCGGATAGATTTAACCTATCCTTTGGACAATGGCTGGATTGGATTCGAAAATTACACAGACATGTTGACGGACGCCCGATTTCGTTATTCGATTATCCTGACGGCCATTTACACCGCCACCACCGTTTTTCTGCAGGTTTTGATGGGCCTGGCACTGGCCATGGCATTTTTCCGGGGATTCCGGGGGCAGGGCCTGATGCGTGTCAGTGTCCTGCTGCCGATGATTTTAGCACCGGTGGTGGTCGGTCTGGCCTGGCGAACCCTCATCCTGACGCCCGAATACGGCATTCTTGATTACATCTTTATCTTGCTTGGCTTAGGCTCAAAACCCTGGCTGGTCGCTCCCAACTGGGCCATGATTTCTGTGATCATCATTCACACCTGGCAGTGGACCCCCTTTGCATTTTTGGTGTTTTTGGCCAGCTTAAACGCAATGCCGCAAGAACCACTGGAAGCAGCGCTGTTAGACACCCGCACGTCCTGGCAGCGTTTCCGCTTCATTATTCTACCCATGCTGAGGCCGGCCATCGTGATTGTGATCATCTTCCGAACGATGATTGCCCTGCGCGCATTTGCGGCGATTTTTTCAGCCACCGGGGGGGGACCCGGAACGGCAACTGAAATATTAAATCTTTACGCCTACCGGGTTTCGTTTAACTCGCTGGATCTCGGTTACGGGGCCGCCCTGGGTACCGTGCTGCTTTTTATAACGGTCGGAATTTCACTGATCTTCTTTAGAATGCGCCGATCGAGTACAGGTCAATGAAGGACTCGTGCGATGAACAGACAAAGGCCAAAAAATAAACCTGTCAAATGGATCGGGGCAGTGATTAAATACGCCCTTTTTGCGACTATGATTTTAATTTGGGCATTTCCGGTGATCTGGGTCATCCTTACTTCTTTTAAGGCCCGGACGGATATATTTACGCTGCCGCCCAAGATATTTTTTAATCCCACCGTCGAGCATTACATCGAGGCATTTTTACGCTCCGGTGACATCACCCACGGTACGTTGAACAGCATACTCATTGCAACTGCCACCACCATCTTGACACTGATGGTGGCGGTGCCGGCCGGATACGCCTTTTCACGGGTAATCTTCAGGTTTCGCAGTCAACTGTCCTTCTTTGCGCTCATATCTCAGATGGCTCCTCCCATCGGCCTGATAATCCCCTACTTTTTTATACTCAGCCGAACCCGTATGCTGGACAGCTATACCGGTCTGATTGCAATCCACATGACCTTAACGGTGCCGTTTAGTATTTGGCTGATGATTACGTATTTCCAGGATCTTCCGGTGTCACTGGAAGAGTCCGCGGCCATTGACGGCGCCTCACCATTTACCGCTTTTTTCAGGGTCGTGCTGCCTACAGCCTGGGGAGGCGTCGGCGTAACTGCCATTTTTGCATTTATTGAATCTTGGAATGAATTCTTATACGCAGTGGTCTTAACCGGAACCAGAACCAAAACGGTTCCGGTGGCCATCTTCAGCTTTCTAACCACCGAGGAAAGCCTCTGGGGGCCGTTTACCGCCACAGGGGTCACCATTATGGCACCGGTAATTTTCGTTGCCCTGGTTGCCCAGCGGCAAATGATCAAAGGTATGACGCTGGGTGCAACCAAAGGTTAATAACTTTAAAGCTTTCAAATATTGAATATCGAAAACATCATGAGGTGACACATGAATCAGCATAAACGCAATCAAAAACTGTTAATGTTGGGATGGGATGCCGCGTTGCCTGATCTGATCCAAAAGTTTACCGCAGAAGGCAGCATGCCGGTGACCAAAAAACTCATTGATAAAGGCTGGTTTTCGCGCATGATCACCACCTTTCCCCCGCTTACTGCGGCCGCCTGGGGTGCGATCACCAGCGGCGCAGGACCCGGGACGGCGGCGGTTCCCAGTCTGATGGTACACAAACCCGGTGAACCCCTGGATAAATGGCATACATCCTTTAGCCGCCATATCCTGTGCGCCGAAACCCTGTGGGAAGCTGGCGCTAAAGACGGTAATAAAACTCTGCTGGTCAACTGGCCGGTCACGTGGCCTTTAAAGCTGGACAACGGCATCCAGCTGGCAGCGTCTTTGAATCCGCCGTTTCGTTATTTCTATATGCCTTTATGGGATATTGCCTCGTCAGCCATTTTTTCCACCAGTGTGGAACGCTGTAATCAAATCCAGGGCCGATCCGTCCAGGTCCAGCCGCAACCGGCAACGGGTTGGACCAATCTTCCGGCGCACAGAAATACACCGCTGGAGATCACCATCGAAGTTCCGCCGACATATGCCAAGGGCCGGCAGTATCATTTGCTGCTGCTTGATTCACAGGGCGGCGGATACGACCAGGTTTTGATTTCGCGTTCCAAAGATGCCTCAGAATCAGTGGCCGCCTTAAACCCCGGCCAGAAAAGCGACTGGATCGATGAAACATTCACCAATTCCAAAGGCCAATTCCAAAAAGGACGCTTTTATTTTTATCTGGTTAAACTCGAGAGCCCCGAATCTTTTAAACTTTATCAAAGTGCTATTAACACGGCCGAAGAAATCACCCTGCCACCGGAATTAACCCAAGAGCTCGATGCGGCGGCCGGTCCTTACATTGAAGTTGATGATCCATGGGCCTACATGGACGGCTGGATTGATATCGATTTTTACCTTGATCAACTCACCGCTCAAAATGACTGGTGGGAGAAAGCCACCTGCTACGGCCTAGACAAGATCGATTGGGACATGGCATTCAGCTGGGTGGGAACCATCGACCATATCCAGCATGTGCTTTACGGCGGCATCGATCCGAAAAGCTGTCACTACAACTCGGAAGAAGCTCCCCAAATTATGGCTCACATACGCCGCGTTTATTCTGAGGTCGACGAGCGAATCGGCCGTATTCTGGAACATGTCGATTTGGCCAATACGCTGGTGTGCCTGGTTTCGGATCACGGTTTTTCCAGTCTCGAGCGCAGTCCTTACATTAAACACCATCTGGCCAAAGCCGGATTGCTCGCCTTGGACCTCAATACTGAAACCGGCGCGATGGATATCGATTGGTCGCGAACCAAATGTTTTCCGCTGGAGCCCGGGCATGCCCATATTTTCGTTAATCTTAAAGGCCGTGATCCGGATGGAATTGTTGATCCGGAGGACTACGAAAAAGTCCAAGAAGAAATCATTGATGTGCTGCTGTCCTTACGGGACCCGGTAACCGGCGCCCATGTTGTTGCTACGGCGATGCGCAAACAAGAGTCTGGAACTCTGGGCGTCTTTGAAAATCAGGGATATGAGCGCATCGGTGATGTACTGTTTGCCTTAAAACCCCAGTATATGGCCAACCCCTTTATCTACCCCGCAGCTGTAAAATATCGCGACGGCACCGAGCGATACATACCGAATCCCGAAAATTTTGAACCAGCCCAGTTGCATCGAAATTTTACCGGAGTGCACCTGTCACTGCCTTCATTAAAAGAGATGCATGCGGCTGTTGTTCTGGCCGGAAACGACATACCCAACATGGCACGCAAAAATCCCATCAATGTCATCGATTTGGCACCCACCCTGGCGTATTTGCTGGGAACGCCGACGCCCGCGGACGCCGAAGGCAATGTGCTCAAAGAAATGATCAAAAGAAAGGAATGACGATGCAAGACTTATTACTCGATTACGGAGATAAGCATATGCCGATCGAACTGCCGGACACGGCGGTTGTCGTGCGCTATGGTCAAACTTATACCGATCCCCCCGAAGTCGATCCTTTTGAAGCAACCAGGACAGCGCTAGAAGATCCGCTGGGATTCGCTCCTTTGAGAGAACTTGGCGGACCGGATAAACGGGTGGTCATCGGATTTCCTGACCGTGTCAAGGGCGGTGTTCAAACAAAAAGTCACCGGCGAGTCGCTATACCGTTAATCGTCAAAGAGCTCTTAAAAGGCGGTACGAAACTGGAAAATATCACCCTGCTGTGTTGCATGGGGCTGCACCGCAAAAACACATTGGAAGAGTGGTACTGGTATCTGGGAAAGGAGGTTGTTGATCAGTTTTGGCCCGATCGCTTGATCAATCATGATGTCGAGGCCGCCGATTTGTGTAATTTCGGCACCGATGAAATGGGCAATGTCGTTCAGTGCAACCGCTTGATGGCCGAAGCTGATCTGCCGATCGTCATCGGGCATGTGGCGGGCAATCCATACGGCGGATACAGCGGCGGTTACAAAATGATCGTCACTGGTCTTTCCGGCTGGCAGTCCATTGCTTCGCACCATGTCCCCCATACAATGCATCGCCTGGATTGGCAGGGTGCATCGACATCCTCGCACATGCGTAAACAATTCACCTCAATCGGCCAGGCCATGGAAAAAGCCATCGGTAAGAAATTTTTTGCTGTCGATGCAGTAGTGGGTCAAAAATCGCAGGTGCTGGACGTCAAGGCCGGTGAACTCCAGGCTGTTGAGAAGGCAACCTGGCTCCTGGCTGATCAAAGAACAAATGTCCAGTTGGAAATGGCAGAACCGGCCGATATACTGATCATGGGGCTGCCGCGTAATTTCCACTATGGTCCCGGTATGGGGACCAACCCTATTTTGATGAGTCTGGGCATCGGCGGGCAACTGTCGCGCTGCTGGCACGCGTTTCGTGAAGGGGGTGTGATCATCGCCGCCGCCCTGTGTGACGGCTGGTTTAATTCTCATTGGTTCCCTTCTTACGAAGAAACCTATCACGCGCTTCAAAAATATTGCACGGCAGAAGAATTTATCAGTTCCGACGCCGCGATGCAAATCGTCAATCACTACGAGTACCGATACCAATATTCGAATCACTACACGTATCATCCATTCCATGCGTTGTCGATGATCAGCGGGGGGAGCGCTCCACTGCTCTGGACTTCAGCGGTTTATATTGCCGGGGCCAAAGCTCCCGGGTATGCGCGGGGAATGGGGTTTATTCCGACTTCGACATTTGAGGAGGCCTTTGAGCAAGCTAAAAAAATCGTCGGCACTAACCCCAGAATTCTGTGCACCCCGGAGTGTTTCACCGGAGGCGTAGCGGTCCATTTACATACGCGCGCCTGAAAGCTGAAACCTAACACCTGACAGCATCAGCCTCTTACAGCATGTTGTCAGAATAAACCCGTTAAGGGCCTAAGCACATCCTGAGGTCGACCAATGGCTGAAGTTATTTTGAAGAATGTCTATAAGATCTTTGGCAAGACCACTGCGGTAGAGGATTTTTCGCTGAATATTGAAGATGGGGAATTTATCGTTCTGGTGGGACCATCCGGTTGCGGAAAGAGCACCACGCTTCGATTGATCGCGGGCTTGGAAGCGATTTCTGCCGGTGAAATATATATCGGGGATCGGCTCGTGAATGACCTCCATCCCAGGGATCGCGATATATCCATGGTTTTTCAGAATTATGCCCTCTATCCCCAGATGACGGTATACGACAATATGAGTTTTAGTCTGAGAATGCGCAAAGTACCCAAAGCCGAAATTAATCGCATCATCAGACAAACAGCCGATCTTCTTCGGATCGACCAACTGTTGCACCGAAAACCGGCGCAGTTATCCGGTGGTCAACGGCAACGCGTGGCACTGGGTCGATCCATAGTGCGGGATCCGCATGTGTTTTTATTCGACGAACCGCTTTCCAACCTGGATGCCAAGCTCCGTATTGCCATGCGGGCCGAGCTTCTGGAACTTCACCAGAGACTTAAGACAACCATCATTTATGTAACCCATGATCAATTAGAGGCAATGACCATGGGGAATCGAATTGTTGTCATGAAGGATGGTATCATTCAGCAAGTGGATACACCGGATACCGTTTATAATCACCCCGTTAATAAGTTCGTCGGAGGATTTATCGGGTCACCGTCGATGAACTTTGTAGATTGCACCGTCGTTCGAAAAAATGGCGCTTTTTTTGCTGCATCGGATAGTTTCAGTCTTAAAATCCCGGATCGATTTGCCCCGCTGGCCGGCAAATATCTTGACCAGGACGTGATTTTAGGGATCCGCCCCGAACATTTGACGGATTCGGCCAGCTGTCAAAGTCCGGATCCTGACAGCAGCTTCTCGGCCTTAATAAGAGTAATCGAGAGCGCCGGATCCGAGAAACTTGTCCATATTCGCAATGAAAATGACACCTTTGTCACTCGACTGGATCCCCATGTCCGGCTAAAAACGGGTGAGGTTGTTGACTTCACAGCGCGGATGGAATCAGCGCATATATTTGATATGAAAACCGGTGATACCATATTCTGAGAGTTATGATCGCAAGTTAGGGGCTTCGCCCCAATTGGAAGGCGGAGAATTCGATGGCCAAGATAACGATGGAAGAAATCTCGAAAATGGCCGGTGTCTCGCTGGCCACCGTGTCCAGAACCATTCATTCTCCGCATCTGGTTCGCAAAGAGACCCGAGAACGCATCAACCGTGTAATGGAAAAAGTAAATTATGTCTATCATGCAACGGCCGGAGATCTGTCACGAAAACGTTCTTCAATCATTGGCGTGATTATCCCGACTGCCAAAAGCCTGGTATTTTCCACGACCTTATTCGCAATCCAGGAAACTGCTCAGCAGAACAATTTTTCACTGATTACCGGCAGCAGCAAATATGATATTGAATCGGAGCTCAGGCTCCTGCAACAGTTTAAAGAAAGACGTTTAGCCGGCATCATCCTGACCGGATTTGTATTCGGCCAAAAGGATCTATTCAAAGAATTAGTCAAGGGCGGTATGCCTTGCGTGGTCATTTGGGACAAACTGGATGACTCGGATTTGAGCTTTGTCGGGTTTGACAATTTCAAAGCAACCTACAAGATAACCGAATATTTGATCAGCCTTAAACACAAAATAATTGGCCTTATCGTCGGACCGTATACCAAAGTTGAAAGAGTAAAAAAGCGACTGGAAGGATTCAAAACTGCTCTCAAAGACCATGGCCTTGCATTTGATCCCTCATTGGTGATCGAAAAAGAACCTACACTTGTGGATGGCAAGGAAGCCATGAGCAGGCTTCTTTCTTTGACTGTCAAACCGACAGCCGTACTTGCCGCCAGCGATACGCTGGCTCTTGGTGCACTGGCAGCGGCACGTGATATGGGTGTTCGGGTCCCGGAGGATATTTCACTGGCAGGTTTTGACGACATTGAAGTTGCCGGTTATTGCAATCCGCCGCTGACGACGGTAAGAGTGCCGGCCTATGAAATCGGCCAAATCGCATTTAAAATTCTTTTAGATCTGATCGAAACCAACGGCAGTCAGGTTCAGCAATACTGTCTGGATACGAGTCTCATTATCAGAGGGTCGTGTCGTAGACTTTAATAATGCGCCACGCCTAGTGCGGGTGGCGTCAGTATGTCCCATTGGAGGGGGCTAAACTCATTTTGTAACAGAAGAGGATAAATAATGGACAAAATCGGAATTGTCGGAACTGGAGTCATGGGTCTGGCTGCAGCTGTAAAAATCCTGGATGCTGGTCATGCCCTGACCGTTTATGATGTTGCGCCGGCGGCGGCCGACCGGGCCAGGCAACTTGGCGCCCAAAAGGCGGATAAGCCCGGCGAAGTTGCCAGGCAATCTGATATCATCCTGCTGTTTTTACCCGGTCCCGCTGAGGTTATCGATTGTGTGACCGCCAGCGAAGGCCTGCTTGCAGGATCTCAACCCGGCCAAGTCATTGCGGATATGAGTACCAACGACCCGGGAACATCTGAGCAAATGTCCAAACAGGCCGAGAAATATAACGTCGGGTATTTAGATGCACCCGTTCTTGGCCGTCCGATTTCCATTGGACAGTGGGCCCTGCCGGTCGGCGGTAATGAGGAGTTTCTTGATCGCTGTCAGTCTGTTTTTCGACTTTTTGCGTCTAAGGTATTTCACGCCGGTCCTTCAGGAACAGGTCATAAAATCAAGCTCTTGAATCAGTTAATGTTTGGCGCCATCAACGCCATGACAGCCGAAATGATGGCCATGGCCGAAAAAACCGGCGTTCCCCCGCGCCAGTTGTATGAAATAATTACAGCCAGCCAGGCGGGGACGGTTAGCAATCTTTTTAAAGAATTGGGCGGAAGAGTTGCCGAGGATAATTACGCGGAACCAACATTTACAGTCGACTTGCTGGTAAAGGACATCAAACTTGCCGTCCAAATGGCGAAAGATAATAATGCCCCGCCGCTGCTTGCCCGTAGCGTAGAGCTGATCAATGAGATATCTCAAGTGCAGGGCTTCGGAAGCAAAGACACGGCAATCATGTGGAAAAGTTATCAGAGTATATGGGAAGCTAAATGAATTATGACCTGTCCAGTCCGGTTGCTATTGGAGGCGTAGGGGGGAGCGGAACGCGAGTGGTGGCAGAGATCATAGAGCAGTTGGGATTCTTCATCGGCCATGATATTGATGCCGCAAAAGATAACCTTTGGTTCTTATTATTTTTCAAACGGCCAAGGTGGTATCACCTCGCCCAATACGATAAAAATAAAATTTTCACCGGCCTGAGTCTATTCACCAATTCGATGTTCGCTAAAACCCGTCCGACACGATCCGAGCTGAAATTTTTAGTTCAGGCCGTGTTTGAAACATCCATTTTGGGGCATAACTATAAAGGTGAAGGCCGTGGCCTCTGGCCGTTTAAACGAGCCTGGAAGATGCTTACGGCGAAACCAAAAATACGGTTTAAAAATGCCGGATGGGGCTGGAAGGAGCCTAATACACATATATTTCTTGAACATCTTTCTGATTATTTTAAGAATCTCAAGTATATTCACACCATAAGACACGGGCTGGATATGGCCTTCAGCAAAAATCAGCAACAACTTTATAACTGGGGTTCAATGTTCGGTGTTGCCCTACCAAAATTAAAAACCGAAGAGCCCGCGGCGTCATTAAAGTACTGGGTCAAGTCAAACCAGCGTGTGCTTGAATTCGGCGAAAGACTCGGCAATGAAAGATTTCTGGTTGTTAATTTTGAAAAGCTGTGCTTATCGCCGAAATCAGAAATACAAAGAATTATATCCTTTCTAAATATCAAACCCAACGCTGATAAATTGAAATTCGCTGTTAATATTCCTAAGAAACCAAGTTCCCTCGGTCGCTATCGGGCCCATGACACCGGTCAATTTGAATCTGCCGATCTAGCCGACTTAAAGACCCTTGGATATTCTCTAACGAATACCGGCCCTTAAAATCATTGCATGAAGTTCGGGACATCCTTAAATAACTAAATAACTCCTTCCAGCAAATAAAATTACAGCGAAGAGCAACAGCTACCCTTTTGAACGGTATAGCCAAAACCAAAATGGCCATTCAATATTTGCAGGCAAGATAGTCAGCGACAATTTCAATCCGCGAGTTGCCCAGAAGCAAAACAATGCCTTTGCATCAACGCCTCAACAATCCCTCAGTTTTGGTTTGCAAGGCCCGCTTTACGAAGCTCGCCCACCAGTTCATCAAGGAGGGCGCTTTCTTTATAGGGGTGGGTGGCGCGAAACCATTCAAGCGTGAAATCCGGCATTACACCAAGGGCTTCCTCGGCTGCGCGGCGGGCGTCAACCAGCCGGTCCAATTTAACATAGGAACACGCCAGGTAGAGCAAGGCATCAAGATTTCTCCGATCGGAATTAAGCACGCTCTGCGCTGCGGAGATCGCGTCTTCATACCTCCGGCAGCCGTAATAGGCCGCCGCCAGCACCGCAGGATAAAATGCCGGATAGACGGGAGAATGGCGGATGGCTGTCTGGGAGAGTTCTACGGCATCCTTGGGTTATCCCAGGTGGAGTAAAATGTTGGCCTTGGTCGCATAAGAGGCTTTGCGGCTCGGCCGGGCGAGAACAGCCTTTTCCGCTTCAGCGACAGTGTTGTCGTATTCGTGATTCAGAAGATAAATTTGTCCCATATTTAGGTGTGGCCAACTCCTGTGTGACACGGTTTGTCGCCTCGGGTAAAACGCCTGATGTTGATGATCTTATCGGGAAGTTATGAACTTTCTGCACGATGTCCCCACTCCCATAGTGCCAGCGTTTGAAAATCAGCCACCAGAGTAAATGGTCAATGATTTCAGACTTTGTCTTTTTCCCGGGCAGCCGGTTGATGCCCTCGGCGATCTGCGCATACAGGTCCGGACTGATCGAATCGATATCGGCGCGGGAACAGCGGTAAAAATAAGATTCAAGGTTCATGGGCGGTGAAAAGATTTGATCGCAGTGTTATTGGCGGTATGGTTAAGATTTCACGGTGTCGCTGCAGAAACGCTCGATTCCAAATCGGCTGACGATAATGGACATGACCGCAAAAAATACGGGTAGAAAAGGAAGCGGCAGGGTTTCAGTCAGCGATAACGGGACCAGTGCCGGTGTAATGACTTCGGCGATTTCACGGGCGTCATTTGAGACCGGCCTGAGCAACGGACAAATGAACTGTTTGACTTTTTTTATCATATCGAATTCGTTGAGATCTTGTGATCCTGAAGGCTCCTGCTGAATCCAGAGCAGGTCGGTGTACATTTTAAATAGGTCTTTTAAATGGCGCTCGGGTTCTTTTTCCAATTCTTGGATACGTTGCATTACCTCGGCTTGAAATTTTTGGATAAATTGCTGTTGCAGCATTTGATCGATTTCAGTTTCGGCCTCCAGCCAGTCCTGCAGCGGGTCGGTCCTGAATCCATGGTTCAGAGCCCGATAGTAGGCCGACTCTGCGATCATCGCTTCGCGTTTTTGGCTGGTTATATCGAGGGCCTGCTGAATATGCATCAGGCCGTATGCGGACAAGGACATCAGATAGGCTCCTTAGTTGTCTGACACGCTTCGGCAATCACCGCGCCGGCGGTGTTCGATTAATTTGCATCACGCCGAAACTTAGTGGACAAATTTAGACATACCCTGCAGCAAGACTTCGACGAGCTCAGTCGAGTCGCTGCAGTGAATCTTGGCCGAGAGAATTGTATCCGTTTTTTGATTCGCTCGCGATTCCGACCAAATCCGGTAAAAACATTTTAGATACGGCTCGCTCAGCAATAGGCTGCTCGATAATATAGGCAAATTTAGATATCGATTCAATAACTTTTGCTTCACGACAGGACGGCAAACCCATGGAACCGGCCCAGAAAAAAGAGTTTACCAATTGACACCGGAGGGCGGTTAGGTTCTGGATTTTTGGATTGCTTATATTAAAATAGGGTAGAAACTGAAACCTGCTATTCGGCAGGTTTGCTGAAGAGAAATCTAACGGAGTAGGTCTATCTCAAAGATCTTTTTAAATTCCGGATAGCTGTCGACGGTCAAACACAACCAGATGGTCTCGAGAGACGAGTCTGGATGTTTTTCCCAATATTGCGGGACTGCATTTTTGAATGCCTCGGCACATACCGAGTTAGGGACAAAGAAAAGCCCCGTGCTGATCGCGGGAAAAGCCAGTGATTGCCAACTGCACCCTTCGGCCCGCCTCAAACAGTTTAAAATGGTTTTTTCTATCTTGCCCTGTTCGCTGCCGTCTCCCTGACGCGGCCCCACAGCATGGATAACGCCTTTATAGGGCAGTCGCCCGGCGGTTGTCACAACGTTTTGAGTTACCGGAATACGCCGCCCAAGCTTCCTGATGGCAGTGCGGCACTGCTCGTCCAGTTTGGGGCCGGCCTCACTTGAAATTGCAGCCGCCAGCCCGCCACCATGGGAAAGGCCCGAGTTAGCGGGATTTACGATCGCATCGACATTGACTCCCAGTAAATCATAAACGCCGACTTTAAAAGTTTTATTGGGGGCATATTTCAATTCGAAGTTCATTATTTATATTAAGCGTTTTGTTCACTGCCAGTGCTTAAGATAGCAACTTTGTCCGAGCCGCCTGAAGATAACCTATTCAGGACGGATTATTTAAGAAAAGGGAAGCCAAACTTCTGATAGATGTTATCCCGATCAACAACAGGATGCTGGTTGCCGCCGGTTTGTTCGGCCACCATCTCGGAAACAAAATCCCGCAGTTCATCGACGTTGACCAAATCGTCACCATCCCTGTCGGCCGATTTATCGGTGAGGGCCCGAATGATTGCCTCGGTAAAAAATCCGTTTCCGATCTTCTGGCTCTCGTAGGAGAATTCATTGCCGCGGGAGGATGAAAATACGATAGCTCCCGATCTTCGCGACAGGTCATTGTAGATGAAACGGTTCCTGTCGGCCGGAAAAAATCCATTTTTTCTTTTAGAAGGCTTATTTATTTCCAATTTTACCCTAATGGCCCGCGTGGTGCGTACTTTAATTCCCTGGCTGCCTGCCACTGCCAGGTATTGCTTTTCCAGATCGTCGTCGATTACGCCGGACTCGCACGTATCCATCAAGAAAAGCTTGCGCCGCGGTGCAATATCGTGCAGAAGGTCTTCGATGAGTTCAAAGTTGGCCGCGGTTTTCGGCAGGTTTTTCAAGTCGGTATCGTGGGTCAGATAATAGTAGGTACGATCCCTGTCCGTGTCGTGAACACCGTGGCCGGCGATGAAGAGTACAAAAACATCATCCACTTTCGCATCGCGTAAAAACGCTTTCGCCCTTTTTATGTTTTCAACCGTGACCGCGTCATTCAAATAGGTTTTCACATATACGCGGGTTGGGACGAGGTTTAATCCTTCCGATTCCGCCATTATTTCCCGTTTTTCTTTTCTACTATAATATTTCAT
>Ga0126326_1000303_pt1 | contig 16437 bp, 11 predicted proteins | sample InaspJWI67metaG_FD_94485 | JGI IMG/M metagenome (GOLD analysis project Ga0126326, IMG submission 94485) | Marine gutless worms symbiont microbial communities from Oahu, Hawaii - Inanidrilus sp. 1 OAHU.JWI-67 metaG | ecosystem: Host-associated > Annelida > Digestive system > Unclassified | place... | reverse complement strand
GACTTCACCATCCGCAACGCCTGGCAGAAGTAATTAGAGGAGTTAAATTTGTCAATGGTGTCGAAGAAAAACGGATTGCCGCCTAATTTCTTCATACACAACTATTGACTATATCTCACCCCAAGTTTTGACCCGCCTCAACATCGCCACATGGTCTCAATGTATCATTAATATAGCTTTTCGGTTTTAGATTTAGCTCCTTAAAAACAGATGCTAGGTTGAAAATTGTTATATTTGTCCTTATCAAGTCTGTTGAAAGGACGTCTGTTTAACATTCCCATGTGAGACGAAAACGAGACACCTATTGAATATAATTGTTAAGTACTCGAAGTTGATTAACCATAGAAAAACCACCTCTATCTAAGGTGGAAAGGAGATAAAAATGTCAAATGCAAAGCTAATATTCGTGGCATTGGCGGCCATTTTCTCAACGCTGCTATTTATAAATACTGCTCTTGCAGAGAAATCGGTTTGGAAAGCGGCCAATGGTGTTTACAGGTATGGCCCTGGTAACGGGTATTATTCGATGTTTGTGGTAACCGATGAAGGGGTCATTGCCGTTGAACCTGTCAATATAAAGCACTCTCAGGGATTGTTGGAAGCTATCGAAAGCGTGACAGACAAACCAGTTCGTTATCTTCTGCACAGTCACAATCACTGGGATCACTCAAAGGGAGGAAAAGTCTTTCGTGATCAGGGCGCAAAAATCGTAGCACACGTAGAAGCTTATGAGTGGATGAAAGCCAATCCACATCCAGATCTAGCGCTGCCTGATGAAGTCTGGGCTGGAAACCGAAAAGATATTGTTTTAGGCGGCAAAACGATTGAGCTACATTATATGGGGATGAGTCACGGGCTTGGCATGACTGTATTTCTATTTCCTGAGGAAAAAATCGCCTATATCGCTGATATTGTGACACCCCATCGGGTTCTCTTCAGTATTATGCCGGATTTCAATATCAAAGAGTGGAAGCGTACGCTGGCAGAGGTTGAAAATATGGATTTCCAAACGGCCATATACTCTCACACTCACGCTGATGAGCCTTTCGGTACTAAGTCAGATGTGACTCAAACGATTGAATTTATAAACGATCTACAGATGGCCATAGTAGCTGAATTCAAAAAAGGAACCCCGTTCGGAAAAATTCCAAGCACTGTAAAGCTCCCCAAGTATGAACATTGGGCAATGTATAACGAATGGATGCCCCTGAATGTTTGGAGAGTGATGTTGGATATGCATATGGGACCCTTCCCCTGGCGGCCCAGCCATGCCTATGAGGTGAAGTAATAAGTGATAGCAAATATAAACTTGACACTGCCGGATCAAGTCCGATTTCGTCATGCCGGACTTGATCCGACATCCAGATCAAGCTGAAATATCTGGATTCTGGCTACCGGATCAAGTCCAGCACAGGCTTCGCCAGAATGCCGCTTTAGAGGTATAAAGATTTTTTACGAGACCATTAAACTTAGTAAAAAACACATAAAGGCTGGGATAACCACTTTATATTTAACAGGCTCCCCCTTACGAGATAGGCTTGGCTAAAGTAAAATTATGCAAGAATGAAATACAACAGCACCAGAGGTAGTTATGGAAAGAGTTAAAGACAAAAAAGCGATTGTAACCGGAGCTGCCCGTGGACTCGGTAGGGAGATTGCCCTTACCCTCGCCCGGGAAGACGCAGATGTAGCGATATTCGATATCGCCGTCGATGCGGCCGAGAAAACCGCCGGCGAGATCCGAGACCTGGGCAGAGAATCTTTCGCCGTAAAGGTCGATGTTACATCGAGTGCCGAGGTTTATGAGGCCGTATCGGAAGTCCTTAAAAGATTAGATGTCATCGATATACTGGTAAACAATGCCGGCATCGTATCTGCTGCGCCCACAATTCTTGATCTGACCGATGAACAATGGGCGCAGGAAATCGGGGTGAACTTGACCGGGACCTTTTACTGTACAAGGGCGGTCCTCAAGCAGATGATAGACAGGTGTTCTGGTAAAATCGTCAACATCGGTTCCCTGGCAGGGGAACTCGGCAGACCGATTACGAGCGCCGGCTACGCGTCCTCAAAGGCAGGGGTATTCGGATTTACCATGTCCGTGGCGCGATCCGTCGCCAGGTATGGGATTAACGTTAATGCTGTAAGTCCGGGAATAATTCTGACTGAGATCCATAAGGATTTTTCCGAGGGGCAGCTGTCAACTTTACAAGCCGACATTCCCTTCAATAGAGAAGGTAAACAAGGGGTCCACGGCAACCCTCAAGATGTTGCCAACGCGGTTTTGTTTCTGGCATCGAATGAATCTGACTACATTACAGGAACTCGTATCCGCGTAAATGGCGGCTCTTTGATGGGGTAATCTGCAAATCGAACCTTCCCGCACTACACGGGATTTTCCCAATTCATCAATACAGGTACCTGATCTAACGCCTCGGATTACGATAAGCGGCCCCGTGAGATGGCATGTGGCGGTGGACTGAACATCGATGTTATTTGACAGTTATAGCTGTTGTCATAATTATGTTCCGATTGGGAAACAGTGACGACCGGTGTAGGGGCGAGGTTTTGCCCGCAAGATTTTTCTATGAGCACAATTATTGTGTAACGGGACAGAAATCTGACAATCACTAGAATCTTCAAACTCCAGCCTGCCGCCTGAGTTCGCATCCCCGTAAATTGGTATTGACACACTGTGGTCCTTTTGCAATATTCGAGCATTGTCAAAGCCGATTGCCGGTCATTTCATTCGTATATTCTCTTACCGTACTATTGGTTCACATATATTGCAGGGGCGATAGCACCCCTTACGTCGTCTATCAGGCCATTGTTGGGTCTTTTTATTTTTTGGTAATCAGCATCCGGCTGAACATATCGATCAGTAAGGTAGGGCTGTGGATTCAGGTTTCAGATTAGGGGTTGACACCGGTGGCACTTTCACGGATCTGTGTTTGGTAGACGAGACCACAGGCAGGATCGAGGTCGCCAAGGTTTCCTCCACCCCGGAAAATCCGGCCGATGCCGTAATCAACGGGATCAAAAAGTTAATTACCGAAAAAAATCTGAAACCGGGCCGAATCAGCTTTCTGATCCATGGCACCACCGTGGCCACCAATGCCCTGCTGGAGGGCAAGGGGGCACCCACCGCCCTGATTACCACGGCCGGCTTCGAGGACGTGCTCCTGATCGGGCGCCAGAGCCGGCCCCGGCTGTATGATTTCTGGGCCCAGCGGCCCACGCCGATCGTGCCCCGCAGCCTGTGCTTCGGTGCGCCGGAGCGGATAACGCACACCGGCGAAGAGCTGCGGCCGTTGGAACATGAAGCCGTTGGATCCTTCATCCGGAAAATCAAAGACCGCGGCATCCATTCCATTGGCGTTTGTCTCCTGCACGCTTATGCCAACCCGATCCATGAGCAGCAAATCAAAACCCTGATTCAAGACCTTCACCCGGAGGCCTTTGTCACCATCTCCTCGGAAATTCTGCCGGAATTTCGCGAGTACGAACGCACCAGCACTATTTGTATCAACGCCTACGTGATGCCCAAGGTAAACGCTTACGTCCGCCGACTGGAAGGCATGCTTCAAGATATGGGGGTCGCTTCGGAGCTGTATATCATGCAGTCCAACGGCGGGGTGATCACCGCCCAAATGGCCCGCGAATCCTCGGCCAGGACGGTGCTGTCCGGGCCGGCCGGCGGCGCGTTGATCGGCGTCCATCTGTCCGAAGCCTTAAAAACGCCCAACGTCATCACCATCGATATGGGCGGTACCTCTTCGGACATCTGCCTCATCGAATCATCCACGCCGAAATTGACCACCGAGGCCGACATCGAAGGCTACCCGATCAAGCTGCCCATGATCGACATCAACACCATCGGCGCCGGCGGTGGATCGATTGCCTGGATCGACGCCGGGGGAGCCCTGCGCGTCGGCCCCCGGAGCGCCGGGGCCGATCCCGGCCCCGTCTGCTACGGCCGGGGGGGAGAAGCGCCCACGGTGACGGATGCCAATGTCATTCTGGGCCGGCTCAATCCGGTCTGCATTTTAGGCGGTGAAATGAAGGTTCACCTGGATCGGGCCGTCGAGGTGGTCACGGAAAAAATCGCCAGGCCGCTGAATATCGACCTGATGCAGGCCGCCGAGGGTATCATTGCTGTGGTAAACGCCAACATGATCAGAGGCATCCGGCGCGTCTCCGTGGAGCAGGGCTATGACCCGCGGGATTTCTCGCTGGTTCCTTTCGGCGGCGCCGGGCCGCTGCACGGCGTCGAGCTGGCTCAGGCATTGAATATGACCCGGGTCGCCGTCCCCGCCCATCCGGGCATCGCCTCGGCCTTCGGGATGCTGGCGGCCGACGTCCGGCATGACTATGTCCAGACGCTGATCATCGACAGCGACCGGATCGCCGGTGACCGGCTGGAAACCATCTACCACGAGCTGGAAGTTCAGGGGCAGGCGCAGTTGGCGCGCGAAGGTTTCCGGGGCGAGGCCATCGGCCTTTCGCGGTTGGCCGACATGCGCTATGCCGGCCAGTCCTACGAGTTGACCTTGCCGGTACCCGACGGTAAAATCGCGACCGACGTCCTGGACGCGCTTTTCGAGCGGTTCCACCGCGCCCATCAGCAGTCGTACGGCTATTCGCGTGAAGGCGAGGTGATCGAGTTCGTCAATTTTCGTGTCGTGGCCCAGGGGAAACTCCCCAGATCCGGTCGGACAAATAACTGGCCGGCTGGCCCGAAGCCGTCCCGCCCCGCGGATACCCGCACGGTTTGGTTCCAGGGCCGGGGAGTGGAAACGCCCATCTACGAGCGCAGCCGCCTGGTCAAGGATCAGGTTATCGGCGGGCCGGCCATTGTCGAACAGCTCGATTCGACCATCGTCATCCCGCCGGGATTTCAGGCAGCGGTGGACGCATCGGGCACCATTATCATCGAACAGGATTCGAAACCATGATCCGGACAGATCCGATCACGCTGGAAGTCATGCGCAACGCGTTTCAGTCGGTGGCCGAGGAGATGGGCGCGGCCCTCATTCGGACAGCGCTCTCCCCCAACATCAAGGACCGGCATGACTGCTCCACCGGCGTCTATTCCGCGGCAGGGGACCTCGTTGCCCAGGCCGAGCACATTCCCCTGCATTTGGGGCTGATGCCTTCGGTGGTCAAAAGCACGTTGAAGCTGTTTCCGGTGGACCGGCTTCAGCCCGGTGACGCCATCATCACCAATGACCCTTATGTCAGCGGCTCCCATCTGCCGGATATCTGCATCATTTCACCGCTCTTCGTTGAAGGCCGCTGTCTGGGAATTCTCGCCAATCTGGCGCACCATGTCGACATCGGCGGAATCGTCCCCGGCGGCATGCCGACGACCGCCACCGAGATCTTTCAGGAAGGACTGCGCATTCCGCCGGTTCGCATCAGCCGGCAGGGCCGGGTCAACGAAGATTTGATCAAGCTGCTCACCACCAACGTGCGCACGAGCCGGGAAGCCCTGGGCGACTTTCAGGCCCAGCTTGCCGCCAACAATGTCGGCGAACGCCGGCTCAAGGAGATCATCGCCAAATACGGCCGGGAGATGACCCGCCATTATATGGACGAATTAATCGGCTACTCGGAGCGCCAGATGCTGGCGCGCCTTGCGCAAATGCCGACCGGTGTCTTCACCTTCGAAGACTACCTGGAGGGCGACGGCCTTTCAGAGGACCTTTTGACCATCAAGGCCACGGTGACCATCGGCAAACAAAACATCACGGTCGATTTCAACGGATCCTCGCCCCAGACCCGGGGATCCGTCAACTGCACCCGGGCGGTAACCCTGGCCTGCACTTTTTACGCTCTCAAGTCGGCCATCGATCCTGAACTGCCGTCCACCGGCGGAACCTTTCGACCGGTAGACGTCATCACCCCCGAGGGATCCATTGTCAACCCGCAGTTTCCGGCGCCGGTTTCCAATGCCAATATCAACACCGCCCAGAGAATAGCGGACGTGGTCCTGGGCGCATTGGCGCAGTGCATCCCGGACAAGGTCCCGGCCGCATCCTCGGGCAGTATGGGGCTTTTTACCATCGGCGGTCTGGATCCGCGCACCGGACAGTACTACTCGTATGTGGAAACATACGGCGGTGGACAAGGGGCGGTATTCAACCAGGATGGCATGGACGGTGTCCATACGAACATGACCAACACGCGAAACACACCGGTGGAAGTGATCGAAATCGCGTATCCCCTGCGGGTTGAAAAGTATGGCCTGGTGCCCAACACCGACGGGCCGGGACGATACCGGGGCGGCCTGGGATTGACCCGTGAGATGATCGTTCTCGATCACGCGCCGACCATGACCCAGGGCAGCGACCGTCTCAAGCTGCACCCGTGGGGTCTGCATGGAGGGCTGGCCGGCGGCAGCGTGAGCTCTTTTATCGAAGCGCCGGACGGCTCCCGGAAGCCGCTGCCCAGCAAGGTCACCCGCGTGGTGGCGCCCGGGACCCGGATAGCCCTGCGCACGGCCGGCGCGGGTGGTTACGGCGATCCCAAAAAGCGGGATCCGCAAAAAGTCCGCCGGGATGTCCGCGAGGGGTATATCGATGCCCGGCGGGCCCGTCAACAGTATGGCGTTGTCATCGATGCGGACAGCGGGGAGGTAGACCGGCAGGCAACAGATGCGTTGCGACGATCGAACAAATGAGACGGAACAATTTCTGATATTCACTTTAATCTTAAGACGCAACCTCGATAGCGTGGTCGTAAATAGGGAAGTTCGATAACTGATTGACTCATTTTCAAAAAGGAGGGAAACATGAATTATCTTCGAAAAACGCTAGCGGTACTGACTTGCCTGACCTTGGTGTTGAGCGTGGGCATGGCCTGGGGCAAGACCTATAAGTTCGACATGGCCAACGAATATGCGCCCACTTCGATCCATGGAGAGAATGACGCATTTTTTATTAAAACCCTTGAAAAGCTCAGTGGCGGTAGGATTCAAATCACTCACCACCCCGGCGCATCCCTGGGTTATAAATCCAAAGACCAGTTCGATGCGGTCACCGATGGCGCCATACCTATCGCGGACACCTACGTCGGTCCTCTGCGGGGCATCCACCCGATCTTTTTGTTGTCGTCCCTGCCCTTTTTGGCCAAGACCATCGATGATGCCAAGGTGCTGTGGACCGTGTCCGTACCATACTACGAAGAAGTGCTAAAAGACAGCAACCAGATCCTGCTTTACGCCTCACCCTGGCCGCCTTCTGGGCTCTGGGCCAAAAAACCGGCGCGCAGCCTGGCGGACATAAAAAACCTTAAAATGAGAACCTACGATCCCAACGGCACCATCACCTTCAAGAACGCCGGGGCAGCGCCCATTCAGCTCTCCTGGTCGGACGTGGTGCCCCAGTTGGGAACCGGCGGCATCGATGCCGTGTTGACCTCGGCAGAAGGCGGCGTCTCATCCAAATTCTGGGACCTGTTGTCCCACTTTAGCGAGCTCAATTACTCATCACCGTTGAACATGATTCACATGAATGCGGATGCCTTCAATGGGCTGCCGAAAGACCTTCAGAAAGCGGTCAGAGACGCTGCGGCCCAGGCCAATGATAATGCCTGGGCAGCCGCCTACGGCCGGGTCCAGCAGAATTATAAGGACATGAAAGCCAACGGCATGACGGTTGTCACTGACGTTCCGGCCGATTTCCTCGAACAGCTTGCCAAGGCAGGCCAGCCGGCGGTTGACGGATGGCTGAAAAAGATGGGTAAAGAAGGCGAGAAGATTTTGCAGGAATACCGCAAGCGCCTGGGACAGTAGTCAGAAACCCGCAGTCGCGCCGATATGAAAGCATCGGCGCGACCATTGGTTGCTGTGAATGACTAGGATCCAATAGAACCGGCTTTGAGTCCACCGCATTGGTGAAGAGAATCAACCCAACCCGGATAAACCGGAATTGAAGATTGAAGATTGACGATTGAAGATTTGTGGATGTCGCTCGCGCAGCGCAGGCGCTTGCGCCGCGTGTCGTTCTGTCTTTTCTAATTGAATCGATCGTTCGACCCAGTCATTAGATCCTGAGGCTCTCGAAGGGAGGTTCTCGACTGGTAGCATTCCTAAAATAATCAATCTGGCTACGGCATAAATCATGTCCAACCATGATGGGATTTCAATAAATAGATACTAAATTGGCAGTTAATTCAGACCTGATCTAAAGAACCAGATTTTCAATGCTTAATAAAGGAGTTTATAATGCTCACCCTGGAGCGGTTCTCCTATAGATTGGCCAAACTGGCCGCCTGGCTTTCGGCCGGGATTCTGGTCTACATGGTCCTGCACATTCTCTTTGAGATCACGTTGCGGGTCTTTTTTTCCAAGTCCACCTATGTGCTGGACGAGTTCGTGGCTTACGCCACGGCGGCCATCACTTTTCTGTGCCTGGCCTATTCACTGCATGACAATGCCCTGATTCGGGTCGGCATGCTGATCAATCGGGTCAGCGGTAAGCTCCGGCTGGCTCTCGAGCTGTTCAGCGTATCGATGATGTTCGTGATTGTCATCCTGGTGACGTATTATTTCTGGACCAAGACATTCTGGCGCGATCTTATGCGGGGAACCTTGTCGGAAAGCATTGCCGAGATCCCCTTGTGGATCCCCGAGCTTTTTGCCCTCATCGGTCTGTGGCTTTTTGGGCTGCAGGTTTTTACGATGCTGCTGCGGCTCATTGTCAGCGGATCGCCTGCTCCAGCGGGTGATGAAACAACCTAACAGATAGGAAACTTCTATGGAAGCGATGGTCAACAGCCTTATCCTGCTGGTCATGATGATTATTTTCCTGGCCGGCGGCGTATGGATATTCGGCGCACTCATTTTGATCAGCGTCATCAGCCTGTCGGTCCTTTTGGGCTATCCCATGGACCGAATCGGGGCCATCATGGTCAAACGGCTGTATGCCGCCTCCGGGAGCTGGGAGATCGCCTGCATCCCGCTATTTATGTGGATGGCTGAAATCATGTTTCGGACCGACATATCCGAGCGGCTCTTCCGTGGCCTGGCGCCCCTGGTCGACAAATTGCCCGGCCGGCTGCTGCACACCAATATTGCCGGCTGCGCGCTGTTTGCAGCCGTCAGCGGTTCGTCCACCGCCACCACGGCAACCATCGGAAAGATTACGGTCTTTGAACTGCAGAAGCGCGAGTACAACAAAAGTCTGTCCATCGGCAGCCTAGCCGGTGCCGGCAGCTTCGGGTTGATGATACCCCCGTCCATCGTCTTTATCATCTACGGGGTCATCTCCGAAGAGTCCATCTCCAAACTGTTCATCGCCGGTGTGTTTCCCGGCCTGCTTTTGGCCGGTTTATATTCATCCTATATAATGCTCCGCTCGACTTTCCAGCCCGAGGTGGCTCCCAAGGCCGGCGCCGACTACACCTTCAAGGATTACATGCGCTGCTTCGTTCTGCTGTTGCCGATCCTGATATTGATCGTCATCGTTTTGGGCTCGATTTACACCGGCATCGCCACCCCCACGGAAGCCGCGGCCGTGGGGGTGGCAGCCGCCCTGGTCATGACCGTCATCATGAAGCAGATGAGCTGGCAGATCTTCATCGACTCCCTGTTCGGAGCCCTGAAAACGTCATGCATGGTATGCTCACTGCTGGCAGCGGCGGCCTTTCTTTCCACGGCCATGGGCTTTTTGCACGTACCGCAGGATATCTCCAAAGCCATCGGCACGCTGGGATTGTCGCCCTACGGCTTGATGGTTGTCCTGGGGATTTTCTACGTCATCCTGGGATTTTTTCTGGACGGCATCTCGATTACAGTCATGAGCCTGCCGATCTGCCTGCCGCTGGTCGTCGCCGCGGGTTACGATCCCATCTGGTTCGGTGTCTTTCTGGTGGCCATGACCGAACTGGCCCAGATCACCCCGCCGGTGGGCTTCAACCTTTTTGTTATACAGGGCATGACCGGGCTTTCCATCGGCTATGTTGCCTTGGCGGCCGCTCCCTTTTTCGTGTTGATGGTTGTCGGAGTAGTGATCATTACCTTTTTCCCTCAAATCGCGCTGTGGCTGCCAACGATTCTGCTGGGCGGCTGACCTTAAGAATTCTCAATCGGGAGAGGCAAAAAAATATCCTGCATCTCTTGTTAATCCTATCAAATTTCTGGTTGTCTGTTCGGAGAAGGTAAAACTTTCTCAATTCTCACCGGTATAACCGGTGGACAAGTTAGGGGCTTCGCCCCAATTGGAATGTTGGAATGTTGGAATATTGGAAAAATGGGATTTGGCCTCCGGCTCGGAGAGGAAACTGGAGTGTTGGGTTAATGGCATAATCGTCTTGACGTTAGAACTAAAACGGATAATATCCTCTAAAAAACCCAATGTTCCATCATTCCACAATTCCATTATTCCATAATTGAGGCAAAATCTTAAACCTCAAAAAATACCCTCTATTTTCATTAAGTTGTATAAATTCCGAGACGTTAATTAGGAATAATGTGGAGAAATCAAGGATGGACACATCTGCACTTATAAACGCCCGCATCATCGATTGTACCGGGACCGATCCCGTGGAAAACGGCACCGTCATTATCGAAGGCCGGCGGATCAAAGAGGTCGTCAGCGGCGCTCCCGGTCGCCTGCCCGACGGTTGCCGGGTTGTCGACTGCCAGGGCCATACCCTGCTGCCGGGGCTCATCGATGCCCACGTCCACATCGGCTCGGTGGATCCCACCTTTACCGATCAGCAGCGCAGGTATTTCACCTCGATGCTCGTTATTAAATCCTTAAAGATAATGAAAGAAACACTGGACCAGGGCTTTACCACCGTTCGTGACGCGGGCGGTGCCGATCCGGGTTTCCGGCAGGCAGTCGCCGAAGGCCTGGTTCCCGGCCCCCGGCTGTTCGTCTGCGGCCGCATCCTGTCCCAGACGGGCGGCCACGCCGACGGCCGACTGCCCACAGAGACCCACCAGCCCGTGGAGCACGCTGCCGGCACCATGTCCGGCATATACGACGGCGTGGACGCCGTCCGCAGGGCATCCAGAGAACAGCTCCGTCAAGGGGTGGATCATTTGAAAGTCATGGCCGGTGGCGGTGCCATGTCGCCGGCCGACGAGATCGATACGGCCCAGTACAGTATCGACGAGCTGAAGGCGGTCGTCTTTGAGGCCGAAAACGCCGGTAAATACGTGGCGGCGCACTGCTATTCGGACCGCTCCATAAAAAACTGCATCCATTCCGGGGTCCGGACGATCGAGCACGGCAACCTGATGACCGAATCCGCGGCCATTGCCATCCGCGATGCCGGCGCCTACCTGGTTCCGACCATGATCACCTACGATATGATTTCCAAGCTGGGTAGAGATTTCGGTGTACCCGAAAACAACATCCGCAAGATCGACCAGGCCCGGGAGAAGGCGGCCGAGTCTTTGGAAATCGCCTTCAAGGCCGGTGTCAAAATCGGCTCCGGCTCGGACCTGCTGGGGCCCATGCAAATTTACAAAGGTGGCGAACTGGAGCTGCAGGCCCAGGTGATGGGAGCAAAGGGGGCGCTGTTGGCCGCGACCAGAACCAATTCGGAAATCATCCGCCAGGAAAACAACCTGGGGACGATCGAGCCCGGAAAACTGGCTGACCTCATCCTGGTCAAAGGCGATCCGTTAAAAGACATCGGAATATTCAAAGAATATGAAAGCAATCTCCTGCTCATCATGCAGGATGGGCGGATATATAAAAATATCCTGCAGCTTTGATTATAGATGGTTGTCAAAATAATGTTCCGTTATCCAGGGTCGGTCTATCAGCTAAGATTCCATTTATTAGATACTTGATGCCAGATTCAGGATACCAGACACCGGATCATGGTATGGCTCGCGCAGCGCAGGCGCTTGCGCCGCGTGTCGCTCTTTCTTTTTATATAAGAGCAAAAATAATAATTTGTAATTTGAATTCGGAATCTTTAGTTTGCCTCAAACGGAACGAAATGTTGAAAATCGTTATAACAATGGATCGTTGGCTCAGGAATTCTTCCCGTCGAATGGCACCGTTCGAAGAGCTCCCTTCGAGAGCCTCCCTCCGAGAGCTTCAGGATCTTACGACAGGATCTAACGACAGGGTCTAATTACCGGGCCGAACGATCCATCCAAAAAAGGACGGAGAGAGCAGACTCCGCCATAGTAGAGTGCGGCTACGAAGGCCGGGAGCGACACCCACAATTCTTCAAGCCAGTTTCATAAACAAGAAGGATGGTGTTATCTTTGTGGGAGCGGCTTCGACCCGACTGAGCTCGTCGCAGGCCAGCCGCGATTAAGACATTAAGTAGACTTTTACGATGCTGGCCTGCGACGAGCTCAGTCGGGTCGAACGATACATTCAAGAAAAGACGGAGCGGAGCAACATCCACAAATCTTCAATCTGCAATCTTCAATCTTCAATTCCCCGCCTCAGGCGGATCCGGCTCCACAATATACTCGCAATAAGACGCTCCGCTGGCCAAGCACTGAACTTCTCTTCCGCCAATTTTCAACGAGTCATCTTTGAGCCCTGAAATAACCTGCATGCTGCCTGCCAGCGCGCCGGGCACCCACAGGCAGCCCGCCGCTTCGGTCCGGCCCAGCTCCAGTGCCAGCGCCGAGTTGTGCAGCCTGAACACCCCCCGGCCATTGGCCGCATCAAGACTTACGATCTCGAAACGACCCCAGCCCCGGCTGGTCATGGAGCCCAGATACTGTTCCATGACGGCTGCACCTTTCATGCCTTTGTCGATCTGGACCTTGGACCAATTATAAGCCCCTTCGAAGCCGGCCTGATAATATATTCTGGCCGCCGTATCGGCACCGGCCTCTGCCACGACCCGCTTCAAAATTCCTACGAAGAACCAGCGCGGCATGAGAACCATGGGCACCGTGTCCAGTACCAGACGATTATCATCGGTTAACTCCAGACGGTTGATCAACTCCCTGAACGGTTCCATGGCTTTCTCCTGTGTTTCAGAGGCGGTTATTACCTGAATCTTGCATGAAAATTAATGAGAAGTTAGCATAATTTTAAATAGTAACAAATTGAGAAAATTATAGCAGTAAAGCCAAATACTCAATGGGTAGAAAGGATAATCGTCAATTTTATCTCATCAATTTACACTCTGCGGACGAGTCGGAGGCTTCCATCTGCCGCGTTATTAAGGGTTCAGCATAGTACACTATAGCTTTGCTCTTAAGTGCCTTGCATATGAAAGCCTCCGACTCGTGTAAAATTCAGGTATTACCCCCAAACTTCTGTTAAGACCCCGACCCAGTTGGCTCCCATGACTTTACGGATTTTGTCTTCGGCCCATCCCGCTTTTTGCATAGCTCGTGTCAGATTGGGAAACTCACCGATAGTCCGTATACCTTCAGGATTTTTCACTGGCCCAAAGTCGATCAGCTTGCGCGCCGTTCCCTTGTCATGCGTGATCCAATCGAAGAAATCCTGCCCGTAATCCTGGGTAAAGTCGGTTCCGATACCCACACATTCTTCACCCACGCGATTTATGACATAGTCGATGGCTGCCACGTAGTCGTCGACCGTAGCCTCGGTCCCCTTTTGAAGAAAAGGCGAAAACATGGTTACGCCGATGAAGCCGCCGTGGTCGGCAATGAATTTGAGCTGCTGGTCGGATTTGTTGCGGGGGTGTTCCTTGAGGCCGGCCGGTAAGCAATGCGAATAACAGACCGGTTTTTTTGAAAACTTGATCACATCTTCCGAGGTTTGGGGCCCGACATGCGACAGATCGCACATGATACCTACCCGGTTCATCTCAGCCACGACTTCATAACCGAAGTCGGTCAGTCCGCCGTCCTTGGACTCGTAGCATCCGGCCCCCACTAAATTGTAAGTGTTGTATGCCATCTGGGCGATACCGACTCCCAATTCCTTGAAAAGCTGGATGTAACCCAGCCGGTCCTCAAAGGCCGAGACGTTTTGAAATCCCAGAATAATTCCGGTTTTGCCCATCTCTTTGGCCTTGTGAATGTCGGCAACTGTTCTCACCTGCAGCAGGATATCCTCGTTTTGCCGAAGCATTTGCTTCCACCGGGCGATGTTATCCATGGTCGCCTTGAAGTTTTCCCACACGGAGCACGTGCAGTTGGCCGCAGTCACCCCGCCAGTATACATTTCCTCGAATACCTGCCGGCTCCACTTGGAGACGTTGAGTCCGTCGACGACTATCAAATCCCGGTGTAAGTCTGATGTCTTCATTTTGAACATCCTTTGTTTGTACTTATTCAGAGGATTAGTTTCACCGCCCATTCGCTTCAGGCTTCGCTCTGCGAGCTACGACCCGACAAGCCGTTCATTCGAGCCGCAAAGTTCGCAGAGGACTTCATTCATTCCTTTTCGCTGAGCCCGCACAAGTGCAGCGGAATGTAAACAAGGGCGAAAAGAAATAAGCCCATGCACCTCAATAGCAAAAAGCAAACAACAGGGTCAAGTCAACAGTTTAGGGATCGCAGGGCCAGCGCAGCAAGAGGCGAGGAGTGCGAATAGCAAAATGTATAATTTATCGGGAAGGAAAACCCTCTCAGCAGTGAAATATAGGACGCATGCGGATCAGCGACTGGAAAATGCGAGAAGATGTGCAAAATGAGGTGGCAAAGCTCTGGCAAATGGTTGATTCGGATAACCTGAAGGAGCTGACGGATATCAAAGGCATGCGGGAAGTATTCTTACGGTATCACGGTTTTGGAATGCCCTGCGTTGATTACAATCAGGATGTTCGCCTGGCCATATTCTGATTCTCTTTAAAGATCCAAAAGTGTATCTTGCATTTTGACAAAAAGACCTGTTAAAATAGCTTGTTGAATGGAGCTCCCCGCCGCAAGTGGCGGGGAATCAAGCGGAACGCGCCGCCGCTCTAACGAGCTATGGGGCGCCAAGTTGCGTTGCAGCCTACCTGTCTTATCTCTCTCAAGCTTCCGACTTCATCAAAGCTTCGACGGGACAGGTTGACACGGTTCGCTTCGCCTTATTCGTTGGGTCGTAGCCTGCGGCGGACACGTTATTCCGGCGAAGACGAATAAATGAGCTCCAGTGGGCGCCGGCTTGTTTCTGCTCTATTAGTAAATTTGCGTGATAAAATAATATGAGGAAAGGATTCCAGCTCAACCACAAGAAAGGTGTATTTCACGCTTTCTTTTATGTGATTATACCGCATTGCCATTTTCAGCCACCTTTTGATTTCAGTAGGTTAAGAGCCGAGAATCCTGTTTTGTGGTTAAAAACAGGTGTGTTTCCCCACTGAGGTTATGTTTTTATACACCTTAAGACTTTGTCAGGCATTTTGCGAAGATAATAGGTGTAATCCACGCAAATAATTAGCGCGTTACACACCAAAAACATGAATTTTTCGTAATGATTTTGATAAAAACTATCGGAAATAAGGTGTGTTTGCCATTCATTTTAGGGGACCTAAAAGGTGCCCAATTGTTGTTCGCTCTTATAACGAAGGTTTGAAGTCGTAAACGAAAAATGGATTTCATTTATGCATTACCTTCGTTAGCATTACGGTGAAAATCAGCCGTTTTGAAATTCACCAATCGGAATATCGATAATTTGGAACCCATAGCGCTTGAAAGCCTGCAGGAATTATGAATTTCTGCATAAATCAGAAAGCGGAGCTATCCCCTGCCATTTGCTTTTCAAGCAAAGGCAGCTACAGCCTTTACTGCAAGGCTCTGTTTCATAGCCTTTTCGTAAATAGCAATAAAAGCTTTTTGGATCATTTTAATAGAATAACAGTCGCTTGCGCGAACAAGCGCCTTCACCAGGCCGGAAGGGACGGGCGGCTACTTTTTGGCCTTGTCTGGTGAAAAAATTATTCTTTCACATTTTCAGCCTCCGCGTTCCCCTTCCGGCTGGTGAGGCACAGCGTTATCGATTTTAAAAATCATGATTTCAGATGTTTTAGAGAAAATTTCTAAACGCTCAGCCCAAGAAAAAAGAGAATATTATGAGAATTTAGCTCACTCTCTAACAATTTCCACAAGAGCAATTTGGTCTGATCCAGATACATCAGAAAAAGAAAAGATTGAACAAATGAAATGCATTAATGAAATAATGCATCAGGTTGTCAAAAAAATTAGGTTATATAGAACCAACGATAAAACTTTAAGTGATGAAGCTATACTCAATCACATTGAAAACTGGGTATCACAATCAAAAGGTGTTGCAGGTCATGTTGGCTATTCAATAAAAAAGGCACTCGAAAACCATGACTAAAAACCTAAAAACAATAATAATTTCGATAACAAATCGTTCCACCGGACTCGCTGAAGCTCGCCGGTGAACTCCACGTTATACAGAGTTATATTTAAAAGTTGTGTTTAAAGGAAAAGGCGGTGTATCCACCGGTAGATTGTTAGCAGCAGTCAACCGGCCACACTAAAAAGGAAAGGATACACCACCCATGAACCAGGATAAT